>JGI24021J15306_10011762_pt1 | contig 10871 bp, 2 predicted proteins | sample Ectturendosymbi1_FD_15306 | JGI IMG/M metagenome (IMG submission 15306)
AACAAAAGAACGCAGCTGTGTTTGCAAATAGAATTAGCTGAAGAAATCACAGTCACTTCACTCACAGAAGTTCTGCAGTGAGCACAACAAATGTAGGTCTGTAAAAATGTAGAAAAAATGTGAAAAATCGTTTGAGCACAACAAATGTAAAAAAATCGTTGCTCTTAATGTTATAAAAAAGTTTTGTATGCAGGCCCAAAATCGGCCTGAAATATTTTGACAAACTTAAGCACGAGCCCGGCGCGAACCCGGCCCGACCCGAAAAGCCCGGCCCGACTTACAACTCTGCCTTAGAGGGAACACTGCCTCTGGGAGTCGCGACCTCACATTGAAAACCGCTGGCATAGAACAATGAATGTAAATTCCAGTCCAATGAGCAGTTCGCATTCGAAAATAATTTCAAACGAATGATTGTCAATTCGGGAATATGAATGAGCCAAGTACGCAGACGCTTACTTGAGCTCGTCTCAACAGTTAAAGTTCGAGCTGCCCTCTGCAAATAAGCATTTTTAAATATAATTCATATCAGATTGAGTGTTCATTGAAGCAATCGATTTGCATAGACAAGTTCCCATTCGAGAATAATTTCAAACGAACAAAAATATTCTGCAGTAACTGGGGCTAATATGAATGAGCCTAGTATGCAGAGAACTAACTGACATTGTAGTTGCTCTTTACCATACATTACGCAACAATCGACGAGTTCTCATGAAAACTTCTAATTCAATGTTACGTAACTACCGTTACATAGCAACGATAGTGCTGGCCAGAATAAAAGCAAATGGAAATTTCAATGATGCAAGCCTCAGACGGTTGCATTCTGTCAGTGGCCTTGGTATAAATGGCGTGTTGAGCCCGAGTGACGCGTTTGACCTCGAGTCGCTTCTGAACTGAATGTTCCAAAACACTATTTTTTGCGTTCGTGAACAACCTGTCACGTCACTGGCGTAAAGTTGACTTAACGTGGATAGAATGTAAGCTCAGTTTATAGTAAAGCAGTGCAGTGACAACATGACAAGCGATTGCTTGCGTGCAAATGCGAAACTAGTTGACGTAAACGTTTGTTGACCTTTAAAATGTAATGTTAGTGCTTCAACAAAGTAACGTTCGGCCCATAAAAAATGCAGCTTCTGAAAGAACCAGCTTTCTACGTGAACGTTAACTGATTTTTAATTTAAATAGAAGAACCGTTTGCCCAAATTGGGCAGAGGTTACCTGAGCAAGGTTAACAAATTTCATCATTTCCTTTTGTACAGAAATGTCGCGACCGAAATGTCCCGTGACCGAAATGGCTCAGACCGAAAAGTCATGTACTCTTTTATATGCGTGTAGGCAGGGTTGCGGTGTCGGAGGTAAGATGTCAGACTCCAACTCCGACCTTTCCAAAATTTCCGACTATGACTCCTTAATATAACGTGAAGGAAGTTTAGCTGTCGACCATTTTTAGCAACTAGCAATCAATGAAAATCGGGGTAAACAGCAAGAAATCTCTGTTTCAATAAAAGTTTCAAAATAAGTTGTGCCATCTGAACAAGCACCACTAAGATTCCTAATTTAGGAGTGCGATGTAATAAATGATTCAATTGGACTTCCGGAGTCGGAGTCAAAAAACAATTTAGCGTTCTTAGAAATTCGTCTCCACCCAAAAACCTCCGACTCCTTGCGACTCCGCAACCCTGCGTGGAGGAGATCGCTGTTAAAGCACATCATGCCACAATAAGCAGTATACTCAGCGTAGTATGTACGGGTGAGCACGGAAGGGCTAATGCCCCCAAATTATTTTCTGCTTCTTGTTTGCACTTCTTGAGACATGCATGTCAGTGTTTCTGATCGCAACTATTCGGTTCTGGTAGAAACTTTCCATTTCTTCTCCCATGGGAAACCCATGCCCATGGACAAGTCTGTGCTTTCACGTAGCCATTTCTCACTGACGTAAACAGCGCTTTGTACAACAGAACGATTTTAAGACGTAAATATTAGTAGGACATCAGTGCAAGAAAATGTGTGGAACGCCTTTCTGTTGGCGAAAAACTGAAGCCTTCTGCGAAATTGCACCTTAACAGTGAAACTGACAGCAGAACCACACAGAAACAAATATTGTTGGGCCTGTTACAGAGACATTCCTGCTTTTTCAAATCAATAAGTTTTCCAGATGGGCAAGCGCGCCTTCTTGTCCTTCGGTGCTTGCGCCCATGGTGCGAAAGTGTTTTTACAGAAATGAAAAAGTAGCACTAACTTCTGCAATAAAGGGGTTTCTCGGGAAACGTAAGTTGTTCATTGAACTTTTCTTGGAAGAGTGGTGCAAGCTACTGCATTTGACTTGGTGCAAATCATCGTAATACTGGTGAACAGGAAAAGTATATTCATCAATATCATTTTCGCAAGAGATCATTTATATTGTTTGAAGAATGTACGTTTAAAAAGGTAGTGAACGGAAGCTCACGATCATTAGGAGCGAAGGATTTATCAGAAAACAAAATCTTCTCCAAATTGAAGTACATAATCTGTGAAAGAAAACGTTCACATATTTGTAGTTAATTTTGGAAAAAAGGAAAAGAAGCATGGTTTAAATTTAATGCTTGCAGGCCGAAGCGAACGAAAATTTTCATTTACATGTGAAGCTTATTTGTCAACCGGTGATAATCACACATATTCCGCTTTTTTGTAGATTTCAGCTGGCGGCTGGTTTGACAACTCGAAGATTTGCTCTTGTTTTTGGCGTCAATACTTTCGCTGCTGTCGCTTTAAACGCTGTTCTTACGGTTATACTGATAGATCGGGCTGTTCTGGGCTTGGATGTCTCCACGCAATTTGTCATCTACAGGTGTGTATGCAACTTGTTATCGTATTATCCAAAATTTTGACGGATTATCAACTCTGTCGTCTTTGTACGTAAAATATGAAAAGCTGCCGAAAATTGTTTCAATTCATCTACTTTGTGACGAGCTGTTTCCTTGAAATGACGTTTGCAGTTTTGAAGAATTTAAAGTCAAATATTATCATAAATAACCAGGAAGCGTACACTAGGACTATCATTTTGAGAGTACTCTTATCCACACACTATAGCCTGGAACGTCACAATCAAGCAAAGAAAACTCATCTTCACACCAACTGCCGTATTTTGTACGTAGGTACAAATAGAAAGCGATGTAGGAGTTGTAGCAAGGAAATAGAAAGGGATGTTTTGGCACATGCGCAGGTACAGCCGTTTCCCTGCACAGCATAATGCTTTTAAGACAAAGCTGGTTGCAACTTTGACACTTTGCGGGTCGCAAAGAGTGAGAGTTATCTTTTCTTGTAAGTCGCCAACGTGTGTGCGTGAATGAAGAGGCTCCAAGTTGATTAATTCTCGTAAAAGCAGTGCACAAACATAAGCTGTGTGCTCACTGAAGTCAGTCGATCGGTTCACCCGTAGAAGGCTTGCTTACAGAAATAAGCGTGGACTCTGATCGTACTTGTGTGGTCGTACGACAAAGCAAACTTGTGCGTCTTGTCTTAACATCGCATGATAACAACACAATGCTTGGTGTTTTGCTGCAACCTGCTTGCTTAGAGACCAATGCTCGTATGTGCCATCACACCAATTTTGCGCTTAGAACGGGATAATGACGTGCAGCTGCTCGCTCTCTCTCCTAACTCTGTTCTCGTTTGGTGAAGCCTACTTAAGCTTAACCAGGCGCTCTGTTTCTGATGCAGTGAAACAAAGGATCACGCCTAGTTGTGTTTCGATCCACCTCTGTGTAAATCCAACGTAAATCATTCTTGCAGTCACGTGTGCTGTTCCCAATAAACGTTTTTTTTCAAGTTAACGTTTTTGATTCATTAAAATTCACATAGCGGTGAAACGCTAATAGTTGCTGTAAAGATAGAAACTGATAACTTCTGATACAACCATTCAGCATATATGAAATTAGTGGGAAGCTGGTTTTGCAGTCATTGCTACTTTCAACTGGTGAACTTCTAAAAAAAAAACGATATAAAAGATCATTGTAAAACCCTACGCCAAGTATATGCGATGGTGGATCCGAAAGTCATGATAAATTCAAAGTGTGAAAGACGACAGCATTAACACGTCGTCAAATGTTCTGCGTTGGGTCCAAGTTTATAATACAAAGTGTATGTTCGTGACACTGTTTGCGAAAAGAAAACCGGATATCATTTACTCTTTGTCGCGGTGCTGGCGACGATTGCGGCGCTTCACATTGTTCAAAAGTAAACTCTTCACTCGAAGTGGAACAAACAGAGATTGACCGTTAGACAGTAAACAAATTAAAGGACGCACTTGAACCGCGCCCGGCCGGAAATTGAACGCTATTGCTGATTTCATAAAAGTTTTTTGAACTGCTTGTCCAGCAACAGGACACCGCTCCCATTACGCAAAGAGGTTTTGAACTGCGCTAAACAGTCTTGAAGAGCATTTCAGTGAAAAATTGAGATAATTATCTTTTGACATGCCTTGGCGTTCTGATAAATCTACCTCTTTCAATGCAAGTTTGTTTGTCACGATACAACATAGCAACGTGAAACCCAACACTGCTAGAATGAGGTGGCGATGCCGATGATGCAGCTGCCCCCATTTGCACTTGGTTTTTGTTTGACGGATTAAAAATTGTGCGTTTGGCGTAATTCGGGGTTTATTTTTGAAATTTTATGAAACTTACGTAATTTGGCAATCAGAGCTAGTAAAAATATTTTTCGTTACTCACTGAAAATTTGAGAGGTTTTCTCCTACAAGGTTTGTTTCACTAGACAACGGTTGGGATTGTTTTTATGAATGTGTCCTCCCTCAACGACCTAAACCTGCGGAAGCGCCTGGTCAGAATCGAACAATTTAATCTGATTTTTGCGCTAATTGTGAAAATCTTCCAGTGATGAAATTCTGTTGACTAGCGTCGAACTTGAGGATAATCGGAAGCTGAATAGTGGTTAGTGGCCAAATTCCTATAACTTAGTGGTTGTTTGCTGTTTACACTGAAAAAGCTGCGAACAGAAAGGCTTCCGTATACTCGCTTGGAGCTCCGTTTGATGCATCACAAGCAGCCTGCGAGCGTCCATATTCGCCCATGTTCTGCGCTGTGGACCGCGCGGCTACATTCACAATTAGTGCTGGAATGGTGAAATAGCACTGGCAGCCACACACGTGATAACTTCTTTCACACTTCGCCATTTACGTCGAGCACAACACTGAACAGACTGCAAGTTTTCCATTTGACCTGACTGGGAAGCGAACCCAGTCTCCTGCTTTGAAAGCCGTGCACTCAACCTACTATAGAGAGAAACGTTGGTTTTGAACTGCGCAAAGTGTCATTTATAAACCTTGTCACTGCGGATTTCATTTTGCTGACAAAACACGCCTGCTGAAGTCAATAACGCGCGACAAAGAAGTTTCTGACATGAAATATTAAATAATGCTGATTCTGAATGCAGTAAGCACTGGTAACTTGCCCTTGCAATTGATGGTCGCGGCCCGTCCAATCACTTCCGTGTTATCATGTTTTACGTTATCTAACGCTACGAATAAAAATACGTAATGGTTGTTTTTGATACGATTGCATTGTGATATTCTATATTCATGTGAAAGGCAGAGTTTCGTGTGAGGTTTGTGCATTTGGTTAGCACCTAAACTGCTCAGTACTCCGCGAAATTCTCATGGTTTGTGCTTTGCGGTCAACTTTTCCATCCGATTTCAATCCGCTTCTGAAAAGATAGCATGTGTGTCAAATGCTATTGACAAAATATTTTTCTTTGAGAAGAATTATATGACATTTTTTGAACAACTACGACTTGTGATCACCTAAAAGTTGCTTTTGCAGCCTACTTGACGTTTCATTTCTTAAAAATTCGCCTTGCAATAATTTCTAGCTTTTTTGCTTTTAGTTGGTTATGCACAAAGACGTGTCGAAAGTGCTCAAAATACGGTTTTCAGTGAACATAGGTAACATGTTGTAGATATCGTATAATAAATTCGTGTGTAAGATAAACCATGAGTTTGAGAAAATGTGAAAAAGTAAATAAACTACTTGTCTGAAAATATGCATGATTAATTGTGAATAACTTTCTGTTATAATTTGAAACAACTAATCTAAATTATCCTGAGCGTTGTTTCAGTTAATTGTTGTACACCTTGCAACTACTGATGTTCAAAAGTTAAAGAAACACGTTCATTCCAGATTGGTTCAAAAACTCAGGAATTATGTCGTTCAGCAACTAATACGTCTGACCTGCCCAATGAACCAGAACCACTGTACTAATGTAGTAATTTCTATGTGGACTTGCATCGTTTCGAATATCTTGCGAGATGACAACAATTTTCGTGAGGAAGAAATATCTATTTGTTTGTAATGTAGGCTACTTCTGCAACATTTCAAAACCCTCTAATTGCCTCTAGCGTTTTTGTGTTTACAGCGTGTATTTCGGGATAATAGCGTTACTTTTCCTCGCACATGGATTTTATCATATTTCTCGTTCGCGTGGAAGTCATGGCAACCTGGCAGTGAGCACTGCGGAAAGTCCGGAGGAGAGCGATCTAAAACAATCCGTCTTGTAAGAGCTTTAGCAACCACATATATCTGATGTGCAAACTGAAGACTGATCTACTGACTGACCACTTTAAACCAATGGTTAGGACGTGGTATTGCTTCCAGTGCAATATGGTTTGGGCTTTGCTCGTTTGCGCAGCCTGTACATGAAAGCATTATCAAGTAATTTTGCACAAATTGATAAACACATCAGATGCAGTAATGCTGAGCAAATGACCCGTTCAAATCAAGAGCTTTATCATTTGTATCGCCATTATATTTTTGCGTATGTGAAGCGAGTGTATATCGACTACCAAGTTCCGTGCTATGTTGTAAGAACTAAATGTTAACTCGTTTATTCTTATTGAAACATCTGAGGTCAAAAAATCAGGCTGGAATCGATAATTTTCAGTAGAACTTGCTGCAATGACTAAACTTGTTACAAAAGTATGGGACAGTGGATTCATTTTAAAAATTTGCAGCTTTTATTAAATTTCTATCAAAGCGTACAATTCCAGGTTGGAATTAAGACTGATGTCTTTTTTTATATTTACGAGGGAAAATCCTTTGCATGGACGGTTAAAATGTTCCTATTTTCAATCAAACTTGTAATTCAAGAAAAGGTTGTCGTGGGTTGTGTCTTGAGTTTCTAACAATGGTCAGCTACGACTTTGACCTGCAACATAAGCACAGTTGCTGTCGGTGCTCCTATAGCAATTGCGTGCCTGCTAATTACGGTATGTGCATGTTGGCAGCAGATGTTTAAATTGTTTCTATTCAGTACAATACATTTTATGCATACAGTACGATTTCATTGTTTTTCTTTAATGATTCGAGTGCATGACAAGTATCTTTTACCGCAAGGATGCCGGACTCTTTGAAGTCCTGTGAAACAGATGAAATTGAATGAAAACCAAGCGGTGGTGCTATTAACCGGTGCCTCAGTATTTAAGCTACGTTTTTGTGAGTCTCTTCATATTTTCACTGCATCAAACCACTTGCAACTCTCATGATGCGAATTTATGATCGCGCACAACGGCGCCATTCAGACCGTTGGTGAAATGCCTTTTAAGTGCTGTTCATTCTAGTAGCTGCCTGCACCAGCGAACTTGTGAAAGTTGTGCGAATGCAAGAAAGTAATAAACAGCCGAAACACAGCTCCATTTGTGTTTTTAGTCATGGTGGTTGTTAAAGTTTTGTTTTTGATTACAATGTAAGGTCTGCCAACCTTCAAAAGCTAAATTAATTATCGGAAGTTGACGAGCTATTTGTTAAATATTTAAATTGTAGCTATTAAGTTTTAACCTGTAGCACTTCTGACACACAAAGTTATGCAATGCGGTGGTTATGTTGAACTGGCATGGCTTGTAATTATTGCTAAAACCATTCCGGTATCCGAAATGTTTGGGATGTTGGGCCTTGAAAGCTGACTGCACAAAATTTTCATGAAGGATGCAATTCCGCGTTTTTGAGTCCTGCGTATGAACTGGCCTTAATGATAAGTTGTTTGTGGCCCATGCCTGCTCTTCAGTGTAATCCTCCCACACGGACACCCTGCGGGCGCTTCGTCGGTAGCAATGACTAACATAAGTTATTGCCGCTATGAAGTCGCGCCTGTGCACGCATCGTATGCTATTGTAATGGAACTATTTGCGAGCCAAATTTTCACAATCTAGTTATGCCTGCAGCAAACATGAACACAGTAAACCTGGATTAATCCGGATCTTCGCAAAAACCGGATAAAACTGGTGGTACTAATGATTTCTAACGTTTTTTTTATGACAATCTTCGGTTTATCCGGATGTTTAATCCGGATCTTCGCCAATGCCGGATAAAAGCTGTTTTTTCATATCTGGTAATCCGGATTTTTCTGTATTTTCACGCGGTTGTGTTCTGTAGTGCATTGACTGGTCTCTAGGAAAGATTTGGCAGCTTTCAGACGCAACACAAGCGTGTTCACGATCACCAACGAACGTTTAGAAGTATGATAACAACGGCCGCAACATCCGACTAATCGTAGAGACGACGATTATTACGTCACACACGGGCACAGCATATTACGTTAAACTTAAAGCTCAAGGCACGCCGCCGCACCACGGATTCAGTCCATTGGTCAGTGTGCGTGTGTAGGACATTGTCTCTGACTGAGTGTATTGCTTATTCAACAGTCGCAGAAATCTGTGCGTCAGTCCAAAATCCCAGATTTTTTCGCAGCAAAGCAATCTAAAATTATGAACTTAAAATTGTTCACAACTGCCTGGATATGGCGGGTACTAGAATGATGTCCCATTGCAAATACATCAATAAATTCGTTTTGCTTCTGCGAAAATCTGGTGTTGGGTCGTAAATGCCTTCAATTCAGGTTATTTTCACCGGTATATCAGTACTTAGAAATCACGCTAGAAACAAACATCTTCGGATGATGCAGATCTTCGCCTAAACCGGATAAAATCGTCGGTCAAATCGAATCCGGATTAACCGTGGTTTACTGTATATTTTACTTCAACTATTTGCGCGTGGCTATTGACAAAAATGTTTCTCCTGCCTTAAAGCAGTGTCTCGCGTGCTATCGTATAGAGACATCGTGTCTTGGATAGTTCTGCTGCTATGCATTAGCGTATATGGCGATTGTTTTTCACTTGTAAGCGATTTACTTAAAAACGCTAATTGAAACAATTGGCGTTTCGAATCTAACGCAAGTGCTGATTGTTTTGATGCTTTGTTTGATAGTTTCATGATATTGAATCTGCAAAACCATGCATTCATTCCAAATGTCACCTATAACCATATATAGGATCATCAGCGTCGGAAGGATTTTTTCCAGAGGGGGGCGATACTGGCAAAATTTCATTTTACTCACTCGAGACTAAGAAAACGACAATTTTTGGTAAAAATTCAGTAGGAAAATATCAAACATCAAATTCCAGGGGGGCTAGGCCCCCCCGTTCCGACGCTCATGTACAGGATATCACACGAAAAGTCAACATTGATTTCTTACCATTTGCTGAAGAATTTTTTGAAGAAATACAAAACTTTCTTGATGATTTCATCAGAGTGGTCTCTCGGATTTAGGCTCTACTTGCTTTTCACTAATCAAAATGTATGGTAATTGTTAAAATAAGCCTTTAACGGCAACGAAAGTACCTGAGAAAGCCCCCTCCTTGAGAAAGCTCCCTCCTCGGTATCGGATGAAGGTGAAAATAACACATCTTAATTTTGGTGCGCGCGAATAGTTTTGAAATAAGCTGTCCGAAAGAAAAAAATGAATTGTATTTGTGATGACCACCAGCAATTCCACGTTTTTTATTTACACAACTCATTTTCTCTAAAATCAAGTGTCTGTGAAAGGTAAAATACAAATATTGAAATATAGGGGATGGCAGTGGAACTCCTTGGGAGTTTAGCAGCAGTGTGTCAACAGCCAAAGATGTTAATCACATGCTAATCTGATCTAGTCAAAAACATTGATTTTAGGCTCACGCAGAGTATTGTTAAAGTTAGTGGCCAATGTTGCTTTCGCTAAATGTCATCTCACTGATGATGACGATGCAGTTAACTACCAAAACGTCTGACCCATAACATCGTTGACCTCTTAGGACGTTTTTTCTTTTCTTAAATGCCTTTTGGAACTTTAGCTTTTCATTAATCCAACTTTGTAATGGTAGCACCAATCACTTTGATTTTTTAACTAGCACTTGATCAAACGCAGTGGCTGTGCTGCGAAAATCGCTGTGGATTACGTCAGCGAGACAATGGCAGACTCAAATTTTATCTTTCCAACATCCTTCGACACAAAATTGTTGTTTCTGGCCATACATTCGCAAGTATCAGCTCGAGTTGATATGATTAGATTAAGACATGCAAAATACAGTATCTGACAATGAAACCTCTCACAATGCATCTGATTGGCAACGTTTTTGACTGAGCTAAGTCTTGAATGGTGGATTCGACTTGCTGTAGGCTGATGTTTGACTTGAATTTCTTTACCGGAATCAATGAATACGATTTTGACCGATTTCTTAGGGATCAAAAATTCTGAAAGCAGCCGGGAATGAGTCTGCTGCGTAACTTGCCTATCGCCAAAAAGGAAGTGGAGCCTTAAATTTGTTTGATTTTTGTAAGAGAAATATTTGAAATAAAACAAGCCCTTTGAATGGTAATCACTAGTTGAAACGATAGCAAGCGTCTGGTCGTCCTCTGGCTTAGAACACAGCTGAAGGTCGGCAAAAGAGACACTGCATCCGCATCATTCATGTTCACTCCAACATTGACTTAGAGCAGGGGTTCCCAACCTTTTTTGCTGCTCGTACCCCTTTGTCAGGTCAGAGCATTCTTAGTACCCCCAAAAAAATT
>JGI24021J15306_10011764_pt1 | contig 10870 bp, 9 predicted proteins | sample Ectturendosymbi1_FD_15306 | JGI IMG/M metagenome (IMG submission 15306)
GCAGGCATTTGATAATGTCTCAGCAGGGAAAAAGGAAAACTAATCGTTTGCTGGACTTCGAGGCCCGTAACCAGCTTGGGACACCGGGGTGGGCGAAAAGCTTTCTGAGAGGGGGACACATTTTTTAAACTATGTCCAATAGTTTCAAAATACGCCCAACACATTTTTCCTGGGGAGGCGAAAATTTTTCTACGGGAGGCTTCGCTCCCTGGTTACAGGCCTGTGGACTTTTATAATCACAAAAAGCAAACGTTTTCTTGCGTACTTTATCCGCATTCTCAATTCTTGTGTAGTTTAGCAAAATTCGATCCTGCAAACCAGGGTGTGCGCCAGCCAGTCCAGCCGCATACCTTCAATATGCAACTGCTCGTATTTGACGAGACCTTAGCGTAGCCTCATTTTGCAGTTGTAAATTGCTCTGACGCAGTGATGTGTGTTTCACTCCCCTGTTTTAACACGCACCTTGATATTTTTGCAGTTATGAACTGCTGTGTCGTAGCATTGAGTTTATTTTCCTCCGATAGCCTAACTTGGAGCGCTGATAGTTTATATTCAGTGCAATGACACATAAAATAAGGGGAGTGGATGTAGAAAAATATGCATCTTATGTCAACAAACTTCGCCAAAACGTTGGCTTGGAAACATGGAAATGACGTCAAATTGTGACGTCACAAACAGCGCACACCAAATGACCACCATATGACCCTGAACCAAAACTCCCCCCATGAAAATTTTCTGCGTACGCCACTGTGCAGAGTACAGCTTGTGTCGACTGCACTGTCTTGTTGAGTTAACACATCACATATCATGGAACGCTCTCTACAAGGAAGTTTCGCTTCAGCGGCGAATGTTTGTTTGTAAAGCATTGCAGTGCTTTAAAAAAACTGCATTTGCATACAACGCCACGGTGAGAAACCGTGTTTTACAATTTGATGCCTTGCGCAGTTTCCAAACTAGAATTCTTTTACCACTGGTTTGAACCAAATGTCACTTTGATCAAAGTCGTGTTTTAATTGGTGAGCCCGGTGTCCTGTAGTTAGCTCGAAATGTAATGCAGTAAGCATGAAAACACATTACACTAAGTTTCTATGAATTCGTAATCGATCAGAAATTCGCTTGCGCCGAGCAAAATAAAATGCTTGATGAAAAAAATTGATTTGGAAAAATTTGCTATAAACAAGATATTAGCCTACAAAGTTTGTAACAAAATAATTAGTGGACTAAGCCTTTTTCCACTTCCTTAGTTCGAAATGTTTTTCCATTTTGTTTTCAATGAAATATACAAACTTTTGATAGCCTATGTGCAAACATCCGCATGACTTTACACAGATCCTGTTAACGGTGTAGTTGTTAATAGAAAAGACGAACTTGGCGAAACCAAAACAAAGCGTCGTTTTTACAGTCAGTTACTCAAACGTAGCATTGAATAAACATCTGTCACGAAATTTTCGCGATCACCTCAAACAAACTGTCCGCATTTTGTTTGTGTTTGTGAAACAGACAAAAATGTCAAATTCGAGATGTTTGTCACCCAAACGTTAATTGTTATACTTGGATTCTTCAATAGTTTTGCTTTGTATGAAGGTGAGGAGGAGAGCCTTCACTGCAACAAACCCAAAAGGCTACTTGGCATAGAGCGAGGAAGAAAAATGCATGGTTGAAACGAGAGAATAGGATGATGGCCAGAACTCCCACAGTAATTTTGTTCCTGCGCTGCCAAACAATGAGGTTGAAAAAAACAAGCCTTGCATTGAACGTTACGCGATGTCGACGACCGGCAAAGAAAACAAAACCTCGTGAAAAAAGTGCTGAAGGTCAAATCGGTTCGATAGCGCAACGTGGAACCCTGCCTTCGGGTAAAGCTCATTACGTGGCCGGGAGCCCTCTGCAATCAAGAGTGGTCCAGGATCGAAAACTGCATATTTTGCTTTCACTGACAGTTTGTGATTACCTGCGTCCGATCGTTGTAATTGCCTATCATCTGCAAACCTTGTGCAGCATTGTGCTTAACCTGCAATGAACCTTCGCCGTCTTTTGAACGCATTCTCAAGTTGGCGATTGCTCGGATATGTGATTGATTGAAGTGAGGCTATATCTCCGTGAGCATTACAATCAATCTACCCTTGAGCTCGCGCACGATGTTGCTGCTTGTCACACAGCTGCATTTTTCGGAAACCATATCAGGAAGATTCAACCGCTTGACCTTTAAATGCAAGATAAAGATAAGAACTCACACTGGGAAGCCGCCGACCAGCTTCGGGCCAGCTATCCTTCAGTCCCGCAGTGAGGGATATTTTCTCATACAGAATATATCTTGTTGACGAATTGAGGCGTTTTGGTTGGTGGTTGTTAAAGAAATGATGCAGCGACTTATCCGTTTTTACAAGTGATATAAAGAATTAAAATGAAGATACTTAATTAAGACAAAATGAAGCGAGCAACCGTATGAAAGTGTTCGATGACAAGTTATGGTGTGTATTTTTTCGGAAGAACGAGTTGTCGTTAATACATGTCGCACTACCATCTCTTGACATTTACGAAACATTCTTACAGCGATGCAAAATCTTTAATTTGATCAACAACTCTTGCGCTCACGTGACTCGCCGTTGTAGCCTCATTGATTGTAAGTCTCTGGGCAGTTTGCTACATTGGTCCATTAGAAGTATATTCGAAAAACTCGTGACTTACACGTTCGTTATGTTGCGCATAGCGTTTTGTCAAACACACATTAAAGCTCTGTAAATAAAACTTCTGGTCATGTGACGTTTCGCACGTGGATCTACAAAAACACTTATTCTACTGGATCCCTTAAGCGTACCATTGCTGGAACGTTCGCATTTTTGTGAGGTGAAAGCTACTGCACTTTTGCGTTGTCCATTCAGGACTGGCCGATTACGATGCGGCATATCTCAGCGAAGTTAAAACCGGTAAATTTGGGAGAGAAATGGTGTAATTAGAAAATCTGCTAAAACAGGAAAAATTTGTATTACTGTTTTTTTCTAACTGAATGCTGTTTGGTATGCTCTCAGCCTGAAGTGATGTTCACTTCTTGCTGAAATTGCACAGCATCATCGAAATATTGATAGGAGGAGGTGTTCTTTCGAAAAACTAAAAATTTGTTTTTGCATGTGGCGATTGTTGCTTGAATGTAAGTAATTCATCACAAATTTTTCAATAGTTTGAATTATCTTTTTAATGAAGCACAAACATTTGCACAAAGTTTAAGCAACTACACAACTAAATTTCTAGCATATTGTGAACATTGCTCACTACCTTTTATTTAAAAAACTGCACAAAACAATGTGAATATTCTAAAAATGGTAGAGGATTTTCCTGCAGCAACTCAAGAAATTGTTTTAGCTTTAACATTCACCTATTTTTTTCATGAATCTTAAATCCAATAAAGTGGATGACAATGAGATCAGTCAGACACTTTCACAGTATTGCACTTGAAAGTTTTTGAAATTGGTTCAATCATCCCAAGAACCACTGAAAGCAACTATGAATTTTTTAATAGTGCTAGGATCTGCTGGAACTGCTTTTGTCGCCGAAACAACAACAATTGCACCTTGATCTTTGTTTAAAATTGAGAAGCAAAAACCTTTTCCCAAAACATTACACAACATCCTCTTTAACTAATGAAAATAAACAAAAAAAATTAAACAGACAAGTATCCATCGTGATACAGCACCTTTTTTTTCCAAACCGTCTTTGCTTTCGTTGTAATTTCTGAATATAAGAAACCTTCGGAAAAGCGATTGGGATCAAAGATTTTGTTTTTGAGAGCACCATCGATTGAGCGCGCGATCCGGCCTCGTGTAAACGTACCTGGCTGGCTTTGAACAACTCCCGGGAGTAAACGGGTTCGTTGCTGAAAGTTGTTTTATTCTTGTCACCGTATATGATGCGACCTTCGACCTCTGATTGTCGTATTATGACGTGTCGAACAGATCATTAAATGGCCGAGCGTTCGATTTCGACTGCAAACTACAGCGCTGCTTCTTTAAAAGAAAAAAATCTTATCCTCAGCTGATTGTTATTCGTTAAAGACTGGCGAGGTGTTAATTGTTACGTTACAACAGAATTTTTTTACTTTGCTGCCGGCTTACTGGGTTCAGCCGGTGTTGCGCAGGCTAAGTAGTGGTTTGCTGTAAATGGATGGGTGTGGCCAGGCACCCGGCCCGGAAACTTCAAAATCGCACTGTCTGTCATTTCAATTTAACAAAACAAAACCGCTGCCCTTTTTCCATTGTCAATAAAACTTCAACATTGACTTTACGTTAACGAATTGTTTGATAGTTTTTTTAGGATGATCCTTTTCACCAAACATGCTTTGATTTGTTATTGTGGCAAAACTAAATTACCATAAAATCATAATACGAGTAAGTCAACCTTGAAGCAAACACTGGCGCAGCCAGGATGTTTGGTTGGAGAGAAAACGTGGGAGCTTGCGGTACTTATTCAATCTCCGGAAATAACACGGAACTTTGTAATTTCTCATTGAAAAAACAGAAGAGGTCATTCACTCTTTTCCGAACCCTAATTTCAGCTAGGCACGAATTATGCTGGTGTTAGCGAAAAATACGAACTATTTTTGTAAGCTTGAAACATTTTTTTTCGAAATAGGGGAGAATAGCCCCCTTGCCTAAGTTTCTGGAAAGGAACAATGTTAATTAAAAATAAGTAAAGTTTGTGTAGCCGCTCAACAAAATCACGTAAATAAAATACGAAGCTTCTCACACGTGGGCTGATGTTTCTATGTCTTGTCACATCAATCAGTCCATTTCTAATACATTGCACTTTATAACATGTTTGAAAAGTGCAGGTTGCTGGCCAGGGCTAAATGATAGCCGTCAAGCACACAAGCGAATTGCAAATTGTACCTTAAATCACTTTTGCAGAAGCTCTCCGGAGAACCACCACGCTACAAGTTGGAAGGAAACACTATTTTTTGCTGCAGATTACCGTAACACCGCTTTCAAGACAAGTTACAATGTTCTAAGCGGAATCTTACCACCGACTTTAAACGGCGTTGCGTATAAACAGCGCTCCCATGCGGTAGAACAACTTCCCGCGTTAGGGACCTATGCATGAGTGCTCCATGAGAGCAATTTTGCAACAGGTTCTTGTCAGATCTTACGAATGATACATTTATTTTGACGCAAAGCATCATCTACAGTGTTCCCTCTAGGAAAATTTTACACCGAGCAAATGTTTGTTTCACTGTAGTGCGCATGCAACCGCACAACACATGTGGACCAGGGGTGGGGGGACCTATTTACTATCACGGGCCGCATGAATTGTGGAATATCGCTGGCTGCCCGCAAAAAATTAATTAATTTTATCCTAAAATTCTACCATTATCTAACAATGAGAAAGAGGGATTTCTTTTGACATACTATCTAAGTACCTGCTTATCATGGAGCTTCGTTTTGACGCGATGTTGTGCTCTAACTTGGGTAACGAAAATTCTGATGCGGGCCGTATCAAATCAAATGTTCACGCGGGCCGCAGGTTCCCCACCCCTGACATAGACACACAACAAGTAAAACGTTTCACGCGTAACAAGGGCTATGCGACATATGTGGGATATTAACTGTGGTATGTTGCAAGTGCGCGAGAATGAGATTTCACTGCGCAAATTGTCTGGCGGTAGGACGGCGCATCTGTGCACCTTAGAAGAAATACTGATCATCTAAATCACCTATGTCCGATCCGCAGACCGCGGGATGCTTGCGGCCCAGTCGAAGGATTTGTGCGGACTAGCTGGAGGTTTTAGTTGTTGTGTATGTAAAATGCAATGACTACCTTTCCTTATTGCGATGTAATCTTAAATTTTATATTTTTGATGCTGTGATTCTCAATGCCACTTTATCACATCTGTACTGCGTATTGGCAGATTTCGTGTCCCCTGACATATCGGTGCAAAGCTGATTTCTATCCTTGTTTTTCCATTGGCATTACACTTCCCTATAACATCGCAGTTAGTGTGTGATTAGAGCAGCGTTTCACAACATTTAACACTAATAGCAAGGTTGAACCAGATAGATTAACGGGCAAAGAAAAAAATTCCTGCAATATCCATTCTTTCCGAAAACTATTCAGTGAATTACTCAGTGTTGGCATTTTTCAAGACTTTCAGTTTCTCCTTATGGAGCAACGTGTATTCTGGTAATTTGTTTAAACCGATTTAATTGGATGTCAAATATCACCATCAGACCACCAAAACTAAAAATATCATTATGCGCCTTCAAAATTCCATCAATGCCTGGCTTTTCTTAAATAGTTTGGTCAGATATTCTTAGCTTAAGGCGATGAAGTTGCCGAACCGAGCAATATAATCGCCGAATTAGTGAACGTTTTGCTGAACTCTACCAAATGAATTTTCTTTTTTAATTGTTTTTCTATAATTCGATTTAATGCTTTCTACCTTCACTCACGGCCACAGCTCCAAATAAAAAGACATTTTCCTTGCGAACATTATCTTTCACGCAGTTCCCTTGGCTGTTTTTATTAAATTGTCCGAATTAGTTAATTTTTAACTTTTGAATGATGCTATACAGTTCTCAGTTAATTATTTTCACATTTAAATGATACTACATATTTTTTAAAGCGGCTTAAGACCAATGACAGAAACATAAACTTTTGAGAGAAAAGCTCGCCATGGAACAAATATCTTGCTTGTGGGGCAAAAACTTCGGGAGGACTCGAGAACTCTTAGGACCCTTTTCACAGTTGCAAAATCTGCACCCAGCCTTGCGAATACTGTCCAAGCTAGAACCTTGACGTGCATCATCTACGCATCCTGTCACTTTTACGGCATCAGCAGTATTGGCGATAGACATTCAGAGCCGTTATTGAGTGATATTGAGCGACATGATGCTTTTGTCTGGCAGCATTGTAAACAGCGATCGGCCTATGATGACACAAACAACAGTGTTGCCTCGATAATTCCCACGAATCTCGCGGATGATACGTTCCTCGATACTGNGAGGCGAACGACGCGCTGTTTCAATTAAAACAATGCGCCACACGCCCAGTTAGGTAACGCGAGCCCAGTCAAAGCCAGCGCTTTTCCAATGCGGGCCTTAATGAAAAGCAGATTTCGGTTGTCGCGTGCCACATTTTCCCATGACCTCCGCTTTTCATTCATTTGACCAGCATGCGATTACGCCGCGTTGGCGATAAGCCCGAGGGTCATCTCGGTGAATGAAGTGAATGAAACGAGGAGTTTTTCCCGCTTTCCTCCTTCGTGTAGCGGGTGGTTTGAAAGATACACCGAATTTTCAACATCGACTGGCTTCTTGGTTAAACATGCTGCACAAAATGGTATCACTGACTATGGCAGTGGTTCGTAACCGGGGTACGCGAATCCCAGGGACGCTTCAATAAATTTCCAGGGGGGCACGAGCCCTTAGGCGCTATACACCATCGAAAGGTTGATCAATAAATTTACCAAAAAATACAATTGCTTTTACAACTCGTCGATAGCCAGGTGGGCTTGCAACAAAGGACAAGTACTTAAGAGAGGCGTGGTAAAGAAAAGGCAAAGAACCACTGGACTATGGGATCAATGCATCCGATTTTTGTGATCCCGGACATGGAAGTGTCAGTAGTAAAAACGGATGATCAATGGGCATTCATATAATATTACGGAAAAATCAATAGAGTTATGCACTATACTATTTATTGATCAAGCTGTTAAGTCCAAAACAACATTTTATGTATCTTTTCATCAATAGATTGAATATTAAATGCTTAGACTTTCACCAGTTCGCCAGAGTTGGCCAAAAGTGGGCGTTATCCTATTCGGGACGGTGTAGGGAGTTTTAAGTGTTTCGGTACCAGAACGAAACTTTACCAAAGCCCAGTACGCAAAGACCGTTTTGAGCAAAGGCAAATTAGCGTAGTGTCTGCCTCTGTGGTTTCCGAAATCTTTGTTGAAACAAAAACGCAACTCCGAATTTTTCTGTAAACTGCTATGTGATAAGTTTATACATTTCAACTGGTGTGGTAACTTTGCTTACCAAAGTGGCGAAACCATGCTGTCATATACACATCGGACCATGCCTAGTCACGCGATGGATAACGCGTAGCATCCCTAAATCGTCTAGGAGATCATATTTTTGGGTGGATGCTAGATCGCATCCGACTCTTTCACACTGGGGAGGATGACGGGCGCCTTCACGTGGCCAGTGCCGTAACAAGGGGGGCCTGGGGTCCGCGGGCCCCGGGGGGCACTTTTTGGGGGCGGCACTTTGCTGGTTAAAATAACATTTTTGAAAGGAGTTGAAAAGTTCTAGCTTTTCGTTATTATTTTTAAATTAATTTTTAAAAGTTTTAGAAGTTCTAACTCTTTTCAATTTTTGTGTTTAGAAGACNTACACTGGCAGGCTAGCCTAAAAAAACACGACATGTGGGTGTGGAGTGAGCAAATTGATGAAATGTTTACTCAAAGGTCTGGGTCAAATCCAGTGTGCTAAAGTGCCCCAGTGTTTGTCTTGAAATCAGGACTTTTTAACACACTTACTTTGGGAGCAATTGTGTCCCAGTTCCTACACTTTCCTCGGTGGACAAAGCCATCCCAGTCAAAAGTCTTTTGAACAAAGGAAAGAGGTGACATTGAACGGCATAATAGCAAACGCTGGGGCTCCAGTTGTTTGCGGCTTATACGTATTGCCCCTCCTTTCAAAATCTGATAAAAAAGACTTTGCATGAATTAACGGCAAATAGTCAAGGCCAGCTTAATCCTTTCTCACCTATGGTTGGTTCTTCAGTAATGCCCCAACGGCACATCGTATAACATCACCTGATATCTAGGTATTGGTGGCGAAGAAATCACTGGGGTTGCGTTAGTTCAGTGATGGAGTGACCGTCTCGCAATTGGAAGGTGGGGTGATGGATTCACCGACATTGATTGAATCACCATAGCGCTTCTTGGGNAAGATCGTTCACCTCAACTGCCGTGGTAAGAAGCATATTTCAAGCGTTGGCATGCCGCTAATTGCTGCTGCCAAATGTATAAAGAAATAGCCCATTTCTTGGCACATCTCATGCTATTTTTATGTTCAGTGGGATATTTTCAACAAGTGCCATAAGCAGTAGACTAGACATAAGGTGGGCTTATCACTTATCAACATTACATTTTGACGGTTGGAGTGAGGAACTGCAAAGGTAACGTTGGTCAGTTGTAGTAAAACGACTGTTTTTTGCATGACATAATGGTGTCGGAAAATGACGTTCTTGAAGCGGGGTTGTGCAGATGATGCGTTTGCGTGGGTAACTTTCAGCTCAAATTGCCCATTTGAACTGCAAACACAGTGAATCAGAGCCAGTCCATAGTCAGTGTGAGTTTCGTAAAAGTCTTTGTTCAACTGCACACCTAACATTTGCAGTCACAGAAAAATTCATTTCAACAAGAAAGGCTTAGAAAAGGTGTTGCTCTCATTTTGATGAATTTGAGGCAAGAACCTTAGTCTGAACACCAAACGCAAGGACAAATGATATGCTTAGATACGATTGCGGTTAGGGCTTTTGATAAAAAGGGCGTTAATAGAAACGGTTGTACAACTTGGCAATGGCTGTACTGAATAAAGTTGTTCAACGCAATTACATTCCAACGTAAAAGGTTGTAATCACTGGTGAGCATCCAAAAGGTCTATGTCTCACTTGACTTGGTTTGGTAATACAGTTTTCGAAATAGACGTCTGTTGGTAACCAGTCACGTCGCTACGAGGTGCTTTGGTGGGCTTAGCTCCCCAAACAAAGCTCCAGGCCCCCCAATGTGAAACGTGAAACGCTATAAATTGGTAGATTTTTTGTCAAATTTTAGAATATCAATCCCTCCTGCACAAACGTGAAGTCCCCAAATTGACGACCTTCTGGCGACGGTTCTTTCGGTAAGGAACAAAGTCAAGGAATAACAGTATATAGGCTATGCACGTGTAATTGGAAGAGGTCGACCAAGTGCGCAAGTCCCGATGAAGACTGTAAAGCCAGCGCTTCTCAACCATAGCCGGTTTTAACCTGTTTAAGATATTTTTTCAAACTAGGTCCTCGCAGCTAGAGAACACCGCGCAAGCCGACAGAGTTAATGTTTGAAGCCTTTTATATATACTAAAAGAATTAAACCACCACTGAAACGCGAAGTGAACAATGAAACGTTCTTTTCATCACTGGGATCATATTATCAGATTTAATATTTTTAGTTAGAGACGGGGATACTATAAACGAAATATTAACATACATAAATGTTTACATCTGTAAAGTAGGTACGCCGCCATCATACCCCTTAATATTTTGTTTGATCCCCCGGAATGAGTAAACTATAAAAAAAGCCATGCGGTGAGCTTACCGGAGACTAAAAACCAACAGGAAGAAAATTTGACGAAACAAGTCGGGTTCATATATCCATATGTAAAGAAAGCAAACAATTGAAAAATTAATGATGAGAAAGATGGCGACAAGCAGAAAAGACAAGACTCATATTCGAAAATGAAGAACAAGACCCATTTCAGTTTCTAAGTGTTGACTGTGATTGTAAAGATGATTCATTAATCCTTACATCTTGAAATAAGCACAAAATACGATCTTCTTTCATTCAAATTTTTGTAAGCAAATTTGAGGGGTAGATAGGCCGGCACTTTTATGGTCGGCCCCGGTCAGCACTTAGCCTCGCTACGCCACTGCACGTGGCCCTCCCTGTACGACATTGCGTGAAATGCCAACCCAACCTGTCACTACGAGAGCAACCACTGCGCTGCCTGTGCTGGATGTGTTCAGCATGGGTTGGGTAAGCTGGGGTTGCTCTCGTAGTGACAGTAGTAAGCTGGGTAAGAGAACGCCTGGCTCAAGACGCGGCAGCGGCCGA
>JGI24021J15306_10011766_pt1 | contig 10869 bp, 4 predicted proteins | sample Ectturendosymbi1_FD_15306 | JGI IMG/M metagenome (IMG submission 15306)
TGCGAACCTTGCAATGGTGTTTATCTGCAAGCTTTCTCAAAGCAGGTTGCAAGTTGGTCAGTTTGAATGGAGTTTCCCCGATCTTGCTCGTGTCAAGGCGATTGCGGTATTTGTTACTCGTGTGCAGTACTTGGCAGAAACCTTGCTCAGGAAAATACGTCGTGGGAAAACCCAGTAATATCAGCTTCACTTTTCCCGAAAGTTGAGACGTTGCTTGATGGTAGAGTCGCATTCGCTTATGCTAGTTAGCTGGCAAAAAGCTATTTCATCCATAACTTTCTACGCAGTGTAACTTTCGGCGTGATCTCCATAACAGAATGACTTCATAGCAAGCCTCAAACAATAGGTGGCGAAAAGGATATTTTGGAGTCTTTAGTTCAGCCAAGATTGGGTGCTTGGGCATACTTGCTGGTCTAAGTTTCTCCTTTCCTAGCCTACTGTTCTGTTACACTCTGTCATAAGCAGGGATGTAGCGCTAACAAAAAAGGTGTGGGAACGCACCCAAAAAAAACTAGCCATTTTGAAACAGCTTCGAACTAATCTTAAACCAAAACATGAAAAAGGTGTAGGAACGCCGTTCCCACGCGTTCCCGCCCCACTACACCCCTGGTCATAAGTCAGATGAACACAGTACAGCTATATCCGCAGGCGCCAAAACACTTGAACTGACTGAAAAACACGATAAGCACATTTCACAACTTACGGCTACCTGTTCCTTGTTTTTCTAGCCGTTAATTTCTACGTAAATTGTCTTGCAGCAATATTCATATTTCCAGTATTTTTACAACAGAACACCTTTCAGTAGATCTACGTTGTTTCACTCAAGGTACTGACTAAAGCTTATAAAACACATGATAATGGACTGCCATATTTTTTGCTTGCGAAACAAAGGTTTGGCAGTGCTTTGCCGAAGGCCATGAAGACTTGTTTCAAGGCAATTTTCCTAATAATAACACATACGATTGGAGGGATTTCTGACAGTTTACGACGAAAATTAACTGCGCCAAAGTTGACGGCAACCTGCAATTCGCTACCGCCGCGAACATCGATGCGATGAGTTAGTGGTAGCAATGTTATGATTGTTGTTATGATTGTTGGGCCAATTTTACCAACTTCACAGAAGCTGAAGTCTTCCTCTTGAAAAAATGGAGTTTGACCGATTGGGTATTTTCCGATAGCTTTATCAGTGTTGGTTGCTTTCGACCACTATCGGTATAATAAAACTAATTAATGCATACTATATTCATTGAAGCTACAACAACTGATATTGATATGCTTTTGCAGGTTTAGTTGCAAATCTGAAATAATAATGGGCTTGTTGCGACTTCCGTTCCGATGTAGTAATACTGTTTTGCTCATTACTAGAAGATTGCATATTAAGTAGGTTAGGCGTGGGAAGGCAAGAAACGTGGTCTTGCAGAACAGTACTTTCTTAGTTGGGAAATGCTCTGTCCATTATGCACATTGTGCTTTACGTTTATGATGTCCCAGGCTTGACTCTATTGTAGCTTTTAATGTACTTACCAAATATATCATGCTAAGGTTAAATAACCAAATTCAAGTTTAAAGTATACGGAATGAATTTGCTTCCGAGTTAACGTCAACACCAAAGGCTGAATTATTTTGCAGTTTCAAACGCAGGAAGTTGATAAGCCAAAATAAAGTTGAAATTTGTAAATTTTAAAGTCAAAATTTCACGTTTTTAGGTCAAAAAAGCGGTTGCCCTATAATCTTCGTGAGAACCGCAATGCTTGACTTCCAACCAGTCACAGTCTCAGTGGTCTTGGATAGTTGGTGCAGTGAAGCGTTTCATAGAATCATGTTACAGTAGTTACGAACCATGGAGTCGAACGTGCATCAAAGGCTTTGATTCCAAAGTAACAAATATTGATTTTTTGTAATCAATCCAATATTTGAGTATGTTTCAACCGCCCCCCAAATCTCGTTAATCACAAAATCGCCCCCTTGGNGACTATTTCGCCCACGTTGAAGACCACTGNGTTNGACGAAATGAATTTCAGTATCGTTTGCCCCAATCACATGAAACAATGGAGAACGACATAGCGTGTGGATTTCGAAAATAACAAAATCTTTTTAATAAAAAAATAAACATTTTTTTGTGGATCGACCACCCAACCTTCTGATTGAGAGGCGGATACTTTACCACTGAGCTATTGCCGTTTTTTTTTCAATTTCTTGTGCCAGAGCACTCGTCTCGATGAACATCTGGGTGACGGCAAATCAACAGTGAACCTTAACTGCTTTCGCTTTGTTCATGAAGCTTGTTCGCTTTTACCAGTATTTATCGAGCGCCTATTACTTTACGTCACGCAGTAGAACGAACAGATGCATCGGAAGGCGTAAAAGCGCATGTTTTGGTCAATAATTCGCTGGATACTGTTGGGGATGAGTCAGATTTCACGGAACAGCTTTGACTCACAGGAGTCGGACGTGGTTTGGCCAAAATATGTCGATATTTCTGGTTGAAATTCAAGAATATCAGTTCGTTTTAAAAAGTACCAATATATTTTGATCGTTTTGTTTGAACGAAATACGTTAAATCTGCTTTCTGACGCAAATTCCAGCAAAACATTGTTTTCGAAAAAATCTTTTTTCTTGGTCAGAAGCTTAACGTTCATCTTTAGCATTTATTTTCGGATGTAACCGGGAAAAGGAGATTGACAACCTCTTTGCTTCATTTGTCATCAGAAACGACGGATCGATGTTGAACAGAAGTTTCCAGAAAATCAGACCCAATTTTTTTGCGCGCAGCGTAGTCTCTGTGTTGACACCATTTACCGTAACACTTGCTTCTTATTGTGTATACGATGAGTTGTAGAATTATATCGTCACCAACATCAAAGGGTCACTCCATTCTTTCTGTTTCCGTGAAGCGCTTTTCTCACTTTTTCGAGGTCTGCCACATTTACAACAACCCGGGAACCGTATTTGCAGATCTTTTATTATATTTGCTTCTTCTGACTCTGGCAGGCTTTGCTCGGCCGTGCAAAGCAGCTGCTGCGGGTAAATATGTGATTAGTTCTTGCCAGTCGTTGGTGACACTCAACCTTTATATTTGATTGTTTGCAAACAAACGTCGAATCGATAACGGACTTTCCTTCCCGATTGTCAGGTGCTGCTCAGGGCCACCAGATGGGCCTTTTTTAGACCAGATTTCAGAAATCTGCCCTCGTTTCAAGTTGTCTGGCTTAACAAAATTTATTTGGCCTTTTGGTCTTTTTCGGCCTCATCTCAAGTTGGTTGGCCTTAAAACAAACGTTTGACTTTTGGCTCTTTTTTGGCCTTTTTACGCTGAAATAGGTTCCTTTGAAGGAAAATATTAATATTCCATAGTTTTCGGCAACACATTTGCAATATTTTTAGTAAATGCTATATTAGATCGACACCCACGTTCTATATTAGATCGAACCCACGTTCTGACGTTAGTGTGATTTGAGGGATGCGGGATTCGAAATAATATTTTTGCGCTATCGTTGGAAATGTGTAGACTGTGTCGTGTGTTGTAAGCACGAAGGAGGTTCAACGCTTGCAGTCATGTCTGCGTCTCTGCGACAGAAATGCGACAATGACGTCGAGGAAGAGGAAGAAGGGCTCTTATGATTCTGGTCATAACACAGGAGTGAATAGGAGATTACTTTCATACGGGTGCAGAAAGCTGTCGATGGCTCAATATGCGAACTGAAGCACCATTGTACCCAACGTGTGCAATTTCACAAGCCATGAAAAGTCAGAGAAGCATCAATATTGAGCACCATGGTACAAAGCCTAGCAAGACGTAATCTCAATTTCGAAGAAAATTTCTGATGATATTCTTGTAATTCAATTGTTTCTTTGTGGCGAAGGAATGGCAATACCAAAAATAGAGTTTGTTTTTTTTCTTGCTTTTAAGCAATCGGTTTGGCCTTTATGGGCCTCTTTTTAGCACTATTTGTTTTTTTACTAAAATTTTGAACTGGCAACGCTGATGCTGTTTCGACATTATGAACAGCATTAAAACAACACCCAGAAGAAGTGAATGCTGAAAAGCTTGGGTTTTATTTCCACAATGAAGTAAAACACTGAAATTTGTCAAAGCAAAATTGTTTTTTAGCCAATTTTTGTTGATACAACGACTTCGATTAACTGGCATCAACCGCAGTCATTTTACATAATTGTTAAAAAGTTTCTGATTGGCACCATTACCAAGAATCGTAAGGTTTGGCGATGTCATCTCCTCCCATCACACAACCCGTCTGTGCCCATTCCCGGTGTATCTTCGGTTGTATTCGAAAATATCTTCTTCACCAAAGTTATGTCCAACTTAAGGTGTAGGCTATTGCAAGTTTATGAAGTTCAGCAAAATTAAAACGTCGTGTTGAGCGTTTCATTGCTTGTGTTTTTAAACCTTCTGCAAATATGTTTATGTCCAACGCACTGCGTTTTATTTCAAGCAATGACACCAGCTGTTGATGACAACTCCCGTGCGACTGATGTCGAACCCATTGTAGCGTTCGCGGAAAAATGTGAGCAAAAGTAAAATCTGACTATTCTGCTTTTCGGTCCCAGCAGCGGTTGTACGTGACAGTAATACAGCCAGGCTATTTGGTTGGTAAACATGGTGCAGTAAATGCTGTAGACTTGAAGTGGGCTGTCGATATTATTCATTAACATTGCGATGCAAGAAATCCAAAGCCTAATTTATATTGCAGCAGCAATTAGTGAGTCAGTTGTCAACAACAATTAGTTAAGCGATATCACCAGCCAATAGCTGGCATCAACAAAGTAAAGTGAAACAAGGAAACTGGGAAGCTTTGATGTTTATGAAGATAATGGAGCATTTGAAAATTATCTGCCTTAAAACAGAGTCAAAGTGTTATCAATTTATTTATTTATTTGCTTACTTTTGCAGCCTTAATTTTTGTTCATTTGTTAGCCTTCGAATCAAGACCTTGATCAAATGTCTTAGACTTGGCATAACAAATATACAGTCTAGCAGCTCAGAGAAAACTTGTTCGCACTTATCTAGCTGCAAACACGCAATCAATGCAAGAAAGGCGTAAAGACCTAAAATGCGCAAGCAGTTACAGTAACCTCTCACCACCGCTCACCAGAAGTTTAACATAATAGTCAGAAAGTAATAGGCTTACTTATAAAAAGCGTCAGAAGCGTCGACTTAGTATTTGAAAAAATAAATGAATGATATTTTGAGGACTTGATCCTTATTCGACAGTGCAAAAAGCAAAGGTTTTGGGCAGGTAGTTTGTTTAATTTTGAACAGTGCATCTATATTTTTTGCCTACGATTCGTAAACGTCGAATTGATTTTTGACCGTGTGGTTTAACTTGAAACACCAGTGAGAACTGTTTTTTCTTTTATTCATTGCTTTCTTTACAAATATTTGGGACACAAAGAGTCTGTTGAAGACAGAAGCTGAATGAAATTTTATGTTACCAAAACTCCATTATCCAGTCTGTTCATGACAAAAGACATTATGTTATTGTAAAAATTAATGCTGAATACTAATTTTCAGAGTATCAAAAAATAACCCTTCCAACGTACTCGTATCTCTGTACATGTTTAGCGATCAAGTCCTGTGGCGTTTTCAAAGCCTGGAAGTAACAACTAGAACTTGCAAAGTTGCCTTAAACGTCGAAGAGAATGAGAACATTATTATAACGACCTTGAAAGAAAGATAACGATGGACACAAATTTGCAGATATTATACATCACTCTTTCTTGGATCTACCAGAAATTATAACTTTCTCTGAAACCAACTGTGGACATTTTTTCAAACATGATTTCGAGCGATGATAATAATTCACAAAAACTATTTGAACTCACGAAACATTTTACTTACTTGATAATAAGAATAAGAAATATTAATTCCGGAGCGTTTTATAAAATGTAACGTAAGCTGAGTGTTTAGCTAGAAACTTTAAGGCTACCAAGGTAATGTTAACTGAGGACTTAATATTTAGTGATTATAACTGAAGTACTACCGACTATTAATCTAGTTATGGCCGTAACAGCTTTGTTGTTGAATAAATTGCATACTTGCCCAGTTATCGCCACACCAGCATTCTATTTGCCGCTTCTTCCTTTCAGACCTGCTGTGCAGGTCTTCCTTTGCAGCAAACAATAATCCGGAAGTAAAGGATAGCTCAATGGAAGGCGTCCTTTTTCAACACCAACACACACGCAGCCACATTATCTATTTCTAAGCCGCAGGAGGCAACAAACACCCACAAGTTTCCTCTTTATAATCGCAATATGCGCGGACAAGTTTGATTGTGGCAAGAGTGAGTTCCTGTGTATTGACGCATTGCTTCGGTGTTGTGCGCATGCTAGCGGTGTTCGCACCTTAGCCATGAATTAGATAAACGTTTGTCTTTGCTTTCCAATTTGCTTTTAGTCTTCAGTGTTTACTGAGGTACTGTATTCCAGTTGTTGTGAAGAACAAAGCTCAGCCTGTTGCTTGATCGCAGTGTTTCAATGCCCGTGAAAAAGATATCGCAGCAAACGTTTAAAGCGCAACTCGAGCATTAAACATGATCATCAGCCTACTCTTCGATGCAGTTTTCCAGTTTTCAGCCATAACAAAAATATGATTTTAGCGAAAACCAGCAAATTCATTTTTTACAAATGCGGGCATAGTGAAGAAACAACGTTGTATTTGCAGTCAGTTGTGATGATGGAAAACGTCAAGCGGAGAACGACACAATAGGCAGAAGGAATGTTCAATGTCTTTTATACATTTTCATGAACCCGTTTGCGGAGCAATGAATTTCCCTGCTGTTTGTTGCACAACAGGGAACAGAACAGGGATCTCCCGTCGAAGTGTCTGAGCGGTTGAAATTGGGGCATTTTTCGCAACCACAGGTTGCGCATTTGGTGATGTTTTGTTTGAAAACTTCCTTAGATAACTGCCTCAGATGTACTTGCAGGAAAAACTTTGGTTGCCTTGTAACATTTTGCCGGTACTCGTCTTTAATTAGGATGTCTGATATTTCTCCTGGTTCTATTTCTTTCGCAGGAGGGCGATAGAGACGTACGCACTCAGGCAAGTTATCAGCTGTGCAGTCAAGCAGTGCTCATTTCAGTGCTGTCAGTGTTTTCGAGATCAGAATTTAGATTTTCATTGGTGGAACCGAAGCAAGAATCCGAATAAATTATAACATTTCGGAACGTTGTTATTATCCCTGGTTCGGTTAAAATAAATAGGATCTGAAACAGTGAAGAGGCAGATTTCTGCGGGTAACTGCGCTACGCCCGACATATGTGAACTGTTTCTTTGAAACAAACCACAATCCTTGACTGAATGTAAAGTATAAACAGCGTTGGAGATGTGGGGGTCGGAAGGGAGGCAGGAGGGGCCTCGCCCCCCTGGAATTTGAAATTTGCAGAAAAAAAGGTTGTTTTCTAAGTTTCGGGTGGGAAAAAACAAGTTTCACCACTTTTGGTTCCCCCCTAGAAAAATTTTTGGAAAAATCCACTAATGTCCTCCCCCTGGAAAAAAACTTCCGCCGGTCATTGTCAGAGATAAGGCATTTGAAATATAAAGCATCGTCTGCATCTTTCACTAAAAATAGGATTCAGGACTGTGGAGCCGTTGTAGAAACGAAACTACTCCAGCTCCGAAGCTTTCGAACATGGCTCCAACTCCGGAGCTCTTGGTTTTCATGAGCAAAGCACCGGCTCCGGAGATCTCTTTTTTCATAGCATGGCTCCGGCTTCTGTTCATTTTTACACAGTAATATTTTCAATTGTCTTGGTGTGGATCAAGTTGAATGGAAAGGGAAATATATCTAGTGCACAAAACTAAAAGAATACAGGGGAGATGTGGGACCAATGAGCCATTTTTTACATTTCAAGTCATAAGTCGCAAAGGTTAGCTAGCACAGCTCCAAAATTTAGCACGAATAATAATCATCTCTCCTTCTATCCACATACAAATATCAGTAGGATATAATTTCAGGAAGTGGCTAAAAATTTGATTTGAAAAAAAAACTTTTTTTTGGCTCATTGGTCCAGTGGTCCCACATGTGTGGGATCAGTGAACCACCGGTGTGGGGCCTTTGAACCACCTCTAAGAATCCTTCCATAGTTAGGTTTAATACAGCGAATTTTTCCAAAAACAGAGAGATCAACATATTACAGGATTTCTCGTTGCAACACAACTTATACAATGTTGCAAGCGATTTGCAACGAAAGAATGTAAGTAAGAAAATGAAGCGGGCTACGATGTAGACTACCTACAGAGATACGAATTGGACTGTCACCCTGGATTGGTTACCACAAGTTGCAACCGTTTCTCAGTCTTAAGCACCTTCAAATTCTCTACTGAGATAGAGGGACGCCGGAACAGCGGTAGGGCAGGGGGGCAGTAAAAGAGTTGAGGGCAATGGAAGCTTGTAAAATCAACCAAATCGTTACCAATTATGCTTGTTTTTGCGTTGACCTCAAAAATAATAGCAGAAATATATAGAAAATCATTTTGTGGGTGCACAAACAGCTGAAATAAATTTGTTTCAAGTCGATCTTTGTAAACCATAAAATTACCTATGATTCTGTTATAAAATATCATCCCCTCCCCCTTTCAAAAAAGTCGGGGAGAAATATCACCTCCGTTTCGCCGCTCTTCAGCGTCTCTGAAATTACCTATGATGCTGCTATGTACGGGCACCTATGCTCCCATTTCAAAGGGAAAGGGGGGTGTTGCCCCCGTCATGCACCCCCGTTCCGGCGTCCCCGCTGAGATAAACCGGTATCAAATCCCGAAACACCAGAAAGGCGCTTTGTGGGCAACTACGAACTTCAAAGTAACCATCATCATCAGATCCACTTAACACGAATTCTACAAGTATTTTGAAATTTGCATNATTGGAATGAACTTTTACAATATTGTAACAACNCGCCGCAACACTTTGGTCCNAACATCCGCTCAATACACCTCCNATTTCCGGATCGGTTAAGGAGCAATCATTTGTTGTGCCACTGTCTTAATGTACTGAGTTTATAATATCACTCGCATCGCTAGATAGGATAGTTGACGCCTCACGATTTTNTGCGCATCTTTGGTTTCTCTTTAGCTGTGCTAGAAACCTTGAGCTTTGATGCTTCATATTACTGTGCTTAGATGATTGATTCGTTCATACTGCTCTAAGATGCTTCGTAAAGCTTGGAAAATTGATGACGAAGATCAGCAAAAATCTTTTCATATGTCATTCAACACAACTGTCCATAGTAGCCATCGAATGTTTTCTCACAGAATCACGACCTTCTTTTTTGGCATTTTGAACCCATCGACGTAAGGCATTCAGTCAATATTATTATCTTTGGAAGATTTTCGCAGACTGATTTGATGCTCCGTCACATCGCTCAACGCCTTATTCAGGCCTTCTAAACAATCGTTTTTGCATTTACTAATTTTGAAAGTAGGCATGTTTAAGCTGGAGACATCAGACCATATGCTAAGTGACCTTTGAACCGCCGGGTCATTGACCCTTTCTCGCATGGTTCAAAGGTCCCTTCCGCAGCCATTTTTGCATCACGTGTCACAACAAAAAAGTGTACAGTGTCGGTTCTCAACGTCTTGCACTTTTTAAACTCTTTCCTTGAGCATATCACATTTGCAAATAATCTTTCGAAAAAAGTTACTTGTCATTTGCAAAAACAAAAAAACGCAGGCACCAAAATGTTACTTTCTTCCTTTAAAATCAAAATTATCCCACAAAAATTGATTTGACAGCCACAGCTCCTTTGAAACACATATGGGCAACAAGAAAGCAATCTCAGCTTCACTGCCAAAACCATAACAACACACGTTCGCTAGGTGGCGAGAAACATCCTGTGGCCATTGCGCCCACCCTGGTCAAAGACCCCACATCTCCCCTAACAAACTTGTTTGAGTAATTTAATCTGATATTTTTTAGAAGCAGCCCTCCTATCATGAGGAAATCAGCGAAAAAACGGCAATCACAAGTTCAGACAATCAGCGAGCAGTTACTGGCAGAAGCGTTATTCAAGTTTATGGTTTTATAAACAAATTCTGGAAAGGCAATCACTGGTTTTGCCGTTAATGCCTGAGGACCTTTTGTTATTTGCTACGACCGGAATCAAGAAAACGTCTGTTTGGAAAAGTACATTTGTGTCCGAGTATTTTGACACAGTCCCAGTTCCAGTCGATCAAATGTTTTTCACTCATTGCATGCTTTGCCTGTTGCTGTCTTGGCGATGCCAGATAACAGCTCTTTCCGAGAAAACCATGGAAAAGGCAAACCACACATTGTCGATTACTTCTCTCATGTGTTCTTTCTANCATGCACATATATGCATCAACACAAAAGACAATAATGAAACGACGTTTGTTCGAAGAAATACTATGGCTTATACCTACTGTGCTACTGANTNCAGCTTAGTTCTTTTTCGGTCGCTACACTACTAAAGATCCGGTTTGACCATTCTGACTAGAAAGCAAGATGTTGTGAGAGTTTACAACGTTTACTTCTACAAGTAACACCACGCCCGTCCAGCTACTCTACAATGCCACAGACTTAGCGATGGTTAACCCAAGAAAACATCAAAGATCCATTGTGGCAGTCTGGTGTCGTAACTCGCAACAATTGCGCTTAGTTGTGCAATAAAGAGCACTGTTTTCGCTAGTTTAGCTTTCAGTCAATTTGGCAAAGCAGTTAGTATCTAGGAAGGGTCCCGAGCCGGAGTTACCTCTCAAATGGCCGTAGCTCCAGCTTCCGCTCTAAATTTTGATCTGAGCTTCGGCTCCGTACCCCTGGTTTTGACACAAAGTGTTTTGCAACGCATAATATTTGCATAAAACATGGGCTGCTCGACGGTTCCACTTTCTTGCAA
>JGI24021J15306_10011767_pt1 | contig 10869 bp, 7 predicted proteins | sample Ectturendosymbi1_FD_15306 | JGI IMG/M metagenome (IMG submission 15306)
AGACTTCCTGTGAAGTAGTATTGCACATTTGAAGGTTATGTTATAACATGCTTTGTAAAAAACAATCTGCAATAATAATAATCAATAATAAACAAAGAAACCTCCTATTAAAAAACTGACTCCGGCTCCACTCCGGCCCTTCCTTAAAAAGATCAACTCCGGCTCCACTCCGGCCCTTCGTTAAAAAGATCAACTCCGGCTCCACTCTATTTTCGAAAATCGTTAAGACTCCGGCCGGAGTCCACTCCGGCACTCCGGCTCCTGTACACCTCTGCAGGATACTTGCGATTTTTTCAGATCAGGGTTGGATTTGGACAATTATTTTTGAAAAAAAAATGGATCAGGACAGGATCAGGATATTTGTTTGATTTCTATGACGAAATTTCCCTGGGATTGATTCAAGATGTCACAAATGAGGGTGGCAGTATTTTCTTTGCTATGGTTTCTATATCCACAAAAAATCAAAATGATTTTGTCAGTATGTACAGCACTGATCACCATCAATGATAATATTTCGTGTTACTTTATCATAAAGTTTTTTTTGCGACGACGTGGACATAGTAAGCTGCTCTTAAATTGCTGGTATGCTGCTTTGTTTGTTGTGCTGAGTTGCATGTGTGTGTGTTGTGTAGGCTAATAAATAGTCTATTTCATGGATGGCCAACTGGGATCGACTACAAAATATTTCAAATGTTGCCAACTGGGATATAAAATTTATTGATAATTCGTGATCGACCGGTCGGTAACAAAGTCACAAACACAATATCCCAAAGTTGTGTATCACATGTGCAAATGCAAATAGAGTGTACCATCGCCTTTGATACACAAACAGAAAGCAAAGTGTCTGTACGCGTAAATCATGATTGCCATGCAATAACAGAAAAACATCACAATGCCTTCGCGGCATCTACCGAGCTCGCCTATGGTCAGCCATTGCAAGAGGCACCAAAGAATAATACCTAACATACGTGTCCAACCAAGAATAATACCTAACATATGTGTCCAACCAACTCACTTCGCAAGAATCTAACATCACGCGTCGCACTCCTGAGGCGGCTTGCTGGCTCTGGCTGGGGTGTTGGAGCAACAACGTTGCGAACAGCCACCCTAGCCATGGTCCATAGGACTGCAGAGTACTGCGCTCCTGTTTGGTGCCGCAGTGCTCATACCCGGCTTATTGACCCCACCATCAACGACGATTTCCACCCCTGGCTCAAACTTCTATTATGCAACTGGTTTGTTGCCTCCACATACGTCTCAGTCAACAATTAAATGGGATTTTTTATATTTCCGGTACTTAATCCCTACAGATTGGTAATTTCGTTTTATGCCTTCATTCATATCGTATGTTGTCTGAAAATATACTTACGTGAAACCTTACAAATGGGTTTTTGTTTTCTTTCTGAAATTGTTTCAAGACAAATATAATCGCGATTGTAATCGTGATTACTTTCAATGTAATCGTAATCGTAATCGATTGCATTGTTATTTTGTTTATTCATAATCGTAATCGTAATCGAGCATGTGGCAAGTAATCGTAATCGTAATCGATTACATTTGTGATGTAGCCAAATCGCCCCATGTCTGCTACCGAGTATAATTGCCAAGATACACAATCCCAAAACAAAGTCAAAATCACAACTGGTCCTCAACAAAGTCCGACTATCAGTGTAAATCTTCACATTTCTGTTACTCGCTAGTTGCTTTTGACATACTTCACATCTGACACGATGACGGAATGGTCGTTTTCTGGATCCTAGACTTGTCATGGTTATAATTACGAATAGCCTACCACAAGTCGGGAAAGAAACAACGAACGTTTTCAACATTTTTGTAATAGACATGTACATGCATGTTTGAGGCTACCACTTCTCCTGCAGCAGTGATAGTTAGTGAATCAACTGAGAACACCATTATTGACAGACAAAAATATTTTAGTTAATATCTGAACATATTTAGATTGTCCGAAAGAGGCCTGAAACCTCTGCCAAATCTGTTTTATAGTTGCCTTGCTTGTTAATTGTTTGGACAAAGAATTGATAGCCCATAAAACACTTTCCAAGTACTTCATACAACTACTGTCATTTGTGCCACTGGTCCATATTACACAAACTGCCACCAGGGTTACTCCAAATTACACACTGCATTCACAAAACTAACTTCAACATTTTCCTACCTCATCCAGTCAGCTAAAATGATGTTAAGATCAATGATGCAACAGAACTGAAGAGTTTTAATATAAGCACGAAAAACCTGGCATTAAAACTCCTGTTACTGAAAAAAAAATCTATCATCTTAACACCCTGCACCTCTAACCAGCGCAAACTCGAAAACGAACAAAGAAAGAGTTACCGAATTCTTACAACAAGCTGTTGATCCACCGACATCCGATTGTTCGATTTTAAAAAAAAATGAGGAGTGCTTGTTCCAGATCGAATTCAGTATAACCAGTCACAACTTTAGTCCAGATTAGACACTGCACTAGCCTAAATTACACGGATCACCCCCCAAGAAAATATACACTGAATACACCGTATTGAAAAATTTTTCACCGTTCAGGATTTTTGAGCAACTTGCGCTTGCCCGGAAAAACAGACTGTGGACTGAATTCGCTGTGTTGAATATATATTTTTTATTATTCAGGATTTGGGCAATTTGCGCTTGCCCTTATTGTGGACACATTAGTGCTTTAATGTTTTGTGCATTCTTACTGCGTAATTCCCAGTAATATTCCATTCGTGATTCCACGCGATGTACCTGTTTGCGAACAGTGCGACCGTCGACACGATAGCCTGCAAACCTACATAACCGCAGTCGGTCGCTGATTCCTGTGGCGCATTCGAACGCCTTAACGCTTTTGTTCGTCGTCATTCTAATTCCAACTCTACATTGAACCGTTACGTGTTTCTGACTTCACGCTCAAGTCTATCGGAGTTTGTTATATATCTGAATATAATCGAAAGAAGCAGTCAACTTAGTGTACTACTGGAGAGTTATTAGCGGACAAAGTGGTGAGAGCCTTTTAATTTGCCTTGCTTTGGCTTGGGAACTTCAAGACGTCAGGTTGCTTAGTTGGGAGACCGACCTGTGCTCCTGCAACAACTAGGTTGACCCCTCAAGTAGGGATCTCTACAATAACCGACAACCTCAGACCCCACACCCTGAAAACAGATTTTGCCCTGAAATTTTTCAAGCGGGGGGCTGCAACACCCCGCCTCGTGCGCCTATGACTGCAAGCTCGTCGCTGCATGACACCAGAACAGTGAATCCGGCTCTTGCGCAATGCGAGTGTCATGCCGGAAAATAAAATGTCATTGCAAGAATTAATCATTTAATCGAAATTAAGCTGCTGACTTAAGATATTCTAAAATTTTTAGTTCTTTCTCCGAATTTCCAATTTCCACGGGGGCAAATGCCCGTTTCTGCCCACCCTGCGGACGCCCATGGATGACGATTGATTTTGACCACTATAAAGGTTATAAAAAAGCTGGAACCGTTGAGCTTCGCGTGATTGCACCTACTTACTGGTGTCCGCCTCAAAAACTTAAGGTAGTATTGCGAAATTTGAATATAATGTAGACCTGGGCTTGCGGATTTAACTCATTGGGGTATCACAATGAATTGTTGTTACGATTAAACCTACTTTTTCTGCAAATGAACAAGCAGAAATGTGAGAAATAAATATATTTGAAACGACAACAAAATAAGTGTAAAACAGAAAATAAAGAGCTTGTCGTTTTGTTAAGCGTCTTGTAACTCATGCAAAGTTTTAATCACCCTTGAAATGGAGCGGGAGCGCATGAAACAGAATAATGCCGCTAAAACTTTAAGTATTGCCTGATAAGACAGCAACAAAACAGACAGTACGCAATAATGAGATCGGAAACTGATCGCCCCGTTAAGAATTTTAAAACTTAATGCGATGCTTTCAATATAATATATGCGTACTAATGAGCAGGCCGGTTACTTTCACAGCATAATTGCATGTACCGCAAAGAACTAAGGTTAAAGAACTTGAAGATGAAACGCAAATCGCGACGCAAGTACAATCCTGATCAACGTGAAGTAGCGGAAATTCTTCACCGGTGAGGCCCGCTTCGTCAAATCAACTTTTAACTGGAGGTGGCGATTCGCACATCCCGTTCCACCATCGTTTATCGAAAGGGTCGACCACTTCCTCCACCGCACGAAAATCCGTACCGACAATACAGGCAAGCCACTGGAGTAAGAAAAGAACTTATTACAGAGTGGCTGATTGGCCTTTTTCACATTTGAATCCCATTCGACAAAAGATACACAGCACTGCGTTAAAGAAAAAAACATGTTTAAACAATATCTTGGCAAGACCGACGGTTAAAAAAACTGACAACCTCTTGCGTTGATTTTTTAGAAAACGTGTAGTTGCAAATTAGCTTTTTAAGCGGCATGCAATAAATTGCGATTTGGTCTATTTACAGTAGAATATTTTAACAAATATTTCAGTTGCGGTTTAACTTCTTCAAAATTGCAGTTTGTTATCCATTTTTCTCCCACTGTGTCACCTTATGACGATGAGCGAATCTAATAGTCGCCGATGTGTTACTTAAGTTTCTGTATGTCAACAGCACTGCCTGCATTTTCCAAATAATTAAAATTCAGTTTCTGTGTTCTTTTCACTAATCTTTTTTACACCATGCTTTAACCAACCAAACACGTAAATATTCTATTCTATTTCGTGAGCCCTCATAATACTTGTTTGACGGCCCTTACCGATATTTGTGTGCCTTTGACACCTTTTGCATCCGGGTTCATTCCAGTTTATAAATAGTATTTGAAACAATAAAGCTAACAGCTGGAAGTGTTTTGAATTTCGGACAGAGCTCTTTTGCTTTAGGAGTTCCACATAAAAACTTCAAGATATGTATGGCTATGTTTAGTATGTAACGCCTTCCTATAATTTTGCACTGCTTTAAAATAAGGAACAATTTTTGTTGGGAGCTATATAAATTTTAGAAGTGAAGTGACTGTCCTCAAACAATGTCGATCCAAAAGAGCTTATTTGAAGGTCGTCATAGTTTATGATCAGTATGTGTGCAAATAAAAGCATGGAGAAATGTAATCACCGGTTGATTTTTATATGCAAGTAAAACAGAGACGATGTTGCATTTGGTTAGTCCTGGAAACAAGTATCCATATATTTGCAGACATTTTCTAAAATTCTGGCAACGGACAATCGCTTCAGTTTATTGAAACGTCTGTGCGTCTTATTTGGCGAAAAGAATAATTGTCAATTTGAGCAGAAAAAAAAACGATGCGAATTTATTTTAGAGGTTTCCATATCAGCCACATTAATTTTTTTGGTGGGTTTTTTAAAACTGAAGCATATGCTTTCATTATGCTATCCGAACAAGAGAAACCGATATTTTGTAGAGATCTTCACTACTCCGCTGTCATTCCCAATTCTTGCACCCGATCTGTTACAACCAGTGCTTGCACCCCACCAATGTGTGATTCAGCGGTGCCTTACCTACGCTACCAGGCAATTACTCTGAAAAACATGAACGGTGTTGTGTACTGTATGCTGGTGGATCATGAGTGAGGCGAGCTCAAAAACCAACGGCAACGAATCATTCTGGACCAGAACTAAGTAAGCTGTAGTTACAAGTGTCGTAATGATTGCCTCAAGTTTCATTTGTAAGTTTTTTAAAATTAACCCGTTCCTGGTATTTAATGTAGTGAAAATTGCATTCGATACGTCCTTTGATTTAGCTACCTTTTAGAAACACACAATCGGACAAAAATCTGAATCCCCGGATATTCTTCGCCCCCACGTCAATAGTTTCAGGTGCTTGTTGTTTCAACCGCTTCCTTCCGGCAGTTAAAATGACGATAAGCTATAAAGTAATACTTTTCTAGTTTCCAGTATCCAAACGTCTAAAACTGAACACTTACATTTCCGTCGATAACTGAAGCAGGAACCTTTGTAGTTTTTGCTGGTTGAATCAAGGCGACAGAACCACCAACAGTTCACATTCACCTGCACAGCAATGCGAAAATAGACGGTATTGCCTTTGAAGCGCATGCCACTGTCTGTCCACCGGGATAACGACTTCCGAACACAGAAACACTGACGTATAGCGGTAGCAGATAACTAAAGTTGAGTAAGTTCTTGAACGGGTTTGGACACGTGCAACCTTTCTTTGAATGTTTCACCCACACCAACACTTCGGTCAATTAATGCTGCGATACAAAGTATTAAATAATTCATTATAAATAATAAAAAACTTTGATATCAAAGTCCATTTTGTCTTTGATATATGCATTACAATTTCTAAATCTTTCTGCAACAAGCCTGCTAGTGTGCCATTAATAAAATAGTAATTTCATGCGTCACTCACTTCCATTAATTTCGATTTCTGTGTGGTCCCTTTTATCTTCATGGTGGTGAATGCAACTGCGGTAGTTGCTGTGGTTTTACTGTTTGTTGTAATGGCAGTGGTGGCTGGCAACGACGAAGTCATAGCATCTACAGGTTTCCCGTTTCTGTTGTTTGAAACTGAAAAAAATTTATTAGTTCTGAAATCAACGTGACAAGACTAGAATCACTTATGCTTTAGAAGTTCATTTCCACATGTTTGTACTCAAATGGTCAAAATCACGAAGAGCACATATTAAAATTCTTCACTTGGACCGTTCCTGTGTTGGATTGTTGGATAAGCCACGATTTTATGCAATGTGCTCATGCAGTTACATAAAATAATTCGGGTGTTTTAGAAAACCTGGCCCTATTGTGAAAACAGTAAACCAGCATACATTATTTAATGTATAGCGATTTATTCCTACAGTATGTGGCCCACTCGAAAACTGCACTATGGTCCACTGGTTGAGAAACCGAACTGCGCTGCAAACAGTGCAATTCAGCTTAAATGTTTGAGTGCTGAAATACACAATTGGGTAAGTCTTTTTTAACACTACATCGAGCTAAGATGACCCACTGCTCTATCCAAGGATGCACACATAATATTGAGATCGAGTACGAACGTTACCCGCTACATTAGGCGAAAAATAATCCTCCTCACGGCAGTGACCAGCTCAGGTCACCTCATGTTACGCAAATTTTATCAAGTTCCAACTGCTTGCTAATTAAATTACGGTCCCGGCTGATGAAGCACACCAACAAAACGCTGATTTATATTATAACGCAAACATGAAATACTGTAAGCGACTCCTTATAGACTATAGCAGGGGTGGCCAAACTGCGGCTCGCGAGCCGCATGCGGCTCTTGGACTTTCCGGAAAATTGCATATTTATTTTTTATATCTACTGCATTGCAAAGTGTAGAAATATTATAAAATGGTACGGTGGTAACTAGCGTGCCGTACACGGTGGTAACTAGCGTGCCGTACAGTATTACTTTTACAAGTCATTCCAAAAAGAATTGTCACAGAAGCGTAGGTTGCAAATAAATTCGTGTTTAGATTTTTCTGTTGCGACTCTTTGTTACTTGGGTTTTACGTTATGCGGCGCATGCATAGAGCAGATTTGGCCACCCCTGGACTAAGGTGTGTGACAACTTATTGTTTACTTCTGCCAAATATACCACCGACTAAGCGAACACATATTTTATGGAACTAACTGAGTTTGGCTGTGGCTGTGCAAGAACGTAGTACAAAAGTCGATACCCGAGCCACAATAGAACCAGAGCTTACATAAGGAGAATCCACCACAGAGGTTAGCGTGTGCTGAAAAAAATGGCGATGCATAGCAGATCAACAAACTGTGCCTGGAGGCCCGATGACGTACCGATCCGGAATTCACGACAACTTTTCGGAACATTGCTATCGTAGCAACGTGCTGAGGAGACTTCAAGTGCTTTAAGAGCTCTGCGGAATTCCTCCTTAATAAAATCTACGCTTTGTTTTCGCGACACCATCATCAATATTCGAGACGATAAACGTTTGTACTTTCGTTAATGCGAGAACCTTACATAAAGTTATTAACCGCTTTGCAACCGTTACTTGGTTTTTAATAAGACTGTTCCACTACTTTGTCTGTCGGCTTTAAGTAGGAACTACTGTGTAATAGATGGTAGTTACGTAGAGCGTACAGCGAGCTTGTTTATATTCTTCCTGATAGAGAAAAACCGTTGAGCTCAACTAGGTGGTCAGGGCCCTTATTGCTTTTTAGCGTATAAACCTCACAACTGTAAAAAAATATTAATCGAAATTCAATAAGACGCTTATTTTGTACAACATTAGTACAAAACAGTAAACTATTGCTCCTGTACTCCCGACGTTTAGGCACATACCTGACAGACGTTCGTGTGAACTGAACAAGCGATGTATTAATTCTAAGAAATTCGGTTGAAACGTATGAGCAGTTGGAAAACTGATTAGACATAATGCAAAACTCAAGCGTGGACGGGAAGTCGGATTTGAAAAACACCGTATAAGAGATGCTGAAGAGACAAAGTGCTTCACCAAGCGGATGGATATTTGAACTACAAACACCTATACTCCTGGCACAGCAGCGGTGTTGCCCGGAGTCTTCAAGCAAATCCACCTACAGCTCGATTGAAATACACCCCTAACACGCGTGCTTAACTCAATAATATAATTGTAGAATCTCAACTAATTGATTGTGTTTGAATGGGATCGAAGACTGTCAGCGCACTATCTCTACCTTTACAAAATACATGAAAATGATGTTTCATACCTTGCGGTCTGACAATGGCAGCCATCATCAATAAAATCCCGAGACTCTCTGCTCTCATCCTTGGTTGTGTACTGTAGCCTCTCAGCTAATAGCTTTTACACAAGCTGGGTAGCAAGTGTTACAGTGAAATTCAAGAAAACAAAAATATCATGGGGAGACTACAGCAAGAATGAGGATCACGAAAGTTAAAAAACATTATATACCGCTGAGCCTGTAGCTCAGGATGTAAGTTCTTCGCCATTTTTTCACTTACGCCTGTGGCAATAACTATGCTTTTATTGTTAATCAACTAACCAAAGCTGGAGGTGCCGTCGTCCATTTACTCATTAACAGCTGGTATTACACGTGGAAATTAATAATACGTTCTAATGCATTGTGCCCAAACTGTCTTCTTATAATTAACCACGGCGTTTTGCCACACTATTGCGTCCATTGAAACTAGGGATGTCTACATACTATAGAAAATGTTCTACGTAATTTGTTGCAATCCTCCACTATAGCTTCTGTTGCAATTTTGAAAAATTCTGCAAATATCAACTGATCTGACAGTGTTTATCCTTGTAGAGTTCATTCATTCTCAACTGACCACCGCATACGCATAACAGACTGTATTCCCTTTTCGCCCACGTAGCGCCAATTACTGTAGCAAATTTTTCCGTTGATCTGCTTGCCTTCACAAACTTCCTGGATACAAAGCACAGGTGGCTGTGCGGGCTTCATTTACTTGTTACTGAAGTCATAATAAAAACTTAATTGCGGCGAGAATTCCGCAAATTGGTAGTGCTTCGAGCGGTTGATCAGAAATGCGAGTTTTGCCAGTCTGAGTCTGGATGGTTTTCAGCAACTCCTTGAAAAGTGGCCCCTGCTTTTCAACCCAATATCTTTTGAGACTTCGCATGACGATTAAAACATGTGAAAATCAAGTCATTTGCGATGCGTGTGATGCTTTGCCGAACTGCACATTCTGTTTTAAACAAACGGTATTTATTGTTTCTTCGTTTTCGTTTTTTGTTTAATTATTTCACTACATTAACTTGTGTAAAAGTTAGCGAGGAACGTAAAACTTACACCCAAGATGAACCCGCGGAATAAAACTGTCTAACGTTCTCTTTTAGAAAGACTCAACTTGGAAAATTAATTTTGTGGCGAGGGAAGGCGCCAAATTATCAGAATGACTTAGTTGAGTAGGCATCAATCAGTACCCAAATGGTGTCATATGAACGTTTACAGCCAAACATTAGAATCAAAGTTTGATCATGCCTCTTTTCACAAATATACATCGTTCTGCCTCATCCAGAAATTGTTTTCATTCGATACTGACAAACAAACGTCATGAGGTGGTGAGCAAGATTAGATGTATTTCCTTCAAAATTGAATTCTTAACGATGTTTCTTTAATTTTGAAACCCCCTAGAATGAGCATTTGGTGCTTCAATTGTTCAAACATAAGTCAGTTCACACAAGGCTGGAGTAGACGTGACTGAATAGGCTTCAATTCTTTTTTCAATGCTCTCAAAACCTTGTTATATTTATTTACGAACTTGAAATAAACACCAAAGTGCAGAATAAGTGGTATCACTCAAAAAGTAAAAAAATAAAGTGCGCTTCGTTTATTAAGCTACTAACCGGTAGACGTTTGCCTTAAAATAAGCGATCTTTCAGAAATCCTGTGACTTAAAGCTTCTTTTGAGCAAGTAGGAAAGAGCATAACAAATTTCCTGACGTTTTACTTAAGAATCTTGACTTGCTTGCTGGGCGTCCCTGTGGCGGTAATGGTCCGCGTTTATTTATTTATTTTTTTTGGTGACGCTGCAAGTAATGCATCGAAACTTGAATTGGAAACCTTTCAAGATGCTTGCGGCAAGCAACAAACTTGTAGTTTTTGTTGCCGATTATTTCTAGTGTACACGGACGTCGGTCAGTCACGGCGTCACTTTGCCCCAGGCTGTTGGATGTGCCTGATAGCGACATCACCACAAAGCAAATCAAAATACTTTGCTTCATTCTGGATGATGACTGAGTTTACTGTTGACTTTGGCGCTGGATTTTTGGTGATAACGACTTCGGTTACGAAACGGGAAACTGCAGAGTAAGACTGACACCAGCCTGTGGCTTGGTGTTTAATGCGCAGGGTTGTCCATGGGACATATTTATCTGTCCCATTCCCATCCCATA
>JGI24021J15306_10011768_pt1 | contig 10869 bp, 9 predicted proteins | sample Ectturendosymbi1_FD_15306 | JGI IMG/M metagenome (IMG submission 15306)
AACATTTGGAGAAAACGTAACTTACTTGTCGCTGAAAAAGTTTCATCGTTGTCAAGGACTAAATTACCGTTGATTGTATCTCCTCCGTAATAAACCACTTTGTTGTCGGTGAGCTGCACAGTAAAGACCTTCTTTCCCATGACACTATTTTTACTTTATACACACTAAACCTATTCAATGCGTCTGTGAACAGCAGATTCGAATCGTTTAGAAATAGAAAATAAACAGTCGTCATCAGCAATTTGCATATAAGGAAGCTGAACAAGACGATCACACATAACGTATCAGGATTTATATGCATAGGTTGACAAAGGTCATATGTCATGGGTCACGTGTGGATAAGAACGTGACATCAGGGCACAGTGCGGTCAAACAAGAAACCTAAAGACTCAAGCAATTCCTTTCATTCACAATCCACAATAAATGTTCAACAAAAACTCATCGACCCACCAACAGAAGAAGTGACATCATCGCTACGTAGGGACGCACGAACGACTTAATTTCAAAGCTTATGCACAGAGTTGTTCTTTACAATGTCGCCATTTTCGGAAGAAGCAACTTTGCATCAGAAAAACGCACACAGATTACAAAACACGTCAACAATATTAATGAAAACTGTCCGAGAAAATGTGACAAAGGTCTTACATTCCCATATGCTTTTGTGAAAGCAGGTGAAAAAGTTCAAATTTTTTCTCATATTGTTTTATAAAAATGCCAGTATTCACCCTTAAAACACACGAAAGCAAGTAAAACTGTCGGAGTACAAAACATCGAAATGATGTTGATGACGAAACAAGGTTTAGCCACTAAGTCTTAAGAGAAGCTCTTCTGCTTCTCCAGTCACAAAGTCTTGTTCTTCCTGTACGTTCCATTCAGTCCCAGAAACTTTCAGATTGTCTTGGACAAGTGTAAGAATAATAAACACGCGGAAATCTCAACTCGTCTTTCCTCATTACAAGAACCATTTGAAGGTGCACAACAAAGTACATAAAGAAATCTTCGGTGACGCAACAACAAACGTGCTGTGGTTTCAATTGAAACCACATTCAATTTAAACCAAACGCATTATTCAAATTCAAGAGATGCCTCAATTGATTGGTCAATTTTAAGGAAATGATTGCCTGAAATCATTTCTCAAAAAGCGATTAAACTACTTTACTGTCGGTCAGTTCGCCTGTCAACTGCTACTTTTCCATCTTTCCCACAGTTTTCACAAATTTAAATCATTGGTTAGCACGGAATTGATGAAACCACAAAGGTTGGTGACAATCAAGGAAGCAATGAAGTTGAATAGAAATATCTAAATATTAAGTCATAGGGGCCTGAATGTCACGATACAGTGAAATAACAAATAACTGGATAGTCACCGAACTGAGGTTCGCCTTCAGTGATACTGCAAAAACTTGCATCAAAGCTACATGATATTCTTTAATAACAATAGCTTCGGCAAAGAACCAACAAGATTAACTTGGTACTGAAAACACCGTCAATCTCTGATGGTTATGAAAGTGTATGCCGAAATGACTGCGTAGAAATGCAGTAGTTCGCACATAATCTACAAACACACTGGCAACAAATTTAATTCGGTTGAACTTTCGTTCATTTAATAATCAAGACTAAGCTTTTGCCAACAGACAATAGTAGCATTATAAAAACAGCACAATAAGCAAAGAACAAGTAAAAAAACAAAAATTAGTCCGTCGTAACGAAAGCAATAAATACGTTATGGAATCTAAATGTCAAGTTTATGAGTAACAATTTCACAGAAAACTCAATATTTAGGGCATTTGCAATGTTGCGTCTGCACACAAGCCCTCCGATAAGGCAACAACCTGGAAACCGTAAATCCAACCAAACAATGACAGATATGGAACCGATTTCGATGAACGTCTGCACCAAGAAAAACCTTCAGCACCATAAAGCGAAACAAAACCGTCCCTGTACAAAGTGTCATGTAAAAATAATTTATGATAACAAAGTCAATGTTCTATTTAAAAAAAAAATTTATAACACAGGGATGCAAGCTCGCATGATGTCATAAACGTTTGCTGACAGACCATAGTGACATCACAGTGCTTCTTAACTACAACGTTTTAAAAAAAACACCCCGAGTCATTAGCATAAGATTCAATATAATCAAAACTCAAGCAAACCACACCACAGGCAACAATTCAAGAAACAAAAATGTATTCCTTCGTAACTAACGGAGTTTAATATATTTCGCAAAAATCTAAAATTCAATGTTATGGCAAGCAATTTCAAAAAAATCTTAATTACCTTACAATACTGTATTTACATATTATCGACCACTCTTTGATCAGATAACTTGCTGGAAATAATCACTTCAAACCCAATGAGAAAAAGCAAAGAAGCGATATGATGGGATTTCAATACGCCACCATTTTTCGCGACGAAAAACTTCAAAAAACATCTCCAAATTAAAACTTCATATAAACTGGAATATTTAAACAACATTTCATAAAATTAATTTAAATTTCAGTGAAAACTGATGTTCTAGAACAGGGGTTTCCAACTTACCTCTGACCATGGACTGTGCAGGCTATCCTTAAAATTTCGCATGAAAAATTATTTCATCATGACTAACCATAGATATATTTAACAATAAGCATACAATGGTTTTTGAAAAGAATATTCGCTGATATACGAGGTATGTATAAATATTTGGAAACAAATAATATGTAAATGTACTTTTCCCTTCTATTGCTAGTTAGTCTTAAATGTAACCCTTCAAATAGGCAAACATACCCTACGAGTACATGTACCCTAGGTTATTTCTGACACGTGGACGTAAGTTTGCATGATGAAATTAGATGCATGACGACAAGTAGGATTACGTCACCAGACGCTTCACAACGAACGCAACAATTTATGACATGACGAAAAATTGATCCAAGATTACAGTGAACTTTCGCAAAAGTTGTGCATATTTTCCAAGGACCACCTTGACGTATCTAGCACAAGAAGACTGACGAAAAATCTACACAAGGAATACAAACAAAATAATTTCGTGAAAAACAAAAACACATTGCGTAAAAATCACGGATTTCTGATCTTTATCCATTTTAACTATCTCGAAACCAACTTAATGCATAAAAAATCCAGTACGATTTTCAGAGAACTTGAATTAAAGTACGCATGGTAATTTTGATTAATACAAAACCAAAAGGAAAGAAACATTGCCAGAAAACTAAATTGCGGTCTAATGAGAAACTACATTTTTTAACTAAAAATGTATGATGAAATGCCAGAAAAAACTTGCTTCATGAACAAACGTAGTGAGTTAGGTTCGATGAAAAACAACACAGCATTGAGCTTGTTTTGCTGTTTTCCATGTATATATTATTTTCTTTGTTGTAGATGCAAATACACCAGTGGTTCTTAACCTTTTATCTGCCACGCATTTCTTAAGCAACCGGTGTTTGTTTCAAGCCCCCTGACTTTAAATAAGTAACTTGGACGGAAGACTTCTTTGTTCAAATACATTCCACGTTGTGGAATGCGTAAGGGCTCGCGCCTCCCTTGGAAATTTATTGATGACCCCTTTTTGTTACTGCAAAATAGAAATATGCATCGAAATTTATCAGATCTGGAAAACTTATGCACAATAGCAAAACAAGTCATTCTGTAGTGTTACACATCGTTAAATTAACTTGGACGAGTTTCTGGTATACCCTGATACATTTGCTCAACTTGCTTGACAATGATCGACGTAGTTTTTATGTCACTCATAATGGCAGGAAAAACACAACAGAAAGGTTTGGTCTGAAACACGAAAAATAAAATACAAAAACAAACTTTTGCCTAAAATACAATCCGCGATGGAAACATGAAGATGTTTGATCAGGTAAGAGCGATAGACGAGTTGAATCAATCAGGTAATATAAGGGAGTGCTATAAGTGATGCATGTCTACGAAAATGGCAAACGTTACGTGAAGAAATCGTTTACGATCAAATGAACAGTGCAAGTGGTGATTAACAATACGGCAAGATTGAAAAAACTACGTCACGTAAAACTTGAAGACTTCAAATATTTGTAAGGAAATCAGAAACGTCTAAAAGATATATGGTACAATCACTCTCAAATTTCAGCAGTAAACTACTTTCAGAAAGCAACAAAAAATTCACAAAATGTGCAACATTTGTGTTTCGTTTCAAAACCAGCTACTTCCTTTTGTTGGAAACATTGGCTTTAGTTGAAGCATCAGTTCAGCGCTAACTACAAATCATGAAACGCCTGAAGTTAGTTGTAACTAAAAGCACTCTGACCCCAGTCATAGTAATTATACTGAGGAGCATAGGTAGTTGGACCGTCGTATTCTCCACGCTGTGGGATGGTCACCGATGTTGCAACTGCATAGGACGGAGGTGGTGGAACTGAAAAGAGGACGTAATTGATGACAACTAAAACGCCATTAACGACAAACATTAAAAGCAATAGGTTTGCTGTAAGCTTTCGAGAAATCAGCCGACTGGGCTTCTCCTTTCATCTTTTTTTGATGATTCAAACTTGCACATGTCTGTAATGAAGTGACTGTCTCCACAAATGTGAAGAGTTTGGATCGATTAGTGAATGTCCAATCGGAAACCGATTCAAATGAACAAAGTTGTAGGCCTGAAAATGAGTAGTGTTACGTGAAATTGATTTCCTTAAAACGCTTCACCTGTGCTGAGACTATAGTTACTTGAATGACGGCAAACAAACCACAATTGATGAAAATATACACAAAAGAATATCCAAACTTGACAGAGTGCCTTAAAAAGGCAGAAACCTACTAAAAAACAATTACATGATGAAAAACAACGTAAACAAAATATTACATTATGAAACCACAAATGTTTCAACTGCAAACGATTAGTCCGAACAACTACTAAACCTTGTAAGCATCGATTCCATCAACGCTGCAATCATGACTGAAACCGTGATGAGAAAGTCTAAATTACCAAAATCAATTTGCAAAACACCTTTACAACGATGAGATTTTTGGTTTTGGCGACAAAAGCGCACAATGAGTTGTGATAAAGTTTACTTCGTCACAAGTTAAAGCAAAGTGAAAACGCAACGAAAATTGTTTCCGTAAAACAGAAAGGTTTGATTCCAGCCTGAGAATGAACCACCTGTGACCTGCACCTCGGAGTCACTGGTAGAAAAACAGAAATGAACGACGACCAACGAAATTGCAAGGAAAAGGTTTGGGGCTCAAATCAAACCGTAAGACTTCTATCTAGACTCAGGAAATTACCCCTTCTCGAACAACATTGAAAACGACTTACCTGTAGAAAATTGATCTCTGGAAGCATTGGTGGACGCCAACGGTTGAAATGATGTTTCAACGGTGTTAATAACTGGCGGGACAACAGGGACCTGCCAGGCGTCAGTTTGTTCACCTTGCAAGGGGATAGTTCCGATTTCCAGGGGGGCCTTGACCCGTAAGTTGGTGTGGCACGCCGCGGTGTCAACAGTGAGCTGTGGAAACAGTAGAAATAAAACAAGCTATTGGAGAAGGAACGAAAACGATCGAATTCTGCTCCATTCGTCCATTCGCAGCGGTGCGTCAAGTTGTAATGTAGAGGTGTGGCGTAGAAGACTTGTTTCACAATAGTTTTAAAGTTCTTATCACATTTTTGAGAAACAGAATCCAACGACGAAATTTGACGATTTTTGAAAAAACAGCTTAATAAATGGCACCGGAAACTTTCACTTCAGTGAAAGTTTTTTCACTTCAGAAACTTTCACAAAAACTGAAGAGTAGTTGCAAAACAAATATTTAAAAATAAATGAAAACAATGCTTCGTTGCAGAAAATAATGCAACTGTTGAAAAAAGACTTTGGAAAAGAGCAATATCTTACGTCGTGTTAGTGAAGTACGTGATCGCATGTTTATGTGCAAGGGCGCGAATTGACAGGTCGATTATTTTTATTCGTTGATTTTGCCAACCGCCCTCTTCTCAAGACAGTGAAGTGGCAGCATTTCCAGGCTTCCAAACAACTACAGGTGTTGAATAACCTCTGACATCTCTGCTGGCTTCAAACCGAGATACGAGCAAATCAGGTCGAAGACGCGGTTGCCAGGTTGGAATCGTATTTGAGCCAAATTTCAGAAATTTGGCCTCGGTTTCAACTCGGTTGGCCTGAAAATTTTTAGTTGGCCGTTTGGCCTCATCTCATGTTGGTTGGGCTTAAAAGATTCGTTCGGCTTTTTGGCTTTTCTTGGCCTTTTTACGCTGAAAAATTTTCCTCTGAAGAAAAACATTACCATTACATTTTTGGAAGACCAATGCCCGCGTTCGATTGTTGGTAAAATTTGAGGGATACTAGATTCGAATCAAATTTTTTGCGTAATCATTGGAAATGTGTGCACTCACTGCACTGTGTAGTGTGCACCAAGGCTCATCGCTTACAGTCAGGTCTGTGTCTTTGCGATAGAAATGCGACAATACGTCGAAGAAGTGGAAGGGTTCTTATGGTTCTGGTCGTAAGTACAAGAGTGAATGACAGATGACTTTCGTATGGGTGCAGAAAGCTGCCGAAGAAAATTTCCAAGGATCTTCTTGTAATTTAGATGTTTATTTCTGACAAAATAACAGCAATACCACAAAGTTTGGCCTTCAAACAATGGGTTTAGCCCTTTTCTTGCCTCATTTTAACAATGTTTGTCTTCTTATTGAAACTTTCATCTGGCGACCACGGAGATGTAATCACGCCACCTGGTGCTTGGTCGAACACAGAGCCGCTTTCCACTGGATGTCGCCAACATAAACGGCTCATCACCCGCTCTTGTGTCATTTTGACCACGTGGCAGGGCCACAAGGACAGGGAAATCTATTTTCGGAGAAGGGTCTCTACATTCAGGGCTCTGCACACTTTGTCGCGAAGTGTCACGCCGTAGACTCTTCGCAAAAATCCCATTCTGCCGCTAGCACTCGGGCAAGTATTCTTTAAGTCATAACCGAAGATTCATGAACATGGACACAAGAGGGGGAACGGAACAAAATCTGATTTAAAACCTGAGAGCTTTGCGGTGTTTGAAAGTTCCCGTTTTGTCACCACTGAGCGATCAAGCTTAAATGATTATGGTATAAAAACTGTGGGGTTTACCTGCAAAAAGTATTCTATGTCAATAATGGAGCAGTATCGAAGATGAGACGGAGGAACTGGAGGAATCTGCGAAACGAACATAGAAAGTCTGTTAAAATGCTTCATCAATTAATCTCATAGGAATTGACTGATTTCTTTTGCATTTCAATCAACGATTGAAACAGAACTCAAGAGAAAACTGTGCAACGTAGTTTCCCTAAAACTGTTTGAATATCTCACAAAATGGTGCAAAGCACTTGGTTCAATTATCGAGACAAAGTCAACATCCGTACGATTCTATTCAAGATAAACCGACAACTGTGAAAACTTATCAGTAAGCAAACATACCTGTAGCGTTTGAGGAGGTATCTGAACAGCAGAGCGGCGACTGCATGGAAGGCCAGGAGCTTCCACAAGTTTCTCGGTGAGCGTTCTGCTGCTACCTTCTGCGTGTTGCTTTATTACTTTAATGATACTGTAGTGGCTTCTTGGAATGTTCGAATTGCTATTGAAACAAAAACAAGAGATTGAAAATATCTCAGTGGTCATGTCGATCGCTGGATTCCATTAATGCAAAAAAAAACAGTTCGTCTTCGCTCTCGAGTTGGCATGGAAACGAAACCAAACATGTTGACATGGAAACAAAAGCAAACATTGATGAACGTTGTCGCCAACGAGCTTCACACTAGACGAAAGTGAATCAGCGTCAAACAAACTATTCCTAATGAGTTTGAAGAAAGAACAGCATCAGTATCCAGAGGTACAAAGGTTAAGTCCGATTTCTTTCCAAATATTGAACTTTCTGTGAGCTTGACTTGGCCTATAGAAGGAATATATAGTTCGTGTGCTCTACGCACCGTATCGACAACTCCTCTTTACACATGTAATACTTTGTCTGTAATACTGCACTGGAATACTCGACTACAGTGGCCCAAACGAAACACAGAAGTCTCTCAATATCAATGCACGTAAAGTCAACACACATGTCTTCCGGCGTGCTTTGCGGTAAACTTTTAGATTGAAGGTTTTGCAGAATGTTCCGAACTGATATAAATATTCAACACTCAAGACACGTTCACTATAATTTGAGGTTACTATGGGTCAATGCAAGGGGTCGTTCCATGTGTTGTTAAGCGTTATTCTAGGGCAACCAGAGGTGATTTCAACGACAAAAAGAGACCAATGTAGGAACACCATATGATTTTTTATTAAGGTTGACAAACCACCCATAATGTTAATATCTCTGATGAAATGTTGCAAAAAACTGAAGACATAAATCTCACAAGACTCAGGCATAGCCCGTATGTTTGCATATCTTGCATCTGGGCTCTATTAAATACTATTCAAAGTTACCTCAGATTATCGATGCTGCCATTTGCACGAACAAATTCTCCAGGAACATATCCAGTCTTATCTGCATTGACCTTTCCTTCGATGGGACCGCTGGCACAGCAACAACAGCAAAGCGTTTTGCTGTCACTCATAGTAGATGCGTACTGCAAGGCGGAACAAGGATTTGCTTGGCGACACTTACCAAATATCAAGACCTTATAAGCTTAACATAACGCACGGGAAATTACCGTAAACCTGAATCGTTCTTTTTCAAAGAGAAGAAACAACTTTAGTGGAAAACAGTAAATGCTAAGTAATGAGATGATAGGCTCTTAATAAGATCGGAGAAACTATTAAAGACCAATCAAATGACGACAACGCAGCCAAAAAACGCAAATAAGAGATATGAGGAAAGTCTTTGCAGCATGCCACAGACACTGTGAAAACCCTTACCCTTGCGTTAGGCACGAAGTTGAGATCAAGTACGTCCAACACTGTAAACAGCATCTTTGTTCGTAGGTTCCGAGATAGACCAGATCTTTTTATTAAACCTTTGATTGAATATCGAACGTAGCCTCCATTAACTGCACAAAACATGCATAAAAATATTGTCACACATATACATCACGTCCCATCCAAAACAAGCCTTTTGAATATGTCAAGCATGCAGCGAAGTGCTACTCGCACGATAGGAACTTAATTCACGAACCGAAAGTAACTGAGGAATGATCACGTGATTCGTCAGCAAGACATTGCAATTCAAACTTTACTAATACATTTTCACAACACTTCAAACAATCACACTAAGTTATAAAACTAAGATTATTTGGCCCAACCTCCATGCGTAAACAATCACTGTCGCTTTGCAGCAAGGACTATGATCACAATTCACAATCATTGATCAATGCTGCAAATCTTTGCAATGAGAAACGTAGCCAGCAAAATTGATCAATTGAAATTGATGTAAGAGCCTGAACATTTCAAAATCACTTGCTGAAAAAATTTAGCGAAAGAAAACACCTTTGCGATTCGAACATTCAAACTAAAGAAGAGCATTTGTTTCTAGTGCGCCATTTATCAAGGTATCTTCTTTTATACATAAATTCATATCTTTTTTTATTTATAATAGATAAACAAAACAGCCTAACGCACACAGAACGTCTTTCGCCAACCTAAGTTTACCAAGACTATCAAACCTTCCACTGATGTTGGCAGATCTTGAGGCAAAAGAAAAGAAAAAGGGAATGTGCTTCTTCCAGCAGACAACCGCATGTTTGGACCTGCCGAACGAAAAACTTGCAAGGTCTCTTGCAAAGAGAGTTTTTGCAGGCTAATAAACAAATACAATTAATGTTAACAAGTGAAAGGCACGAACAGCGTGAGCCTCAATTTTGTCATCATCTGGAAAAAGACACAACAGCGATGAGTTTGACATAAGATCGAAAATGAGTTGAAATAAAACCGTGAAATAACGACGAACTCAAGATTTCCATCAAGCAGACAAATGCTTCAATTTCGAACATGCTTGTACGAAAACTGACAAAATCGCGTTTGATTTCGCTATCTAGTGGAAATAATACCCAAGAAAAAACATAATTTATTCTCAACATCCGCTGGGGGTGTTGCACATTACTGTCTTCACACTTAGGGAGTGTCCAACATACTTTCCAAAAACAATCACCGGCCACTGACAACCAGACTTGGACAACTAGAATTTTTTAGCTTTTCAAAATTAGATTAGAACCAAAATTAGAGCTAACTCAGCAGTCACAAATTTGATTAGAATTAAAATTAGTGGATTTGTGAAAACCAGACATTGAACTAAAATTGGAATTAGAAATACATTTATTCAAATCATGAAGCAAGTTTAATCCAAGTTCAATCCATGCCCCAACCCGGATTCATTCTGATAAGCATGAGAATAGCAAAGATTCGCACGCCAAGAATGGCTATGGCTACTGTGACTTCTGGGTGTGAATGGATTGGCAATGTGACGTAATGATAATCACTGATAAGGCCACATAGCTTGTACTGCAGCTGTGAATCAGAAAAGAAATTGATCGAGTTTATAGGTCTTGATGAGATGGCGGCATGGCACTTGTGATCATTTTGTTGCCTTTCCTTGCACGGTTGTTCATTCTAATTTCATCTTCAAAAATTCCTTTGGACAAATTAGTATTTTTGGCAAAACCGGAAATTAGATTAGAACTAAAATTTGGGCATTAGATTAAAATTGCGTCATTTCGCCCTCCTTCATCGATTTAGAAAACGAGAGGTGTCCAATTCTGCTGACAACGCGGTGCTTTCTCGAGACCAGTGGACGATTTTGTCCTCAACTCGGCCACCATTCGTGACGAGACCAGCAAAGGAATCAAAATTTTATCTTAATTTGCAAAAGTTTTCGCTTTAATCGGGAACATGCCAGTCGAAAATAACAGAA
>JGI24021J15306_10011770_pt1 | contig 10868 bp, 5 predicted proteins | sample Ectturendosymbi1_FD_15306 | JGI IMG/M metagenome (IMG submission 15306)
TCTCTGCATGCAGAGATAGCTATCTCTGCCAGAGATAGCAGTTTTTGTGCTAAATCTGTCAGATATAATATTTTTACAAACGGCGCCCCATAGACATGTGCAACCTGCGGCCCGCTTGGTTTTATTCATGATTCTGAAATGGTATTTCAAATGAATTGTATTCTTCAATTTTTCGTGCCACTCATTTCACAATCATTCACGAACAATGAAATGTAACAGTTTTTAAATACCTGGCAACCATTGACCACAAAGCGAATACAACTTTTCGCGCCATTTCTAATTGTCATGCTACAGCCCAAATTTAGCCCTTTGTGATGCAAAAATTTTTCTTTGTGATTCATATACGAGGCTTTGTTGTGTAAAACTGTTCGAACAATTCGTCAGAATCTGACAGGCAGTTGTTCGTGCGAGCTGAGTACTATTAGTTTTGATTTTAGCTTGAGTAAAGTAGTTAGGAAGGATTTCAGTTGATTCGCCTGACATCATTAACTCAAATGATATTGCGATGTTGTTTTTGGCTTCGCAAATGTTGGTATTGGTTTTGGGATTGTAGGCAGAGTGATAAAAATTCGCAGCAGGACAAGGGAAAGGGGATGTTGAAAGGGTTGGCAATCAATGATAATAATAATATTTGTTTTGCAGTTCATGAAAGCAGCACTTCTAGCTGAAATTTAATCTCAAGGTGTTCGAAAAAACGAAACATTCTTGATGAAGGGAGGATGTTTAACGACGAGTGGTTTATAAAGTATTTTGTTGCTCAACAAAATGAAAGGGCTCTTTGCTTGATTTGCCGAAATGAAATTGCGTGTCAGAAATAATTTAATATGAAACGGCACTACAACTCCAGGCATTCAGGAAAATACGAGGGAATTTTAGGTCGTTGCAGGTGGATTAAGCACATCAGTTGAAGAAGTCATTGAAAGGGTGCAACAGAAAATATATCCCTTTGCAAAAACGACACACAGCTTGGACTAAATTGAGCTTCAATTTTAGTGAAGCATTAGCACAGAAAGGAAGAGCCTTCAGTGACTATTAAATAATTTTTAAAATGCTTTGATGTCCGGAAGTTTTCTAGTTAGCAAATTACGTTTTAACTTGAAACAATGTGCTGTGAAGATGTGAGTGTCAACTTTTGCTTCTTTGGCTGTTTCCAGCGTCCACAGTAGTTTTGCCTGAATAGTGATAGTGATGCGATTTTGCGATGAATTGGAAGTTGTAAGAACATACTGAAAAATGCCATATAGCGCTTGTTTGTTGTCGCGAAAAGTAGCCATTGAGACTGTCAAGAATTTTGCTTCTGCAGATATGGTAACCCTATCATATATCTCATCTAATTCACAGTTTTTCCACAAGCCTGTCGCCAGTATGTGGTTGGTAGTTTGAAACAGAGAAAATTACACCATGTACTTCATATCTGTTGATTGACCATTTAAACTAATTTTTTTGAGGGAATGAATCAAGTTGCATCCAATAAAAATTGATGCGGCCCCCGATAACTTTCCAAAATTCGAAATTGGCCCGCTACCGCCAGTGAAAAAGGTTGCACATGCCTGTCATAAAGGTCCATGAACATTTGCATGTGCAACCTCAGTTTTGCATTTACCCAGCCCACGTCCCACTTTCCTGATGGTTTGTTCATTTTAGAAGAGCAAAACTAACGCGGTACAACACGTCAGAAAAATTCCTTCGTGAATAATTGTATGACTAACCAAAACAAAGGCGTTTTACGAACACGGCAGCCAGCATTGCAACATCAAACATTCTAGCTGTTTCAAATATTGTGAAGCTAAGTAATTTGTTCTGACATGTTCGTATACGGTAATTGAAAACAAATCTGGGCGCACTGGTAGCAAAACGTTTGCGCTTGCACAGAGGTGTGTTGCATTTTGCTTGCTAAATATTGTTTGCTAAAGTGTATTTAACTTAGAAACTGGTGTGTTTGCTAGGTAGGCTGTAAATAGTTTTACGTATATGGTATGATTTACATTTTCCGTAATCCTTACGTACTCAAGCTTTAGTTTATTTTCTAGACTATGCATTATTAAACAAAAGCATAGCAGAGCTTCAAAAAAGTCCCATAAACCGCTAGTGCCATTAAAACTACTGTTGCAGTCATGAACTCAATGTACGTGATCGATTTTATTTGCATTTCGAAACAAACCAAATCGGCCTGTTAGTGATGGACGGCAAAATGTGACATACCGGCCGTATCTTAAGTATGCCGTGCGTATAGACAGACAGATTTATTTGGCGGTACTGAGTGCATTGCGCCAGATGCACTCTTCAAGACAACGAACGCCCGGGCACCGAAAAAAACAGAGGTTATCCAGACTGGTGCCCCATCGGAGGGTTAGCGGGGGGTCGTACCTTCTGATTTGATCGTAAAATAAATAAAACAAAAGGATACACAGAAAAGGTATCATTCATTGTTCTTGTGCAAATGCACTTCATGCAGCCCAAGCGATTCGGTGAGATAAATGTAACCTCACACGCTTTTTTGATTTCAGATTCTAAGCTTTTTTCTGAATGCTTCCGCGGACCACTGAAAACGCTGTGGCGGGCCACATGCGGGGCGCGGGCCTGTAGTTGGACCACACTAATTTAAAATATTGCTGGCTGAAAGTTATCTGCTGTACAGTATCTGTCAATCAATCGTACTTGAACGTGAAATTACGCACGCAACTGGAGGGCCAAACTGGGGGCTAGCCAAAAATCTGGAGCTCATGGCCCACCCAGGCCACCCCTTAGAGCCGCCACTGATTATTACAACTTTACAAGTGGAAGCGACAGAGAGAAGACGACATCTACGAGGCCACGGTACAACGTTACGCGGCAAAGTGCGCAGTTGTGCAATTTGCAACGCCAGAGGCCGGCCGACAACCAAGTGCCACGATTACATCTCTGACCTGGCTTGGTCACGGCTTGGTGTGGAGATAGCAGAAGTATTAGCGACTACGAATAACCATGAGGTGTTTCGAGACGTCTTATGGGTCTACCGTCCCAGCGACCCTCCCGAGAAGAAAATTGGGAAAGAAAAGGAAAACGAATAAAATAACTAGTTAATGACAAGATTACGAAAAGAAGAACATTTTGGATTTAAGTAAACAAATTAACTACTGTTTTGCGCACGCTAGTAATTCGGAGGCAACATTGAATCAGCAACGCAAAGCTAAACAAAACAATTTTTTCAGTAGTATACACCACGTCACGCACGGAGAACTAGAAAATTTATTTTTACAGCAATAGAAGTCAGATGTCGAAAATGCAAATAAGTCGCTATCGTAGTTCTAGTGTGATGTAATATTTTCGTTTGAATTCATCAAATGTCTGAAAAGTGACTGAATGTACCAGATACAGTTTTCAGCAGCGATACTTCTCAAATTCCGACTCACTTACCTGGCAGACTTTCGGTTTCAGCTTGCTCACTCAAACGTTCATTTTCAGCCAAGTTCAAACCGTCGGCGTCGACAGATTGGCCTCTTGACTTCGCAGACATGGATCGCTTGTACAGTTCTTTAATCCTGCGTGTAACGTCAGGTTGTACGTTGAAAACATGTCAAAATGAGGTCTTCGTATGAGTGAAAATGATCATGATAAAACATTGACATGATATTGAAAAGGAATCACACGAGTAATGACTGACTTTAAGTCACTTTTGCATGTTTCAATGGGGTCAGCAGGAGCAAACAATCTTCCAGCTGCATCGTCGTATTTTGCAGGACTAGCAGATGCAACAGTTTTGCGCCGAATGTTCGGAGGTTCATCAGACAGCAGACGGCATTTTGGTGGCAAATCAGGACTACTTGATCTCGTAATCTGAGATATCTGAAAAAATTAGAAGAATTGAGTTATACACAATTCCTTGTGTATATAGAAAGTGTCGTGGTGGTTGGGAATATACCGGAAGACTAGTTCGCTTAAAACTATTTCTATGCTGTAAAATAGTTCTATGTTCACGGACGGGAGATTACTGGTTGCAAATGCGAAAGGAACAAATCCAGCAAACAGCAATTTGATTTTAACAACAGCGCTCTGCCTTTGACACTCTCTTGCGCGTGCCAGACAGTGGTGGATGCAGGGTGGCAGTTTGGGGCAACTGGCCCCCAAACGTCTGTCGCGCCCCGATTATATAGATGCGCTTATCGAATGGTGATTATCGAAGTAGAAACAGAGATTTAAAAATATTTTATACTTGTGTAAACAATGCTTTACGCTTCGTTGAACTTCAGGATTTACGTGCGGGACTTTTACTCTTTATTCTCGATTAGTATCAGCAATGCTAATCTTTCGTAATGATACTACGGTTCCTCTTCCATTATTTCTTTCTCCCGCGAGAACTGCCACATCGGCCTGCAATCACAAACACGGTCGCTTTCGCTAGTACAGTCCTGGACTTTCCGCTGGGTTGTGCAAAATTTGTCTGTTTTTGTTAGAGTTTATTTTTTTATTGCCTGATGGCGCAGCCTTGAAATGAAAAGGCAGTGGTGAAGATTGGAATGCAATATCGAAAACTTACGACTGACGCAAGATTTTAGAAGCCTTCAAGGCGAAAAAACAGTTTCAGATCAGTTGCCAGTGCAGTCCGTGAGTCCGCAGTAGTTCTGCATTGTAGTTTTGTAACATAAAGGTAAGTTGATGAATTTCGTGACGGAACTAATGCCCTTGATTGAACCAAAAATGCAGCGTGTGAAAAGCAATAGCAACGGATGTAAGTCAGCAAACAGCTTACCGCTATCTGGCAAAAATGCATGGAGCGTACTCCTTTGGCTCAAGGAATTATGACCTAGCAATGCAATTGTACAACACCTCACTCAGCCAACGGGGCAACGCAGCATAGCAGTGATTGAATTACTACGTGGTAGCACGACGCGCCTCAACAAACCAAGGTACTCTGTTCTAACGCAGAAACTTCGGCAAAAACCAACTGTCTAAGTGTCTACGGCTTGGTGGAATGAATAATTGGCTTTCTCGGTCATGACAATTTTTGCTCATGAATTTGCAGTCCACAATTTGTGGGCAGACGAATAGGCGTAGCCAGGTGGCCCATGCTCCCCAAAATTTTTAGCATATCTAGTCATTTTGTGTCTTAGTCATTTAGTCAAATCTAGACATTTTGTGCTTTGCGAAACGGCGTTCCAAACAAAAAATACTGTTGCTCGCGTTAAGTAAAACATTTTGGCCGCCCAAAAAAATTCGGGGCTGGCTACGCCACTGGGGGGACAGCACTTTTCGCACACCTGGCTACGCCTATAACCTCCTTGTTACGCGCCTGGCAGCATTAACTNATGGCCAAGTGATTTTGATCCTTTGATGCATTTGCAAAACCGTACACAGCTCACGCCCGCCTCGAAAAGACAAGTTTGGCATGGTGAGCAAAATCTGCAACCGACAGCAAAATAATTAGCTTATTTACTAAATAACCTGATATAAATGAGATCATTCCGCTTATATCAACATCTTGCAGTGCAAATTTTAACGTTTTTAGTAGTGACTGTGTTGTTGACCGAGATTAGTGGTTTTAAATTCGTTATAGGCTGATTCTCACCTGTGTTTGCTGACCTGGATAGAAGCAGATCCATCGCCAGATCAACAGCATCGGTGGTGACTTTAATCTTGTTTGGGGAAACTTCGTAGTAGTCAGGGACATAACGAGGTGGGGCAAGGGGACACAATTCCCCGGGCGCTGAATCACTGCGGGGGCGCCGAAAAGCTCAACATTGTCACAAGCACTTTCTTGATTACAGTACATTTGCTTCCGAAATACCGTAGATTCGACCATGGGGGTGCCAAACTTTCCCGGGTGCCATCTAATTTCTTGACCCGGGCGCCATCTAACCTCGTTATGCCCCCGGTGGGAATATACAATTAATTGGAAAATAACTGTATCTGGGAGGCTAGAGCTTGACTTTGGAGGTATTGACTGTGAATTTGGACGACTCAGCCCGCCTGCCTCCACTTCTTTTGAACAGTATCACATCTTTTTTTCATAACCTGGACTAGTGGGATTGATGTTTTTTCATCACATCACCGCCAGTTCAATGTCCAAATATGTGAAACGGTAATAAAAACTTGATTAAAATTCTACATTTATTAGTGGCGCATGTATTTTAGGGCAATATGCTTTGAGGCCCAGTGTGAATCTATCAGGCAATTAGATCGTTTTTCACGATAGCCAGCAGAGCTACCTAAAATAGGAGTAACGTCACAGCAAAGGCCTTTCATTTATTTTTTGTTTTGAATTGTCACTTCTGCAATAAACATGCTTTCCATGTACATTTAACTACACGAGCTTCGTCTGGAAGCGTGATTGTCACTTAGCTATTTACACAACTCCTATCGTAGGACTTGAGTGTCACGTGCTACTGCAAGAAGAACCATTCTACTTCTAGCCAGGTCAGGAATACGTTTCAGACATGATTTTTTCTGATCTACGGATGGCCAAAACAGTGTCAAACACTAGCGCGCAGCATGCTTTTTAGGGTATACCTTTGCATTTTTTGTAGAGATTATTTAGGACACCAACAGTGTTCCCACTTATATGTACCTTGTGAAAAATGGGACCCTTCTTTGTGGACTCGCTTCAAATATTTAGTGAACTACTGATATAAGGCTGTTTTAAAGTGTGGCGATTGCCTAAGACATCTCATAGTTTGACCAACAAAAATAGCCACTTTCTTGGCTACAAAAGGTAACCAATTTTGAGTGATACCCAACGATTGTCGCAGACAACCTTTGGCATACAAGTGAAGACATTTTTGGCATCGCCCTATTTGACTGCCCCCGCAAACCCCTGGTCTGGATCCGCACAGGTGCCAGATTACAAGAAAGCACGTAATCACAAAACGATTTTTATTAAGGAAAGACTGCCTTCTGTGTGGAACGGAACTGTTGCATTGCTTTTCTTCAAGTTAATCACTTGTTTACAGAACTAAAAGCAATGCGCTCGTTGGAAAGGACAATAAGTAGAAATTTATGTTGCATAGTAGTAGTGATATTACCCTTTTTTATTTCACTGTAAGTAACAACTGAATAAAGAGTGATGCTAATCAAAATATATTTAATAAATATAAAATAAAATATAAAAATAAATATATTCAAAACAAATTCCCAAGTAATCAATGATATTTTTAAAGCTTCTCCATTTCCGCGAAGGTCAAATGTTGATGTACGAGTGTTCGCTCATCTATAAAACTAACTGCAGATGCATCAAATCATAGTTTTTTCACCTCAGCCCATGCTGATTTCCTCATTGCACACCCCTCTGATGCAAACATAAAAATATATTTCACCGCAATAAATAAGTTCCATACTTTCTCGTCAACTACTTCTGAGGAAATATTCTCACTTATCGATGGATTAGAGACTCAGAAATATCATGAGGACATAATGATATCCCGGGGCATGCTTTGAAATCGTCAAAATGCACGCTAGCAACTTTTCCGTCAAATGCAATACGTTAGAGTATAAACGAATGTATGTGTGTTGGTGATTTTCCGGACAATCTTAAAATGGCCAAAGTGGCGACATTGGCTATGTCGCTTTCAGGAGGAAACGAAATCGCTACTGACTGCAGACCGATACCAGTACCAACACCATAGTCAGATGTTTGACAAAGCGATTTTGCATGAGATTGAACGATTAAGTTGCCAAAAATAGTATAATGAGACAGCAACAATATGGTTTTCGCAATAACCGTTCCACATCCATGGCCATTACAGATTTGTACGAAAACCTTCTCCAAAACCTTGATAGAATTTGTTCCTAGTGCAGTTTGCTTAGATCTACGAAAAAGCCTTTGACTCAGTGAATCGCTCCATATTGTTGACAAAACGTGAGCACCAGATCCGCAACCACGGGGTGGCAACGGGGCAATTAACCCTCCAAAATTTTCAAAAACATGTTTAGTTGTTCGGAAACAACAATAAGTTTATCGTTTTACTCCCCGAAAACAGCCTAACCACAAGTTACAATAATTTTGCGACCATCACGCCCCCAAATAATATCAGCTGGCTGCGGTCCTGGTGAGCACTACGGAATACAAGGATATCCTTTTAAACAGGTAGAGTTGTATTTATCCAACAAAACTAGTATGTTTAAGCAAAAAACAAAACTTTATCCAAAAATAATTATTTCAAGAGTCCCCAAGGCTCGAATTTAGATCCTTCGCTCTTTCTGCAATTCATAAATGACTTACCCTATTAAAACGTTACGAAAAATGTACTTTTTCTGATGAAAATGATTTATATAGAGTGACAGCAATTTGAAAAAAACTACGAAGTTTCATTTGAGCATGTAATGGCTAACGCAATTAATTGGCTAACTGCAAACACGCCCTTTCCAACTATAAGAAAACAAAATGTATCTTAATCACAAATAAACCTGTTAAAACAGATTCCTTTAAAATAAATGTAAACAGCACTCATATTGAAAGAGTTTTGAGTTACACGCATCAGGTGTGATTGTTGACGAAGAAAGACAACAGCACACGGCTGTGCAATATCTAAATGTGTTAGTATAACGTACCAAGATAAATACAGTAAAACATGTCTAATTCGTCATCGTTTAATTTGTCAATTCGCTCAATTCGTCACTTTTTCGTTGGTCCCGGCAGAATCCATATCTTTTGCGTACATTTCTGTTCGTCTAATTCGTCAATTTGCTCAATTCGTCACCTCTTTTTATCCCTTAGAAGCGTTTTGTTCGGCTAATACGTCATTTGCAGTTTCGCTTTTGATGTCTAAGCAGCTAGTACGTATGGGAATTCAAACAGATTAAGAATTTTTATCTAAGAATTGTTGCACCTCGCAATTTGTTTATCGTATTTATACACGAGGTGCGAAGCGCGACCCGACTCCCCATTGAAAGAACGCGGAAAGTCTTTGAAGTTTATCAAAGATTTAAAAGGTGTTTGATTAAACGGAGGAGTCTAGATAGAGGAATTAATTGTTGTATTCAACCTTAACGTCATAAACTTGTATTTTACTGCAAATAAAAGCGCTATGTAGACGAGTTACTATGATAAAGTATACGAGCTTCTATGACAGAGTTTTCACCTGTTTGCATAATTCGTCACTTCACCTAAATCAGGGGTTCCCAACGTTTCTCCTACCATGTACCCCTTCAGCATTCCGACAGATGAACATGTACCCCTTCAGCATTTCAACAGATAAGCATGTACCCCTTCAGCATTTAGACAGATCAACATGTACCCCTAAAATTTCCTATGACAAAACATTTTATTGTGATTATTCGTAGATAATATTTAACAATAAGCATATAATGATTTTTGAAAAGAATATTCACTGATATATGTATAAATATTTGGGAAAAATTGTATGTAAATATATTTTGCTCTTTTATTGCTAACCATAAATGTACCCCTTCGGATTGGAGAATGTACCCCCAGGGGTACATGTACCCCAGGTTGGGAACCCCTGGCCTAAATCGTCGGTTTTTTCTAATCCCCTTGAGGTGACGAATTAGGCAAATTCTACTGTGTTATGTAAGCAAACGGCCACTTCGCATATCATTATATCACAGCATATTAAATTCACGAGCGCAATACGGAATCCCTGTCTGGGAAGAGCAGATTCATTTTATCCACAACCACCATCAGTAGTTCTTACTCGCGCGATAAAATGTTTGAACACTCCTGGAATTGAAAAATTTGAAATTACAAGTTTTTACAAGACACAGAAATTCTACGAGTAATGATAATTCCAGCCTTGAAGTGGCTTCGTTCATGTATAAATACATTAAATCACAGCTACGAGAGGTCTGCAGCCCAAACTCCTGGCCCTTAGAGGCAACGACTCTATAACCCTCCGCTTCCTTCGATGCCCAGGCGTACTTTCAATAACTTGTTGCTTCTTGTTGCAATGCCAATTATTATTGCCAAATAAAATCAACTCAAATTTGCAGCCTTCCACTACCCAAGGCATTTTATTAAAGGCTTTGCTTGGAAGTCATCGTAGCAACACGCAACGGTGCTAAACGTTATAGCAACCGTGTTGGCGCCATCCGTCCGTATGCTCTTTACTAATGCCACATATATGCTTGTGTTTCATCAAAGCAATCATGTTAGCACCAAGGTTGCGGAGTCGGAGGCTTTTGGGTGGGGTCGGATTCGGATTCCTAAGATCAGTCGGAGTCGGATATTTTTATATCCGACTCGGATATTTTTATCCGACTCCGACAGTCCAATTGAATCATTTTAATCATTACACTCCTAAGTTAGGAATCCTAACTCGTGCATGTTGATATGGTACAGTTTCTTTTGAAATGTTTATGCAAACTGAGATTTATTGCTGTGTACCTAGGTTTCCATTGGTTGCTAGTTGCTACAAAATTGTTAACAGCCAAACTTCATTCATGTTATGCTATGGAGTCGGAGTCGGACATTTTGGAAAGGTCGGAATTGGAGTCGGACATTTTAACTCCAACTCCGTAACCCTGGTTAGCACCATTTATTTAAGCGTGTGTAGTAGTAGTATTCCAGTTTTAATCTGGTTTTGTCCCTGTTAAACGGGAGTGACCGGATTCACTTAATTTCTACCATGAATTAACTGTATAACGTTTCTCCATCTTACTCCATCAAGAGCGTCTTCCTTCCGCAATCCTATCCCTGTAATATCCTCTTCTACTTGCCTTCTCCACGTCTTCCATGGTGTTCGCTGTTTTCTCTGACCCACAATGTTGAAACTGAGCGCCATTCTTAGAGCATCATCCTCATCTCTGGGGAGGAAGACAGATGCCTTCATGTGGCCTTCCCTGTTGCGGCATTTCTCGAAATGCTTACTAAATCTGTCAACTTGAGAGCAACCGCTGCTACCCATACTGGATGTGTTCGGCATGGGGTGGGTCATCAA
>JGI24021J15306_10011771_pt1 | contig 10868 bp, 9 predicted proteins | sample Ectturendosymbi1_FD_15306 | JGI IMG/M metagenome (IMG submission 15306)
CAACAGCCACGGGGCGAACACAGGGGCACAATTAAGGATTGCAAGATTGCAGGCGCCACTACGTGGCAAGGACAAGGTAATCATACATTCACCACACCATCATTATATTCGGAAATAAGCGCTTTGCTGTGCTGGTGGCATTGCACTGCAAACGTGGACAAATCCTTGCATTTGCAATTTTCAAGCCTCGTACCCTTGAGCTCCTGTTGCGGTTTCTCCATTACACCTTGTGTTCTGTTGTGTTTCCCAAATGTCTGCTCCCCCCAAAAAACAAGCACTGTTGCAAACAAACATAACAAAAACCCGGTTTTCTGCGTTAGAAGAAATGTCGCATGGTTTTACCTGACAACGTTGATGGAGCTTCAATGCATAAAATTTCAAATATTCCGCATATACTTCACTTGTGCCCGAAGTCGAAGCGCCTGAAGTCTGCTGTACACATAGCTCGTATCTGCATTACAACCTTGCTTTGATCAGGTGCGGTGTCGAGGTCGTAACTACAGGTTTGAACCAGGTGGAAACTTAGCTGAAGGGAACCCACTGGCTAACACTCATAAAATAGTTGAGAAACAATAGCAAATCCGATATTCACCGGCAATACAAAAACTCGAAATCACCGGAAAACACAAAAACACAAAGAACAACAATCTACTGAAAGCAAAAGAATAGTAAATACCAAAATACAAGCTAGGTAGGGGCCCGGTTTTTACACTTTTAACTTGGCAGCCGGGCGGTTCTCACCCTTGCCACCCGTCAGTTATGCCGCTGATCAGGTACATTAAAAACATGAACAGCCATAAGTTCTTTTGATAGAGCCACACATAACAATTGGCACGATTCAGCAAACGCAGGACGAAACCAGCGTGCTATGAGTATATCGACACAATAGTTGGCATGCGGCTTGACCAACCGTCATATTGAAATTCATAGAAATTCGTTGGAACACTCTGGCGGAAACACGACGAAAGTTCAATAAAACTAAATTTCATGAATAATAATTAAGACCCAAATTTTTGACGAAGTTTAATCTAAATGATCAAAAACCGACCATTCACTCTATACGTACCACAGTTTGTTGGAGGCCCCCTTGGATCTTGGCCCTAGGCTTAAGCCTATATAGCCTATAGGTAAATCCGGCCCTGCGTAAGGTACAATCAAGTCTTTTCACATAGTAACAAAGTTGATAGAATTCAAGCAGTTGCCTATATTTTCACTTTCAGATATTGTTTTTCCGGATGAGCAAAGCGCAATTCAGCGCAACACCAATTAGCAAAAGTGTTAAGTTGTTTTTGAAAAATCGCGTGTCAAATAAACGGCCAAAACTGTACTGCACACTCATCTAAATTTAAAAAATACACCTCCGTGCTTACTTTCATTCTATATGCATCATCTTTAATAAACTTTCGTTGAAATTGGAGGACTTTCTGCGTGTAACAGCTTCCTTGACTATCATCAGATATCGAAATGAAAATTGGTTCACTGCATTGGTATGAATAAAATCAACCAGTCTGTTTTAAAAAATCTTCCCTTTCTGAGCCAGATGGAATGAATATCAAGCTGAAAAGTTGGCATTGCGACGCTCAATTTTTCGAAAAAACTATAAAAAGCCTGTAACGATTTTTCATAGCTTTTTCCTCATTTGTCAACTTTCAAAATTGGTTCATTGCATTGGTATGAATAAAATCAATCAGTCTGTTTTGAAAAATCTTCCCGTTCTGAGCCGGATGGAACAAATATGACTCTGAAAAGTTGGCATGGTGACGCACGATTTTTCGCAAAAACTAAAAAAAGTTTGTAACGATTTTTCATAGCTTTTTTCCCATTTGTCAACTTTGAAAATAGGTTCATTGCATTAGTATGTATAAAATCAATCAGACTGTGTTGAAAAATCTTCCCGTTCTCACCCGGATGGAATGAATATCAAGCTGAAAAGTTGGCATGGCGACGCATGATTTTTCGCAAAAACTAAAAAAATTTGTAACGATTTTTCGTAGCTTTTTCCCCATTTGTCAACTTTGAAAATGGGTTCATTGCATTGGTATGAATAAAATCAATCAGTCTGTGTTGAAAAATATGTCCGGTAGCAACCGGAACAGATTTATTTATGGGTGAGTTCACAAATGTTTTATACATTTTTTCAAATTATTTTTCAAAATTGTTCACCTTGAAAATTATTTAAATTCATCGTTAGTACCTTGTACATGCTGTTTTGTGACTTGATTTTGTGAATTTTGTCACCTGGACGTTATTTTGTCCCAATCTGGATTGGCGAGTTTTTGTTCTTTGGGCGATTTTTTAAACTGTGGCCTGAACGGACTGTGGGGCGGGCTAGCTTTACCCGGGTGCATTATGATCTAGAGAAGTGGTTCCTAATGTGGGGAAAATTTACCCCAAGGGTTACATTTAATCTTCCAAGAGAGTAAATTTATCAAACCACAAATTGCAGCCAATGTAAATTTTTATAGATCCTAAACTGTACGAATGTATTACTTTCATATTTTCGATAAATCTAAATGAGCACCACTGAGTGTGTTGAGGGTAAATCTGGTAACCTTGTTTGGTAAAAAATGGGTAAGATATGTAAAAAGGTTAAAAACTACTGTTCTAGAGTATATTGATCTGACATTTGGTCTATGCTATTTATCGATGTTTATAGAAATGCAAGAGTGTAAGCTTGCTAACATTGTAAACTTAGATAAGCAGAGAATATTTTAAAGCGTTGCTTTAATAATTATTGCTGAAAAATAGCAGTGTTATATTAATTCATTTCAGCTTAATATTTTAACTTTCATCTAATCTTTTGTCTTTTACATGTATAGTTTGAATGTCTTCCTTTCAACCAGGTTAATGGTAGCAATATAATTGTGAGAATTGCTAACTGACTGCTTCATCCATGCTTCATCGAAAAGTGATTTGCTCAATTTCAGGAGGAGTAGATAGTGCTGTGGCTGCACTGCTTCTGAAATGCAAAGGTAGTTACGTAAAAGTTTAATTGGTTTATGCAAAGCATAATTCACAACTGATATAAATACAACAACTGTACCAAAAAATATCCCACTCCTTTGTCTCCTGATGCTTATCAAGCAACCCTGTGCAAAATCATTATTGGTTGCTTTATCAAAACCATCAGATCGTTCCCAAATAGGGCCGCAGGAATTTATTACATGCATCACCATTCAAAGTTGTGGATCATCTTTCCAGAACACAGTTACCCAAGGCCATTGTCCATTATTGGAGTAGATTCAAGTATGTCACGCAGGGCACAAGGCAAAGTGTTTGCGTGACGTGGAAGCCTAGAATAAAAGTTCTGTGTAAGAACACACAAAGCTTTCTGCTAATTATAGAAAGAAACTACTTATAAAAAGAAAACTGAATATTTCATCTTCGTTATTTATGTATGCGTTATCCCTGCATGCATTTATGAAGAGGCAGTAAAATTCATGTTCTGAATATTTCTTGCATTGCAGAATTTAACTTGTTATATAGCCATTAATTTAACAAGAGCTTAGAAAATATATACAGAAAGCTGACCTATGATATATAAAGGATCTCATACTATCAGGAATAGTTGCACAAATTTTGCTACTTAGATAATGTTGCAACACCTTGGTATGTGTAGTGTTAAATACATAGATCATTTTTTAAAATTGACGATTAAGAAAATGTAGCAATACTTGCTACAGTTTATACCACACCACTCAGAAAATAATGTATTTAACACGGTTTGCTCATATCATAATGTTAGCTAATTTTTTACATTTGATAATTTTACATGCACTGAATATGTATGTGAACAAACTGTGTGTACTTAAAAACCTTGTGGGTTGTATGTCCACATGGGATACAAATTACACTCATTTATGTTGTAAAATTATGACGCAAAATAATTAAAACATTTCAAGATAGCTTTTTATGGTGTGACCTGAGTTTGTACTAAATCAGATGATTTGTTTGTGTTAGGTTATAAATTGCTTGGGGTCTTTATGAGAAATTGGGATCTTAGAGATGAAACTGGAATGTGTGGAAATGATGAAGACTGTGAATATGCGAAAAAAGTATGCACTGCTTTGGATATCCCATTTTATGAGGTCAGTTGTATGCTCCTAGACATATAATGCAACAAAAGGAGGTTATATAATTCTTTGCATGTATGTAACACAAGCACAAACTTAATAAGCCAGTGAAGTATATATGTGCTTTGGGGATGGCCAAATCAATGTGATTCAGCTTGGAAAATCTGAAATACTCACACAAGTATCTGTATCAGATGCCATGATAAGGTGAAAAAGCATGCTACTGTTGAAATGTAAGTAAGCTGGCTGAGTGATTGCACTTAGGCCTACACTTCTACTAGAACCTTGTTTCACAAATTACAAAGGGCAACACTCTATACTGCATGATACAGTACTGATTGGCCAGTGTGACTTAAAACTATTGAAAGACAGACAGGTGCAAGTTTGAATCGTTGCAGAAGGATGAAAGTGGAGCCAAGCATGCAGATTCCTCACAAGCTGGCCACGCAGCTACAGCGTGATGCGTGTTTTATTATTGTTTCCAGTCTGAGGAGGTAATCCCTGCTGCTACTGCTTTCCACAAATGTTGATATTTACAGAAGCAGGAGAAAAGCTTGGGAAAGAACTATAAGGCAAACAAGAAAGAACTCAAACTCTGCCACAAACTAAGGTGTGATTAGCAAAACAATTAAAAAATAGGATACATTTTATTTTGTATGCCCCCTATCTAATTGTTCGGCTTAACAGAAGTGTTTCATTTGTACTTAAGCAAGAAAGAAACTTATAATTAATTTAGCCAAGCCGAAAAAATTTATTATGGAAGTTTACCATGTTGCAGTGTGCCTTCTAAACTTTGTAAAACACGACACGCTGTCTCATAAACTAAGCCGCTTATTGCCAGTGCTGTTTATCTTTACAGCAGTGGATTCTCGCTTCAAAAGTGCTTGCTAGCTGTTGTCAAGCATTAGGTTGGTTAGCAGTTGAGTTTTGTAAGGCTCCAGTATGGTCAGCATAAAAAAAAGTTTAATTTTCCACTCTTGCCTTGTGTTCCTAACTGCATTTCATGTCTCCTTTTTTCAACTCTTGTTCAGTGTCAACATTTCGCTAGTAAGTTTTCTGACTCCTGCAGGACTGAAGATGTGTTAAATACATGAAACTGTTTCCCTGTGAAATAAATTGCAATGTATTCACTTGCGTATGTTACTACTGTGGATTATAACTATTGGCCAGTGTTACTTATGCCGTTACAAACTTGTCTCTCAAGATAACATGACTGCTGGCTAATCATGAAAACTGATCATAATGTCGTTTGCTGAAGTCAATGCCTTAGGTTGCAGCCTAAACAAATCATGCCTTAACACAGAACTGCAGCTTATCCACCTACTTCAGGAACTCGAGCTTGTAAAATAAACAGGTCTACTAGTTGGGTTTGAACCTACTTTAACTCAAACATTAGACGAGTATCATACGTAGTCATAGCCTGAAATGAGGAGGATTATCGCCACAACTGCACTGTGCTGTGGTACCTGGCAGTTGCAGCATAATACAGTAGATTGTGGCTTTTAAACTGTGAAAACACACTATTCGAACCCAGTAATCAAGATTCAGCATTGTTTATGTACTTAGGAAGTCCTACTAACTCAAGTCAACAAACTTTTAGTATTGCTTATTTTGGTCCAGATAGAAGCAAACGTTTGTTATGGTGGGCCAAAACACCCTTTTAGTCATAATTACACACCCAGATGCTTATTTTTGAAGGTGTGCTTTCCAACTTATGCTGTATTCAGTTACATGTTACATAGCAAAATGTTAATGTCATAAACTGTATAATGACAAAACAATGCTTTGTTGACGTCAAACAATAAATGTTCCATAGTTGTTACAGTAACCTATCTTTATTTAGTCTGCGCAACTGGCACATGATTGTAGCTCTTACATACCACGCAACCCACAACAGAAAGTATTGCACGGCCCAATAAAAAGTGCTCAATGGCCCACAATTGACTCATAGCCCACAGTTTGCCAACTAACAATCTAGTTAGGGCTCAGTGAGAAATAAGGTGTAGCCAAGTATGTTTGCAAAAAACATAGTTTTTGTTTGTGTAAAACCCACCCAAACTGTTTTTTTTCCAGAAAAACAGGTTTATAGGCAATCCTGGCCATGGGACGATATAAACAGAACAAGACGAACATGACTAGATCAAGATTAATATAGACAAACTAACAGATCAATCATTCCAAAAAATTGTCCATTTTGGGTTAACCCTGTGAGGAAGCCCATGTCACTGGGTTTTTAATGCGCTACAAGTTTTCTCAAACAACGTTTATGAATTGATTTGTAGGTCAATCTTGTGAAAGAATTTTGGACTGATGTATTTGAACCCACAATACAGCATTATGAAGGCAATAGAACGCCTAATCCTGATGTTTTGTGCAATCGTTTTGTCAAATTTGGCGCGTTTCATGAGAAGTGCCAACATCTTGCTGGTGACAGCAACATTGTGATTGCCACAGGGCATTATGCAAGAACAAACTACGGTGAAGATGTTTTGATGAAAACAAATCCTGATGCAGGTATTATTAAACTGTGGGTATTTTTATCAAAAGATCTGTAAACCATCTGTTATTGAATATATCAGTTTTTTCAATTCTCTTGAAGTCTTATTCCCCTACAAGTTTCTCCAGTAAAGTAAATGATGCATATTGATTAAGGCAATTCAGTGTAATAAACATTTTATCCCAACTTTAAATTTCTTTTAATCTAACTTTACCCTTTAACGACTGCGAATATATTGGCCGGCACTTTGTTGGCCATAAATCGCCAGCCGCTAGATCTAGAGAGCTGTTCAAACCCTCTGCGGATTCAGCAAGTCTTCTAGTTGACATAAAAAAAACGTTTTTCGTTCTCGGTTTGGCGTTCGCTGGGGCGAACGTCACAAGTGGGGGTGTTTTTGCATTTTTTGGCCACCTTTACCTGGCCCTGGGCCCCAACCCATTGACCCATTCTTTTGACTCAAATTTGTTTCAGAAACTAGGCCAAAATCCGTGTCTTTAGAGCCCGTGAATGGCTTTCTAACCTATCTGTAGCCAAAATTATGGATGAAAAAACAAAAATTGGTGAAAAGTTCAGTACCCACAAACCCCAGTCTGGGGTGGAATACACCCCTTTTCTATATGGCCAGCACTCGCCAGCGGATCGAGCTAGAGAGCTGTTCAAATCCGCTCTGAATCGGGAAGGGCTTGTAGTTCAGACTGAAAAAAACAGTTTTCACAGTGCGATTTTGGCCTTTCTGGCCATGTTTACAAAACCCCAGGTTGTTTTGACCTGTTTTGACAGGTTCCTCAAAACAATCCATGACCTCAACGTCTCGTGGGAGTTCGAAAATTTAGCCGAATCACTGGCGCGATACCGCGCGAGATTTAAATGCATTCTAGGCTTTAGTACGAGCTTTTAGAGGGTTTGATGGACATTCTAGCCTTTCTAATTGATAAGTTATGGCAAAAATGGTAGAATATTAACTAGGGAAATCCCCGCTAATCCCCTTGGTTATTCCTGACATATTTGGAATATTTTTGGCATAACTTTTGAACCAGAAACGCTAGAAACTTGATCAATGGCTCTAAAGACGCGTATTTTAGCCTAAAATCCAAAAATACTGCGAGCCAAAATATTGGCGCGTGGGATCGGATGATGACATCATATAATTAACCAAAAAACATACCCCCATCATGATCCCATTTGCCCAAAACCCCTATCCAAATTTAAAAAATATTTTTTTTATTCTAAACTACGCGACGCCACCAGTTATTACAGGATTTGAACAGCTCTCTAGGTCAATCTGCTGCCGAGTTATGGCTGGCCAAAGTTTGCCCTGACAGGGCAAATTGTGCCTTTTTTTGAAAAGTTTTGAATTAGGCCGAAAACTGGATTTTTGACGCATAATTTTGGCTACAGATATGCTAGCAACAATCAAGGGCTCTATAGACGCGGATTTTGACCTAGTTTTCAACAAAGCTTTGAGTCAAAAGAATGGGTCAATGGGTTGGGGCCCAGGGCCGGCCAAAGGTGACCAGAGGGTTTTGTACAGCTCTCTAGCTCTAGCGGCTGGCGATTTATGGCCAAAAAAGTGTCGGCCAATATATTGGACGGCGCGGTCGTTAAAGGGTTGGAGTTGACATAGCATTGTGTTCCACATTTTTGTTTTATAAAAACATTTATGAAGCTGACTTTGATCGTTTTGTGTTTACAGCTCCTTTCCTTCTCAAAGGCGTTGATGAATTCAAAGATCAAGCCTTCTTTTTGCACAAGGTTAGTTTTTAGTGCCAATGGATTTGATGTGCAGGTTTTTTGAGAGTTAGCATTTATTTTAAGGAACATCTTGTTCACTACTTTTTTGCGTGGCGGTCGGAACGGAGGCAGTTTGCAAGTTAAGGAAATTTTGGCCTCGAAGCCAAACATACGTCTCGGTTTGGTCAAAGTTTTATTTATGCTTTCGACATCTTTGGCAAACTTGCTGATGAATGTGTCACACATGCTGGGCAGAAGTAAAACCTTTATGGAAAGATTAAATTGCATGTTCTCAAATTAACCAACCGTGTAGACGTGGCACGTGAGGGTTAGTGCTGAATAAAGCACATGTGAACTCTGAACATGCTGCTTCAACGGCACATCCAAAGTTCTGGTCAGATAATAGCACACTTGCAGAAGGGAATTAATTATGCACTCTTTTGCGTCATGGATTTTTAAACAACATGTTAGGAAAAGTAACGCGGTTTGCTGAACAGTGTTTTGTTTCGATTTGCACGAACTTGCCACACAATCCAAGTTCCCTTAAATTTTTTAAGGTTTCGCCCGACGCCCTGAAACGAACTTACTATCCACTAGGCGGCCTGTACAAAGACGAAGTGAAGGAGATCGCTGCTCGGTCAGAGGTCGCCTTTACTCTGGACAGAAAAGAGAGCATGGGAATTTGCTTCATTGGAAAACGACGGTTCAGCCAATTTCTTTCCGTACGTTTTTCCAGTCGTTGTGTGCGAGACGGTTTTTGAAACCCTCGTCCCGCCTTTAAACACGGGAATGGTTCTGACCGTTCGGTTTTCTTCGATATCGAGACAGCTGTAGCGCAAAACATACGATGAAAACGAGAAATTGATGAAACGTCGAAGCGTTTCCGTGTTCACGTTTTCTTGAAGATGTCATCGTTCTGTAAGAGTTGCGAAATCCATCATCGCTGTACAGATTGCGTCCAAAATATTGGATAGGCTTGTAAAGATTACTCCTCGTTTTCAGTCGCTGAGTACGCTTCAGAGTCGATTCATTAACAATACTTGCCGCACCTTGCTAGCTACTCTTTCAAGCACTTTGATGGTTTTCAAGCCCTTCGTTTCTTCTGGCAAGCGAAGTCCATTTTGTTTTGCAGAGTTACATTTCGCCTGCACCTGGAAGATTCATTTCTTACGAGACGGGCGAAGTGGTGGGACGCCATCAGGGTCATTTCCTGTACACGTTCGGGCAGCGCAGCCGTGTGGCGGGCAGAGACGTCTGTCACGTTGTGGTTGGCAAAGACCCACAAACTGGCGACATACACGTGGTGAGCATCGCCTTGACGGGTTAGGGAGGGAGGTCGGCCGCCCTCCCCAAGCAGTAGAAAAGCGAAATTTGGTTTAAGAAATATCATGAACTTCACTACTTTTTATAGAAAATGTGCGTATCACATAAGAAATGCGATTTGGGTTATTGTCTGCACTTACCGTAGTTGGCCAAAATATGTCAGCTATCTGGAGAATGTTAACATTGGGTGAAAAACAAAAGTGTTGGCCTAATGTGATAATTATTAAACAATTGCTTTTTTCAGCAAAAAAACGTTCAGATAGGCAAAAGCATTTGTTGAATAAATCTCCTGTGCAGTAGGAAAAATACATTTTGAAAAAAATCTGGCTCATCCATAAACTTCGGGCTTTACGCCTTTTGAAGTGTTTGGTGTGGATCGTTCCATACGCTCTTCAATTAATTACATTTCACGAAATTGTGTCTGAGAATCGATGCTAGTCAAAGATCCAAAATCTTAAAATCAAAAATATATATCGTGAAATAATGACATTCGACTCACTGGTAGCGAAGGCTCGCCATGCTCTGCCAGTCACACTTGTTACTTTTGTGTGATGCTGTGCGCACGGGCCAGTTACGGCAAGTTTGTTGGCGCTTTGTTTATTTTAACCTTGTTCTTCCGTTATTTTGCAAGGCCAAGGGCTCGCAGCACCCATTGCTTTACAGCAGAAGTTTGATCACTGGGCCGGTCCATTGGATACCCAGCTTCCCAGCGGATCTCGTCAGGGACGATAAGCTGCGATGTCAGTTTCGCTTCTGTCACGGAAGCCCCCTGGGTGAGGTTGATCTCCGTTACTTAACTTGCGCAGTGTCATCTGTGGCGTGCTTAGGGAAGCATCGGTTTTACCCCATGACGTGGTGATTTTATTGTCGTTCGTAAGCGTTGTCGTATTGCAATCGCGTTTACGCTCAAAACTGCAAACTCGTTAACCTCACGCATCCCTACCATCAGTTCCATGCTTTGCGTCATTCTACGCAGACCTCGCACTGACTTAACGACGTACTCCTAGCAAAATTCGGAAATAGGTGATGGTCGGTGCTGGAGGATCAGGCGAAAGGGCGCTATTAACGTTTCAAAGCGTCTACCGGTGGTTTCGTTGCCTTAATGACATCACAACGGCAAACTCCAAACGGCGAAAATACAACAGTTGCGACTTTTGTGTACAGGGTGTTTCACAATTGTTGAAACAAAGCGGCAGCTTCTAAAACCTTTATCGATGACCTTATTCATTTTTCTCTTTCCAGAT
>JGI24021J15306_10011773_pt1 | contig 10866 bp, 5 predicted proteins | sample Ectturendosymbi1_FD_15306 | JGI IMG/M metagenome (IMG submission 15306)
CTTACTTGAAGCGAGAAATACTTCATCCATCGTAATCGCTTTGTTCATCTCAAAAACTCTTCCGTGTACCATTATTGTTTTTCGTTTATTTACTGTAGTTATTATACGATCAGATTAGAGGTACGGCCCTCCGTTAAGCGCGTCCTTCAGTTGCTCCTAGTAAAATTAATTTCTTACGCCTGCTCTAGAGCCCAATTTGCTGTATTAAGGCTCTGAACCAAGTAAAATGTGTGTCAAGTAAAGCAAAATTTATATGCAAATATTCCAAAAGGAGCCAGTAAACAACTTTAGTGTGTAGACAAAAACGATTCAAAATCAAATGACATCAAACGATTTACTGTACTGTACAATGTGAAATGGACTTTCACGCAGAAGAAAATTCCCTGACAAAATGAATAATTTCACTTGCTTTCAGCAAATACACTTTGACTGACTGGATAGCATGCAATGCGACGAATTTATTTAAAGAAAATTGGCAGCAGGCCGAGGCCTGATTTATACCTCTTGTCTAATCGAGTTAGTGGGCACGATATAAACAGGAGCAATCAAATAAACAAAACGAACGGTTACAAACGAACAAAAAAATGGCAGCAAAGGAACAAAAAAAGGAACCAGTCACAAGAAGGTAGGGCAAGTCATATAACACGATGCACATGAAAGCGGAAGGGTCAAAATTGTTAAAAGGGATTCAAAGCCCCTACTGTTCTTCAGGAATCGAGATAATGCTGAGAAGATAACTACTGTTGGTTTAAATGACAATTTCGGGTGGCCAAACAAGAGAATGTACAATAGATTAGAGTTTTATTTGTGATAGTAGAATATTGTGGTTGATTATAAATTTTTCATTAAGCAAGGTATTTTTTAGTGTTAGAAGAAGCAAATTTCGATGGTGTCAAATCAAATTGCACTGCAAGAGAAGGTGTTCAAGTGTTTCTGTAGACCTACAACTACACTGTCGAAATGATTTCATAGTAATGTTTAAAGGGTTGCGACCACGGCGAAACATACAGCGTAATGAGGTAGCGGATGGATATGACCCTTGCAAGTGCCAAATGTTGCGATTCTTGCCATGGTAAAAGAGGGTGAGGCAGTTTTTAAATGCTGCAAAACTAGAAGATAATTTGATGTATTGTGGTAGGGAGTTCCAGAGGACGGGAACTTGGTAAAAAATGAATGATGTACTAGTGAACGTTTAGAGAGGGGAGCTGAAAATGATTGGCATGACGATTTCTCATAGGGTCAGCGATAAAAACGAGTGGAGGGCAAAAGAGGTAAGACCAGTTTTTATTTCATAAAAGAACAAGAGCATATGGAGTTCTCTCCTGTTATGTAACGGAATAAGGTTGAGATCTGAATGGACAGTGGCGTTACGTGATGTACGAAAACAACCTAGTATTATTTTGGCGGCCTTTGTATGTATGTTCTCAAGGAGCGAGCTATCCGAAGTTGAGCAGCTGGCAAAAATCGTATTTCCAGCGTCTAAGATTGGGAGAACACAAGAAACATAAAGTGTATAAAGGACCTTGCGTGGAACAAGGTGTGAAAGCTGTTTGATGCAGTTAAGCCTGAGTGTGGCCTTTTGTTTAATCGACAAAATATGATGATGCCGTATTGAGATTCGATGAAATATAAGACCTAAATATTTGTATGAATCAGTTTCACTGAGGTCAACATTGTCTAATGTAAGAACATGGCGTGAGATATGAGGTTTGGAAATGGGTAAAACTTTGGTTTTTGCTGGATTAAAATTTACATTCCATAACTTTGACCAATTGGATAAGGTGTGCACATCACAACGAGTCAAAACCTGATGGAGAAGAAGTGGACAACGAGAAGAGAATAACAAGGCTGTGTCATCTGCAAACAATGAGATTGAGGATTCAATGGATTCAGCAATATTGTTGACATATATTAGAAACAATAAGGGACCAAGGAGTCCTGTGGTACCCCGCAATTTGCATAGCCGGCATTTAAAAAACTATAATTGATTCTCACTATTTGGCTCCTACCACTCAGGTAAGATGTCAAGAGATTAAGTGAGGATTCGTCTATTCCTAACTGTTCCAATTTATAGATTCATCCAGAATGAATTACTCGATCAAGGCTTTGCAAATATCCATGAAGACGATCCTTGAAGACAAACCCCTATCAAAGGCAGTATAAAGTTTATGTGTGGTTTCTAAGAGTGATGTGACTGTGGAACGTTTTTTAAGGAAACCTGAATTACATTCGGACAACAATTTGTTACTCTCGTGGTATGAATAAATGTGACGGCGAATAATTCGCTCGAATATTTTAGACAAGGAAAAGAGGATAGCAATAGGCTTGTAATTTGCGACGTCAGCATACGAACCTTTTTGTGGATGGGAACAATAGTGATTAATTTTCAAGTGGAAGGGTAGTGTGCAGTGGAGATAATAATGTTAAAGAGTAGATTAAACAGTATAGTTAGGGGTTCACAACATAATCGAAGCAAGCGGTTTGGTAGATGATCAGAGTTCATACCAGAAAATAATAAAATTTCTGTATAGCATGTGTAAAATACAGGATCTCCTTTGCCTCGGGCATCTAAATTCCAATATCAACCTTTGCATCTAATAAAGAAACAATTTAACACAAAGAACAGCGGGGCTCCCAAAAGCTCGGGGCCCGTAGCAATTGATACTTTTGCTACTATTGTTAATCCGGCACTGCTTATTTTCAAATCAACGTGAACTTGCACACATTCCGTGTAGGTTCCCAAGCTTAGCGTTTCATAAAAGATTGTAATGCAAACACGGCCATGAAAACGTGATATTGCGAAGGTAATTGAGATTTCTTATTGGCTCAAAGACGGTTTCCCACGGGTTTTTAACATGCATTATTGATATTAGGGATTTATTTATGCCTTTCATTAATCATGCAAAAACTCAAATTTATTTTAATCATTTTCAAAGGCCGGCCATAGAGAAGAATGGTGCACACGAGAAAGCAGCAAGTAAAGGCAGACAAGATTTTTCTTGATTTATAAACCCATGTTTGCTTGATTAACTAAAAGCCCATAAAAATATTGCGAAGACATCCGGTAGTTTTTTTAGTATCAAGTGACTCTTCAAACAAAACTGCAAAACTGAAAGTAGAAATTTGCCTGCAAGCAATAGAAAAACAAAATATGTGATATTGATGCAGATATTTCCTTAAAATGAAAAGGAAAGGGGACGCCTCGAACCACGCATATACGCAGAATTTGCAATTAGAGTGCTCCGTTGGGCATATTTTTAGCTGGGTGTACTTGAGTCAGGTTATCCTTTTCGCTGTTTCAGAACTTTGTATTGTTACAGAAATCAAACATGCAAAAGCTCATTCTTTTATTAACCTTTGTCCGATTGGAATTCAATCAGAACTCTCTGTAAATAACAATGAAGAAGTTGAATCAGATTTCACCTAGGGTGAATCTTCCTCTAGTGTCAAACATCTTCGAAACACTGCGAGTTGAAGAAGACTGAAGCGCATTTGCAAGTTCATCAGTATTATTTGAACGAAAGACACGTTATAAATTTTGCATAAAACTTAGCTATACATTTCCGTTCATTTTATACTGGTTCATAAAAAAGGTGGCAACGGTATCTCTAACCTTTAGATATTTGCTTTATCGTTACCACATTTCATGAAAAATGCCATAAGAATATATAAAATGCAAAGTACTGCTAAGTTTATTTACTACATTGGAAAGGGAAAAATAGAAACTCTCAAGAAATAAAGACTAAGCATAAACTTTATTTCAAAGAAATGACACTAATGAAACTGTTTCGACCTTTTTGGTGAAAGTGCATGTCGAAAGTGAAAACCATGCTGCATCTACTTTCTGCATTAAAACTTTGTTTTCTGGGATGAACGCCGATAATTGATCCGGTTTGTGTTAATCATTTGCACTGATTCATTTGAACAGACTTAGTAGGGAGAGCAAACGACCGCATGCAGGAATGGCGACGATGACCAACCAAAGTATACTTTCAAATTCAACACTCAACCCTCTTAAAAATATCTATAATGCTTCCAACCAGTCAAGGTGAGCGTTCGACATCGTGAANCACTTGCAAAAATTGAATGTGTTTTTACTGGTTGCAAATTGCAAATNTTTTTGCNTGATGTTTCATGAATTGTCTTTAGTAAATTACTCGCTGCATTTTNCCATTGAGCTCATCGTAACATCCACATGCGTTTTTCAGATTTCGTACCCTTCCCTACGATACAACGACTTTNGTTTTATGCTCCGTGTTTCTGATTGCAATGAGTGTGTTTGGCATGTTGGCAAATTCCATCACTATCTACGTNGTGGCAAAGTCACCGAAACTCAGGTTTGTGATTGAATAAACTCAAACCTTACTATTAAAACGTCTCTTGCTTAAACATTGAACAGGAATTTGATCAGCGTACAAAAAAAACTGTTAAGCCTGAAAACTGATATTGCAAGCTTGATTCTGCAAATAATAATAATAAATTTTAAAATTATGCTGTGTATCAATGCGGGGAACTTGTTAAAAGATATACTTTGATAATATTACCAGTAATTAGGAGAAATATTCACCTACATTTGCGTTTTTTAAACACTGCGACTTACTCCGAAAGGAGTAAAGAAAGCGAATACAAATGAAATTGAACTGAAATAGTGATACTTCCAAAAGTTTAATTATTATGTGTCCTCAAATTTCAAAACTATGAAATAGGATGTTAGAAAGCTTATACTTTTTCTCTAGTTTTATGAATCAGAAAATCTTTGCAGTAATTTTAGGTCGTTCGTAATGATTAATCTACCCTGAAGCCAATTGAATAAATCTCGCATGCTACAACTTTGTCAAATTACGAAAGTATAAGCGTGGTTGTTGAAGAACTGGTAACACTAATTGCTTGAAAAAATATTGCAGGTCCCCTTTCAACTTCATCATAGGAAGCTTAAGTGCTTCAGACTTCATTTCGGCAATGATTAGTCCATTGGTGTTGTACAGAAGAACCTGGGGTATCAACAAATGGGAAGCGTCACCATTCTTGTGCAAAGTAAGATTCTTTGTTGTTTGCAGGCAGTTGTAATTTTATGCTATTTGCAGTCAACTGACACTTTTAGCTAATTCCCAAAGGAACAAAGATTCACCAATCGCCTCAAATGCAACCCAAGCTGCAAAATCATGAAATGGTTGTAATTTCTAGAGAAATTGTTAGAATTATCTACAAAGATCTTGCAGAGTATATATTTCACCTTTGAGGGATAGATCATCAGCTGTTCGAGGTGCGTGATATATAAAATAGAATTAAATAAAACCGCAAAGCTACCAAGAGAATCTAATTGAAGAATTGCAACCTCAGTTGTCCACTTTAAATATCAAAGGAAAAGATCACACTGGGAAGAACTAAGCAACATACCATGTGTCCAGTGACGCAAGAACAAAATTAGCAGTCGAGTAGGTTATAGGACGCCTAGGTGAAATAACGAGTTTGCAAGAATAAAGTGACATAGCCACGCAGTAGGCTTATGGAAGGTACTGACTGCGTTCGGGCAATAAACAAGCCGAAAGCAAAACCATCCTGAACCCTTCCGTTATACAGCACGACTGCGTTAACTTAAAATCATACACAATTCGACAACATTGAGCGAAATCATTCATATGTCCTACGACATGAAGCAAGCAAAGCAACAAAGATAACATCTTCACGCCTTCTTAATATACTCAGGAAACCTCAAAGCAATGCAGAAGGAAACCATGAAGCTTTGTTAGTCAGAGTTCAACATTGACGCTCTGCGAAGAGTCTTGCTAACTAAACGATGCTTAGACATTGATTGCATACGCCATCAGCAATGAGCCAATAGCGCCGTGCAAAGTAAATATTTTCTTTTTAAATCTACATCAATCAAAAGCAAGTCTTAAACATCTTTTGCTTTCAGTTTAGCTTCTGTTGGGATCAAACGACACTTCAAAACAGGCAATTGTCAATATGTTGACCATACATAATCTGACGAAAACAGTATAAACCCTTTGTTGTTAAAACAGCGCTTCCCAACCAGTGGCCGCAAATATTTTTCAAATGTTACAATTTTCCGGTATTTAACAAAACCGTCTCTTGACACTTTGGCAATTTGGTATTGACCAGATGGTTTTCTTAAAAATTTGGTGCTTTTCCATTATTTAGATTGACTGATCAAGTCTCAACTTGAAATTATCACTGTCTATGGAAAGAAATCCTTTCTCAGCACACAATCAGAAAATAAGATCTTGCAGAGTATATATTTCGCCTACAAAGTAGGCATCATCAGCTCTTACTCAAATAGAATCAACTTATCATATCTAATTAGCTTGAACTTATCATATCTAATTATCGAGCTCATGTTTCCTATTGAAAGTAAATGGCATGTGTTTTTCAAATTTAATTTTTTTTTTCTCATGTGGCAGTCTATTCGATTTAGTTCTTTCGCATGATTTTATAATGTGCCCCACAACCATGTCACTAAAAGTGATTTGCAAGATGAAAAAGGTTGGGACGCACTGATTTAGCGAATGATGAAAGCCATTGGCACCTTAACCGACAAATATTTTGCAACTACTAATTAAACAAATTTGTCATTGACAAACATGATCGCATCATACACAATGTTTTATTGTTTCTTGAAGATGATTTTACAAATGACCAACGCGAGATCTTTCCATCTCTCCTTGCACAACGTAAGTGAAAATCAACATTAACCCCAAAAAGTCTTTTTTTTTGGAATTACCTTTTTTCTTAGGAAAATGTAATAGATCAAATTACCGAAAGAACAAACGAATGGATAGAGAAGTCTGATGTGTTTTTCAAAGATGTGAAACTTAGACAAAACACTCCATAACTCACAATTTGATTCTAATTTCATAAGCTGGCTGATGATTCCGAGTTATTTGCATAAGATAAATTTTTCATGACATTTGTAATCCCAGGTTTTGTGGGGAGGAGACATTGCAACATCAATTGCAACCGCTCTGCATATCCTGTGCTTTTCATTTCTTCGGCTTTTCTCGATAGCTTTCCCTCATCGACACCGTGACATAAAAATGATTCATGCTAAGGTAAAACTTGGGTACTCCGAATTTCTATATAAGACGCCATTGCTCAATTAGAATAGACCGTGCGGGCACACAAAGACAAACACATTTTGAAGGAAAACGGCAAATTTTGTTCATTGAACTCAACAATTTGTTAAAAGTGCAAACTGAGTTGCGTTGCGATGTTGACGAATAGCTTTTTAGCGATGTCATCTGAGCTTTTGTTTATTATGCGTGTATCGCGGCCACTTTCAGCAAATCAGTTAGAGTGCTTTTGACGCAGCTTACATGATGTTTTGTGAGGCCAAGATGTTTTTGTTCTCAGATTTGTGTCGGTGCATCATGGTTCATTGCAGTCGGATGCGGATTAGTTCCATTTGCTATATGGTTTAATGTTATAACGCCATCTTCAAACTCACGCCACGCACTGGGAACATGCACCATTGATGGCAACTGGTGAGATTTTTTAGTTGCTTCACAGCTTAGAACATTGAAAGCAGCAAGGAGCTGTAAATAGTTTCGAAAATACGCAATTAATGTTTAATAAATTTCTACCTTTCCTTAGTTTTAGATTTTATTCAGTATTTATGCTGGCATTCACAGGGCACAAATCTGTGCTGCAGATGTCATGATAGTTATGTTCAATTTGATATAAATCAACCGTGACCTCATGGAATGTTCCTTAATAGGCCTTTATACTGTTTTATGTCTTTATCAGGTTTCAAGGCAGATAACAGACACACAGGTGTGACAGTGATATAATAAAAAGTAAAAGTTTGATGTTGGATACTGATTGAGATGGAGCATTGGAATAAAACCAGTATTGTAGATATCACTGTAAATCACTTATGTCTCATTGGATCAAATAGCTTTTGACAATTGTGAAAAGCCTACCGATTTCTCTTAAGCAGGGGTTCTCAACCTGGGGTACATGTACCCCTAAGGAAACATTTGCCTATCTTAGGGGTTCGTTTAAGGTTGACAATAGAAGGGAAAGCTATATGTATATTCCCCGTATATATACTGTATGTTGTATCAAAAATCATATATTAATTTATGTTTCATTTTTTATTTCACTATTTTTATCTCCCAGTTAAGACATTTCATTCTGTGACAGTAGTTTGTTTCTAAATTGTTTTATTTTGTAACGTTGCTGACAGACTATGTTTCCAAACAATGAAATCCTAAAGTGTTTCCCTTTCGCGACAAAAACAAGCAACAAAATGCTTCCTGTAAACAGACGTTTGTTTTCAGTTTCTGGTTGATGGATACGATGTAAACATATGCAAACCATGAGCGTATAGCGGTGTTCAAGAAATTAGGTTTTCTTCAAGAAACGATGAATATCCTTGCACAGGGGATTGTGCATGTTTTTTTTCTTAGGGCTTCGCCATACAAGAAATACAGTGTTGTTGGGTATACAATATTTTATTACGTGCCATCGTTGTTGATTGGGATATCATCGCTCTCCACAGCAATTTTCATTATAAATAGACGGACTAAAAGATTGACAAGTAAGATCAGTTGGTTTTACTAAAAGTAAAAGTTAGACGTTTAGAACTTATTTGTCCTGTTAAACTTCCTGCTTAGCTGCAGTCTGCAAGGTTTGTTTCCAGCTTATTCACGAAAAAACTTACCTGTTTTGAAGTGGAAGTTATATTTTTGTTAAATGTCAAAAATCCAAATGACCACCACATGAAAGATGATTCCAATGTCTGTGTTAGGAAACAGCAGCTTTCTTCTGAAAGGTCGGATGTTTACGGAAAAAGTTTTTGTTTGTTAATATCAAATTTGTATTGGAATTCTCAAAACACTGGTTTATAAATTCAATTATCATCGCACTTTCTATTTTAAGTAGGCGGAAGAATGTTGAGTAAATCATCCATGCATACTGTATTTAAACGTTCATATCACCGACAAAATACGTTGTGCATCTTCCTTATTTTTCATAGCGCTGTCTTTATTTTGGCTCTTGAGACATTGAACTTGTATTTGCACATCGTCAGCTTTTTTCTTTCAGTCTATACCTTCGCAGCTCAATTTGGTAGACTTACTTAGGTTTAGAAGGATACGCCATAACATATAACTTGTAGCATGGATGGAACTATTAGTTTTGTTTTCCATATTATTAAAAATTGCCAAATAAAGAATCTGCTCTGCAAATGATGTCTTACGTACTAACATTTCTGTCTGCTACACAATACGAAACAAACTCTCTTTGTCACGTTCGTGTGAATAAAGAACCTATAAGTCAGTGCCACAACAATAATGCCTGATACTTCTGTTTGGCATCTCTTCTCTGCTTTGTGAATGAATTAGGCTAATTTCCACTACAGCAAAGGTCGGCATGGTCTCGCACGACATTGGGGCATCACTGACTCCTGAAGCAGGTGTGCAAAGCTTGTAGTGCGTGGTTCTGCAAGAATGTCGAGCTGAGATGGAACGGTCAAGAAGGTGTGCTCTGCCGTGCTAAGCCGTGTTGACATGGAAAACGGCGAAGGGTACCACTTGGTTGCATGTGTGGGAGGGGCAAGAAACCTAGAGATATCCCTAATTGCTGAGCAGCCATTCGAGCTCTTTTATGAATAGGTGTAAATATTTCCTTTGCCTGAGACAAACCTTTCTGTCGTCAATATTTCACGTACCCATTCCCATTCTTCAAAAAGCGTTATAATAGTCACCAACTCTCCCACGGAACCTGACCTCTTTTGTGAACGTTACCTTACTTCGTGCTCGCAACATCATTTCAATGATTTTCATTTGTTTTTTTGTATTTGTTTTCTGAATTAGTTCCAATGTTTTTGAAATAAGTTTGACACTGCGTATTTTATTTCAATTGAACATTTTTTTTATTCGCTCTCATCTGAAGATTTCAAGACAAAATGAGTTTTTAACTATTTACATTATTTATTCAGTGAATTTCAAAAATTCCACAAAAATCGTGCAGTAAAAAATCCTTTTACAATTTGAGATGGAGCTTTTAAATGATCACTGCATTTAAAACATTCCAAGAAAATAGTGCTATAAAAATCGTTTCAAAATGTTAGATGGAATTTTTAAATATTCACTGCATTTCAAAGATTCCAAGAAAAAAGTAACAGAAAATGCCCGTCAACGTCAAGAAAATCGAGCGGTTTTTCAGCTCTTGTTGGTAACGCTGGGATTTGTGATTGGATACTTCCCCAACACAGGTATAAAATTTGAAACTATATAACACACTACAACTTCTGAAATAGACCTTCTTATTTAAAAGTTTATGAATTATCAGTGAAACCAATTTTTATGTTTTCATTATGTTGCTTTATTCGTTTACATTTAAGCAGACAACCGCAAGCCTGGTAGCTTATAGCGGATTTTCTCAATGCGTAAGGCATCAAATATATTGCTACTCGACAAATAACGTGCAATTCGATTCGTCTCCTGGCGAAGATAGACCAAGCTAACTGATTCTTGGTCAACTCAGATGGCATCATCGTGAGATTCGTGCTATGCTGCATGCATTATAGATGAACTCTTTCTAAAGAAAAAGTTATATATTCTGCATAATATACAATTTATAAAGAGATAACTTTTAAAGATTGCCTTTGAACACTTTTTAAACCTGGTTGCTTTGTTATTTTACAAACATTTACAATTGATTTCAAACAATTCTTGGAGATTGATGTCAAAAATATTCCAAAACAAATCTAAACTTGCTGAAGTTAAATTAAAGTGCGGCAATTTTAAATACGATATTTAGACCTAGTTGCGCAGTATTTCAAGTTCCTTCCAATACAAATATGTCAATAAATTATTTTTGCCACTTTAAGTGAATCCATGA
>JGI24021J15306_10011774_pt1 | contig 10865 bp, 7 predicted proteins | sample Ectturendosymbi1_FD_15306 | JGI IMG/M metagenome (IMG submission 15306)
GTGATCTTTGATGTTATTGTATTTCCTCTTGCTGCTTCGTGTTATTTCGTGATTTGAGTCACAAAAATGCATGATTAAACCATACCATACCATCATGAGCGTACAGCACGTGAGGATCGGAGCAAACACTTATTTAAAAACTGACAACTTTGCTTCATCCAACCTTGTGGTGCTGCAAAAAATATATGTTTGAAAGGAAATTGGTTTCTGGTCTTCCAGGTTCACCGTTCTCCTTGAGTAGTTAGTTTGCATTTTTGTTAAAATTTTCCTATCAATCAATTTTGTCAACGTATGCTTAGCCTACTTTTTTTAAACGAAATAAATTTCGGCAAAATCCTAGAAGTTCAAAAGCACGATACAAACGTTCCACTATTAGTCGCATTTTTTGCTGAAGATTGCTGTTCTTTGCGCAGAAAGTAAAAATTGTTTTTTCACTTACTTTAATAGTAAACCTATGAACAGAATACCAAGACATAGATAGAGAGAAAGAGTGCAAAGGGTTAAGCGGTTTATAAACAGGAAGCGCTAATGGGAAGTAACTGTGACCCGAATTGTTCGCGGACGTCAGCCTTTCTGTATACAAACCCCGAATCATGATTAATGATCATTGAGCACAACAGCGTGATTAGATCTAGAGGCAGTGGTTCCAAACGTGAGGCGTACCGATCGTCAGTAGGGCGGAATGAACCCCGAGTAAAAGCGGGAAGTGCGCGAAAAAACATGAACAGTGGAACACTTATTTTTTGCCTTTCAGATCTTCATAATTCCACTGTTTAAATCGGGTACCACATTAAATCCCTTTGACTATATACTAATTTCGTTGCTGTGCCATTTCAGCAAAATCTTCGAAAAACTTATACACCGCAATGATGTAACCATCTTTCTTGGTAAACACCATGTAATCAGTCCCGAACACTGCGATTTCCGTCGCGATTATCCAAGTGCCTTCACATTGTTAAATTTGTATGATAACTTCCGTACTCAAAATTAAATAAAAAAACACTTCTACAGTATTTGTGCACTTGAAGACTTGCGAAACTGTAGATTTGTGAAAAACAATGTACCATTATGGTATACGCTGTGTGGAAAATGACCTCTTTAGATGTTATCTTAGCAATAGAAAACAGTTCGTCTTCGTTAACCAACAAAACATCTAACCTAAATATCATAAAATACTGTATGTTGTCCTTCAAGATTCCACGCTTGGCCAATATTCTTTCTAATCTACAAGCATGATTTTCCAGCAGTTTCTAAATGCATGTCTTGACCTCTTTGCTGACAACACCACTCTACTGCTTTCACATAATAATAAGAAGCTGGAATCGAAATTTAATATGGGAATAAAAAAAATCAAAATTGGATGAATGCAAATAAAGTAACTGTTGATTAGCGGCACAGAAAAAACAATTTCACGCTCGTTTCTAAAATTTCACCACAAACTCAATTGAACCACTCTTGCTGTGGTCTTACTTTGTAACAAGTTGACAACGTTAGATATTTAGGTGTTATGAATAGATTCATGATAAAATGGCTCTTACATATCACTTTTGTGAAATTAGGTAAGCAACTATTCTTTCACGAACAATTTTCATTATTTATCGATATTTAATGTCTTTCCTTTCGTTCCTTTTTGTTTTCAAATTTTAAGGTTGGCTAACTTGTTGATCCTGCGGCCATTTCACCAACCCTTGGGTTCTTGCACTTAAAATACGACATGTTTGTGTTCGCGAATAATACGATTTATTGATTTATTGAAAACTGATAACAAAATAAACTTGCTTCTTCTTCAACTTATGGGAATGACAATTTCCAAAAATTTTGGATAGCTATCAAGAACAAATCGAACTTGAATTGAAATACGATCGAAACCAATCTAAAAGTCTATTTATTTGCAATTCAGCAAAACCATAGGTGAAAAAGTTCAGTGTTTGATTTTTCCACTAACCTTTTACCAAGTTTTTTACGAAACGTTTTTTGTTGCAACAACAGTAAGGTTATTTAGGTATGAAAAGAGATGCGAATCATGCTGATTTATTTCAACGCCTGAAAGTAAAGCTCTTAAATGCCACTGAACAATTTTTTTTAAACAAAATCTTCCTCTCTCAACGCACCAAAATTTTATTTTGCAATTTTTACTCGCGTCTTTTTTGTTACGAATTAAAGAAATCGTCACATTCGCTACGAGTTACGAGTTGAACTTTTTTCACAAAATATATTTACAATTTTTGAAATATTCTTGAGGTGTTGAAAAGATTTGCCCGAAAACATTCGAGTTCTTACAAGCACGCGCCAGGAGTTTACTGAAACATGATTGCAAGGAAAAATCAGTTCTTACAGTTTATGAAATTGTTGTGCCTGTCACCTATCCAATTGTTTCGTTGCTCTGTGTGCGCCCAGCTAAATTTTGCTACCGATTTCGAAGGCATATAGGAGGGTATGAGCGTGCGTTCCGCTGGCAACATTGTTGAAAATGCATCATACACATTCCCAGCAGTGGTTTTGATGCGTTGTAATAGACTTTAGCGAGAGCTTGCTTGAAAATGCGCTCTGATTTCTCGCGCTGTGTTGAGCAGAATAACAGCAGTAGTTGTGATACTGTAAAGATTTTATCACAAAAGAACAGCAAATTTATTCAAAAACTTTTTGTCTGGATACTGAAAATTGGCTCTGATTTTTTAGAAAGTTATTGTTGTCATGCATTTGGCACATAGACGGAAGCATTGAGAAAAATTTGCGTTAATCACAATCTTTGCGTTAATCACAAAATTTGCGTTAATCGTCATCAGAAGGAAGCATTGAGAAAAATTTGCGTTAATCACAAACAGTAACACGGCACAAAGGTTTTTCAACACGCTTGTTGTGATTTTTCATAAGACATTCGAACATGATGGATTATCTTTCGCAATTTATTGTGTACCAGATTTACAAGTTATACTTCGGCGAGACAGGAAAAAAGGCAATGAAGTTTAAGCAATCAGAATGGTTCGTAAATTCCTGGTCCAGGTTGGAACAGATTTGTTGCCAGCATATCTTGAATGAAACGGTTCAGGACGGCAAGCAGAAACAGTTGCGACAGTAAACATTTTGAAGTTTGAGTGCTAGCCGAAGCAAAGCATGGCTGTTTCAACGCCACTGCGAGACTGCTTTGCTGTGCGCAAGCCGCGATGCAGAGCTACACAGTGGTTTTGACTGCTGCGCAGCAAATTCGTTTTATTGTACTGCGCGTCCTCACTTTCAATCTCATTAAGCCCGAGCGTCAACGCTTTAGCAATATCTCATGCCTGTCTTTCCCCTCACCACTCCACTCAAAGATAACATAAAACAGCGAGTTTCGTTTCCAATATCGAGGATGACGCACCTTTATCAGCAACTTTCGTGAGAGAGAGGTCGAAATTTAGTATTAATACTCGAAGTTAAGTATCAATGATCAACGTGAAGTATTAATGGAAGTTTAGTATTAATGGTCAAAGGTAAATAATGATAGAAGTTTAGTGCTGGTTTTCCTCTCGACTTATCTGAAGCAGGCACCTTGTTTGTGTTTATTTACTTGAGCATTTGTTTGTAGCGTGAAATGCCAGGTCTTCCACGACCTCATGCTGCAGTCGAGCTTCGCATCGCTTGGGCGCGTTCAACCTTCTCTCATCAGGCTGCAGGTTTGGTGCAAGATGTTGACAAGATCCGATCTGACATTTACCATGCATCAAAAAATCGCTTGAACTTGTACTTGTGGCAAAACATGGAAAGAGTCAAAATTTGCAAGAATGGTTTTGCTTTCGCTTTTCTTGAAAAAGTTGAAATCCATTGCGAAATGCGTAGACTCGCTCGACAACTGAGCAGTGCATCAAAGGTTCCAGACAAAATCACGTCGCCCGGAACGTTTGCTTTTCATGTAAACAACAGCGAGGAAGTTGCGTGCCGGCTTGAACCGGTCGGTGACGCCGTTCGTAATTTTGCGCAGCCTACAGTGCTTTGAAGCTTGCTTTATCGATCCGTCGTGTACTGCGCGTGCCTCGTCACGCAAACTCGCTGGAAGCAGTATTCGGTGACAGACTCAACTAAGGGCAAGCTGCCGCACAGCTCTTTTCTCATCCGAGTCGCCGTTGCTAGGGCATTGGAAACGAATATGCTTCACTGTTACGAAGTGCTTGACAATCGGGAGTTCCTTTCGCAAATGAAAGTCTTATTGCAATGGTGCTCAGCAGTCGCTACAGCTTTGGGTGCGCAGGGTTATTACACAGAGGTAGCGCAGGTTAGTTAAGCGTACGTTACGTTTCAAAACGTCGAACATTGTGTGGATGAGATTGGTCATTTCATGAAACAAAGGTATAATGATAGCTTGCGAAACTGCTATCATTTAGTTTGTTGCTTTGACTTCTATTGAATTGCGAGCTTGATTTGCGTACTTCGTGGTGCTGAAGATGGGCACAGAGAAAATACGGAGTGTTTTCTCGAACAATGCTGTGAATATAAAAAAAAATACACATCGCCGAAAAATGACCGACACGATATTTGTAATCGCGGCAAGCAGTCATTAAAAGCCGAACTTCCATAAACCTCTGTAGCTGCTTGATAAGACTTCACGTATTTTCAATGCATTTGACTTCGTCTCTGTCTCCACATCAAGACCGCATACATAAAACGCTTAAGCACTACTGGTTTACATATAGCCAGTGCATATTCCCAAAGTATGCAGCATGTTTTACAAGACGCTAAGCAAAAGTAATTTAACTTTTCGTAATAAACAGCAAGCGTTTTTCACTGCATACTTTGTGAGAGTGTTTCACTTCGGGGATAGAAGCAATTCTATTTGTCGGCTTGTACTCCTGGGTTGCTAGGATGAGGCAACACGACAGCACTAAGCGTTGCTAGGATATAAGTTGCTGATACGAAAAAGAAAAACGTCGATCGCACCGATTCACTAACCCTGAGCAAATACAAGCATAAAAGCCGTTGCAAAAAGAATACATGCCCTACCCTTGGTAACACCTGAGAGACGCTTGTGGTTGCTAATGATTTCACCGAAATGGTTCCGAATGGGCGAGTGACGTCAGAAAAATCTGGGGCCTTAGGCCATGTTCTGCGCTTGAACCTGTTTCGGGCAGCAAAAACTTGAACTAGTGCGAAATCGGAAAGAAGTGTGAGAACATCGCAACGTAATGCCATTGACCATTACCCATACGCTCTTTTCTCTCTTAAAGACAAAGGCCACATCAGGTGCTCCTACGTGTCCTTTGACATATGTGGCCTTTGCTTTTTCGAATGAATTTCATCAGCGTGTAGCTGCAGCTCGAAATAGAAAGTGCTTTTTCGCTCCTGATCGGGTTCGAGCAAGAAAGGCTGTCGCCATCAAATACGTCACAGCAGGCAATGCGTTTGCAAAAATTCCGGCGGAGTTTTCTCTCGTGATCTCTTTTCAAAGAGGTTTTCCAAGCTTATCGCGCCCAAACAAACGACGTTACCCTGCTTGAAAACACGTGCTGCTTTTCATACTCTTCCTGCATAGGGTATTTCATGTTGAGGCAAGGTTTATCACCTCTTTCTGGGGTACTCATGTGCAGTTTCGTGAAGTGTCAATTTCTTTTCGCGTTCCATTGTCAGATGAAAGATTTGTTGAATCGCATATATCGTTGCTTTCAAACCTGTTATTGACTCACTCAAAAGATGGTTTTGAGATTGGTTCAAAGTGTGCGTAAGCACATAAAGCATTTCGAAAGCGGCTAAATGATTGCGAGCACAAATAAACCTCAAACCGTCACGGGAAACGTTGCAAAAAGCAAAAAAAATTCGATCAACGCTTCACTTTTTTTGATATTTCGGAGCGCTTGCCTGCGCGGTTTTCTCATCGCACTTGCGATACTACGATCGTCAGCGTGGTGGTGATGAGTAAAAACTCTCTTAGGAAGTGGCACATAGCACGTATCGCTCTTTCACTAACCTTTTTTGAAATGTGAACTCTGCGCAGCGCTTGGCAAAGCACTGGAGAGGATACAAGAACGAAACAGATCAGTTATACTTGAATCGGAAGCGATGTAGCGTAACATCGACTTGCTCTAAATGTGGATTTTAGCTTTTTTCTATACGAGTCTGGAGATGTTTTAAAGTTGTGCCTTTTTTCATTGCAGGTTTATTTATTTTATTTACGTCATCCGCAGCATGACTGTGACATATACGCATAAAGTTGCAAATGCGCGATTGGGAGGATTTTCAAGACTCCTTTGCCGGTGGAAAGGAAGTGTCTACAAGTTATTTTACAAGTACGTGGACTAGCTTGAAATTTTTGATGTCCGTGATAAAATTTTACGCAACTTGGGTCTAAGAACTGCCATATTTCGTGGCCCTAAAATTTTCTCAACCTTTTACTGTTGACGTAATCCAAGTCTGAGGAAGCATAATTATTGTCAGGAAACTGTGGAGTTTTATGTAAAAGTGCGTTTTATTCCGTTAAGCCTCTCAGTCGCATTGATTTGTTGGGATGTAAGATGTACTCTTGTAACAGTGTTTGCTAAACGTGTGATTACCATCAGCACCTGTTCATTAAGATTAAGGTAAAAGTCTTTGTAAATTTGTATCTAATGTTTTCAGTTTCGGTGTACGTTAAAGGTAGACTTCGTTGCGCAATTCGGTCAACCTTGTCTTGCCGACTTATTATTTTGCTTGGATTTGGGCGTTTCAGGGCCTGAAAAAAACAATAATTAGCTACGAACAAAATTAATTGCTGCGAAGGCAGCAAGTAACAAAATTAATTGCTGCGAAGGCAATTGCGATGCAATCCGAGAGCATATATTGTCAAACTGTCGATGATTCATAGCCAGAGAGCAGCGGTAATTGAAAGGAGGGTAGATGGGTACCGAATTGGGTCACTGCACAAGATGTAACGAATTGAACACGCTTGGTTTGAAACTACATTTTCAGTCTTTGCGCATCACAATTCTCGATACTAATTCGTAGTCGTGGTTTTGTGCTGTTGAAGGTGTGCGACCATACCTACTGATGCTTTCACTTTTGCAAGCAGTGTCGGCGAGCGATGATACCAATACTTTTCATGTCCGAACTCTGAACTGCCTCTTGAACACATGTTGAACACGTACCTGACGCAGTAGCATTTTGTATTTGTAAGGGATGGGCAAACACCGGTGCAACATTTTTGAAAACCTTTCGGGATTGAAATTTTCAAACTGGAGTAAAGACAACAGTTTTTGAACGCTCTCGTCATCAGTATTGGTGAGGACGAACATTTATAGATACTTTTCAAGCTTCGGAATCGAAGGTTTTGCAACCTGCTTGCGCCAGACGTCCTGCGAGCAAATATTTTGCAGTAAAGTTGCTTAAGGACGTGCCACCAAAGCTGGAAGGCTGTGTTCAGTCGGGTCGTACCAAAAGAAACGGCACTTGCGGCCTATTCTGCCCTGTGCACGGCATTGATGGGTGGAAGGGAACGGGTGCTGCCATTGACTCACCATCAGTGCTGTATTAACCGCAGAAGAAGCCGTGTGGCCCACGCCGCAAACAAACGAAGATTGGCGCCGCAGACCACTCGTGACACTCCGAAAGGAGTATAAAAACCGAGTATAAATGGTTTGAACTGATATGATCTTGTGGATTTCCAATATTTTTTCAAACAAAAACAATGTTGGCATGCATAGCTTCCACGCGCTTTCCTTGTATTGACTTGTGCTACGATTTAAACCTCTGCGAAGGATTTCGAAGGCTTTTTCGTAAATATTCGTGACTTTTTGTGTGTTGATTGCCTGTTTAGGGCAGATATTTTGAAAAAAATCTAGAAACTAACAAACACGAAGTTTGGAACAGTGTTTCTCAATCTTTTTTTCTTACGTGACCCAGGTAACTTTTGATAACAATGGTGTGGCCCATTTCGTTGGCACAGGCTAACCTTTTATCAGCATAAACAAACACACATTCTATTGTAGTGAGTTTTTCCTATATGGCCCAATAAAAAATTGCACTATGACTCCACTGATTAAGAAACACCGTTTTAGGTTGTGCGAAACAATAGATTACGCTCAGCGTCCGTGACGTTCTGTTCTACAGGTTTGAAAAATGCATCTGGTGTATGGCGTAGACGTGATTTAGATGGTTCACAGCAAAGCTTCATGCTTCAGTGTCACGTTATTAGAAAAACCTTTTATCTTTATTTTGTGACCAGCTCAGTATTCGCAACTTATTGCAGAGAATTTTTGATCTACATTTCCTGCTACACTGCGGTATCGCTTCTTTATCGCCTGGTCCTTACCGGGGGTCACAAAGCGTACTTTGAGAAGTTGTGCCTCCAATTCGGCCATTACACGGACCTAGTTCCTATCAGCTTTGTTTTAGGTACGTCATATATTATCATCTTCTGTTCTTCTGTGCCGTCCATATTTTGATTGAGACGAAGCCTGTTGTCTGCAACGCAGTGGTTCTCAACGTTTTCGCTGAGAAGAGAGCCAAATCCAGACCTACGATTTTGTTGGAGAGCCGCACTAAAACTTTAACGCAAGTCAATTGACACGTTATTTTATTGCAGAACGAAGTCTGTTACACAAAATATTAGAGGTTTTATTGAAAGACTGCTGAGAGCCTGGGAACCACTGCTGCACAGCGAATTTTTTTAATTTTGTTAACATTTGCAAGTGGTGTGAATTCAAGTAATATTAAAATATCTGGCAATGTCGGATTTTGCCCAAGATTGTAGCACAGGTTTATTTTTCTTTATAATAGTGCTTTTGCATTGAGCTAACAAAGCAAATCGTGCCCCGCTTTGCTGTAGCTTAAACTAAAAGTTATAGATTGCAATATAGAACAGGGCAGCACCACCATCGTGCCCGGGCAAACGAATTTCGTACAAATTCGTGAATTCTGCCTTAGCAATGGCAAGGTGGAAACAACAACCGAAGGTTGTTTTGGTGGGACTCCGATGACGTAACGCAGTGTAAAATCATGGAGTGTATTTGTGTTGTACAAAATCGTTTCAATACGTTCATGGTTTGCTTGGATCTAAGTAATTTTATATGTTACTGCTTTGTTTGCCCTACGCTTTCAACAATAATTGAAACTAATGCCTGCTTAAGGATGCGGTAGAATTATTTGAACCTGTGCACCGGTCAGGTTTCTACGTGTCGATCGTGGTCGGTCGGTGGTGGTCACAGTACGAGAACCTTCCTTTTCCGGACTCGATGATGATCATGCTTGGCTCATGCTTGCACGGTACAGATGACAGAGGAAGATTGCTACGCAGAACGTTGCTGCGTTACCTCAACTTGGCTCAGGTTAGCGGACAGAGTTAAAAGCGCGTTATGATGAAACTACAACAGAAAAACTGTTCCCCCATTGTCTGTCACGTAACCTCATCAAANTTATAGCTGTGGCTGCCTATTTTTCCCACGCTGACCGTCAACACTGCAAGTGTTGCTAGTTGATAAAAAAGAAAAAACTGTTCAATGCAAGTCATGTTTTTACGGGAAAGTCATGCGAGACCAGTAAGGATTTTTTCCCGCCAGCATTTTGGAGCAAAATGTAATTAGTGACTAACATTTGAAGTTGAATGCGCGCGCACATTGGACATTCTCCAATTTCTCTGGAAGAAAAGTAAAAACGAGAAACACTTGCGCTAGGAGTTTTATTGTTCAACATTGTTTATTTTCCCTTTTGCTCTAACATAAGAAGGTTCAGTACGTAGCCAGTGAGTGTTCCTCATCGCTACAAGACGATGCTCGGCATCATTAACGAAGAAATGCAATCAGCGTAACCAAAGAAATGCAACGTGAACACAGAAAAGTTTTGAGTTATATTTTTAGCTTCAGAGAACTTCAAACGGAAAAGACCACCGCGCACCTTCTGGAGTTAAACACCAAGTAGATTTGTTTGGTCGTGGATAGACTAGCGATCTCTCACGTTTGCTTTCCCTGTTTCGTGTGACGTTTGTGCGTCAGCACCAAAGAACCTTTAATCCTTAACATGCAACACTTCTTTTCTGTTTGTGGCAGAACTTTTGCATTTACTTGAAAAATGTTGCTCATCTTTTCGTACGATCAGGTAGTTGTATGGTACGATGAAAACTTAGTTTTTTCAAGCTGTTTGGGGTGAAGACCCAACCCAATGACAGTCTAAAACATCGAGCTGGTCCTTTGCCCGCAATTCTCTGCCGTTTTAAACAGATTTTTGTCGTGTGAGAAGATGCGCGAGGTTTTTATTGGCACCGAATTGCCTCAATTAAACTTCATTGAAGTCCTCAAAATGTGGTCGTAATTCGTTTGGGGCAGCAGGGAAAAGGCTTTGTCAGATGGTCGTAGCGTTGTGATGTGACAAACAATCAACATGCTGGACATTTTGCTACCCGGGTAGCTGTTATTATCTAAACAAGCTATTGTGTTATAAAGTTTGCTTGCTTTCATCACTATACGTTGACTGATTGTGACGCAGGTACTGACCTACAGATGTGTGTCAACGGCCGTTTATAAGCGATTTCCCACCATGCAACACGTTGTTGCTGCCGGTGAGTTGCGTATCTGTCACAATCAAATTGACCGACCTTTCTACTTTGATCGCTAACCGGAAGCATTCACAGGCACGTGACGATATTGCACTTTTTATTCAAGGCAAGCGAAATATTTGAGCCAGCACGAAAAGACAACTACCGCGAGTGGTATGGTGCATGACAAATTAATCCATAAGGATAGGGGCCCAATTCGAAATATTACTTGTTATTTTGCTCAAGCGACGAAGTGCAGCGTGTCTTAGAACCTTTCTGCATGCGAAAATGGGCGTAACGAGGGGCTGACAAGAGGGGCACAACTCCCCGGGTGCCGAATCACTATGAGGGCGCCAAATTGGAGTTTTCTGACATTGGAGTTTTCTGCGCCCCCCGC
>JGI24021J15306_10011775_pt1 | contig 10865 bp, 7 predicted proteins | sample Ectturendosymbi1_FD_15306 | JGI IMG/M metagenome (IMG submission 15306)
GGGCCGTATGTTGCACGCCTCTGATCTAAACTATGTTCAACACATTTTGTCAGGAAAGGGCGGAAATTTTTCCAGGAGTACGAAAGCGAAGGCCTCCTGCGCCCCACTTAGCTACGGGCCTGTTTGAGGATCAACGCACAAGTGTTTCAGGTCTCAGCCAATGAATTGAATAAATGACCGGAACCTAATGACAACATTCCTAACGTCACTCTTTCACGAGTTAGCTGATTTTTCGGGATGTTGTATCCTGAGATTTTTGGTGGGGTTCAGTTCTTCAGTTGCTTGCACCAGCCAGTTTGGCTGAGAAAGACCGTTATAAGTATTTTGTGGAAAATGCTTTGCAGCTTGATAGCTTGAAAAACTGACCGAAATCATTCGACCTTGATTAGATGACAATCTTGAGTTTAACCTTGTGAAACTAAGTATGCATATTCCACTTAGCTGGGCTTGCTGCTAAGGCATAAGCCCAAATTGGGAAGAGATAAGCAGATCAGACTTTTCAGATCAAACAGTTTACTTAGACAAACTTTCACATTGCAATTTCCCACAGCCGGGGTTTCGAAACTTTTCGCCCACCAAAATTTTTCGTAGACTTCCATCCGAGCAATATTTCTCTTTTCATGCATCGCCCAGCAGCTTTTTATGCCGCATTTTTTAGACCCCAGCGGTGGATCAGATCCCCTCCCCGAAGATAAAACAACTGTACGCAAATTTACCATTCAATGTTTGTTTGCACCAGAAGCCCTTGAATCAGACGTAAAGTCTTATCTGCGAGATCTCACTTCGAAAGATCCAGAAAATAAGCTCAGCGGTCGCTTTTACTGTTCAAAGACCATATTCTTAATCTTTCGATGACGTTTCTCCCGGCCAAAAATTGTTATATAATCTCACTCGAAGACAATAGAATTTGCAACTTGCCTCGGAGGAAAATAACGTGAATTGTCCACGAGTTGGAATACTGTGATGTTTCTAAGCACACATTTCTAACTGATCACGATCTAGCAGCAATCTAAGCTACGCGACGATGAAGTTATCCAGTTTAGGTTTATCTTATAGAGTATGGAATTGATGTGCTCTGGTTAAAGCTCACTTGATCAACCTGCTTTGCAAGTGTAAAGCCACTTATAATGCACTATGATAAATTGCAACCGTCTGTCGCGCAACAAATGATCATATTGATCTGCATATTTACCCAGCTGGTGGAGATCTCTTCTACCAGAGAATCGCTCGCCATGGTTTTTATGTCAACGGGATAACGCAAAAGGAAGTCGCCTCTGGAACATTCTGTATTCTTCAGCAAGTCGCTCAATAAATAGTAGTCTTCGCGACTGAAACCACAGTAAAACATGGTCACAAAACCTGTTGATGCCGGGCATGTGACGCCACGTGCGTTATTAGTTTTTACGAAACCACAGATTTGGGAAGGCATGCAATAGGGTGGACGGACTTTTACACAATTTGTAGCCTGGAGTTCATTGGCATAATTTTGTTGTAAAATGTGGAGGGACAGCTACATGTGAAACCAATATATTCATCGGGTCGATGCAGAAGTGAAGTTTTATAAATACAGATTTCCAATCCTGTTTCTAGAGGTGTTTTGAAACCAACACTAATCATGCTTTGCTTTATCCTTGCAGATGATTTACAAATTAACATACTTAAATTTGTTACTGGACACGGTACTATAGTTCAGCAACATGATCAGCATTCCAAACTTTGATAAACGTGCAGCGTGATCACATAGAACGGAAACTGCTATTACAAGTAAAAGTCACGAACTTGGAAATAAGTAATGTCAACGAAATTTACAAAAATATCAGAATCAATGATACAATACCAAACTCTGTTTCAACATCAACTTGGCCATGTGTATTGTGTAAAATCTAACATAAAAAGCTCTTCATACAAAACGTGACAAACATCACTTTTATTTTTGAAACCGAAAGAGAAAACTGTGAGGGGACATGGCATATTATACCCCCACCGTCTGAAAAAGTGGGGGACACGGGTGACGTGTTCCCCACCTAAATGCGCCCATGTTCGAGTTAATAATGAAATTGCCGTTAATTTCTCAGCGTTATCGACACGACGTCCTCGTGAGGTGACACCCACTATGCAAAAAATCTGTCGAAATTTTTTTGCAATTGCTCGTATTTTTCCGTTTTGTTTCATGTTTTTGTAAAGTTGGGCAACAGATATCGTAAACAACACCTAAATACCGTTGTAAACAATAACAAGGAAATGCTCGGATTTCTTTGTACGAAAGTCTGCAAAACGAAAAGAAAATAGAAGGTTCAGTGTTGGTGATGTTGAGATCCAAACTACAGGACGGGACAGACTTGTTTGACTGAGTCTTACGTGATTTTGGAAAGCACTCGAGTCCTCCTCACGTAAAATTCATCTGCAACTCCCGTCCACAAGGAAACCACCAGACGGAATGACCAAAGTGTTTTTGCAGCATACAAGACAGGGCCGCAACCACCTGATGTTTTCGGAGGGAAAAGTTGATTATAATTTGTTGTTGCACTATTTTCGGGGGGTTGGGGTACAATCGTTGTAACTTGTTGTACCTAACAACTACACATGAGTTTGAAAATTTCGGGGGGGGATGGACTGGTTGCCTACCCCTGGTTTCGGGCCTGGTCCAAGATCTAACAAAGCTGCAGCACAAGAATGTTTCGCTTGCTTTGTCTGCGATTCCAATCAATATCACTGTTTCAGAAGTCTTTGCTTGGGAGAAACACGCATAATTGCTGTTCTGCAGGCATAAGAACGAAGATAAACCCACCTTCACGACATCGTCCCATAAGGCCGCGAGGCCGAACATTAACAGGACAAGACAACGGGGAACCTTGGATAACGTTGTTACTTTTGCTGAACGGACAGCGTGATGCACAGCACACTCACGTTATGGGCATTTGTCTCCACAGCGATATAAAAATGTCCATGAGCCTCTAAAGCTTGCCTCATGCGGTTTCCCAAGAAATGTAGAAAACGTGACCCAAGAAAACGCCGATTCGATCGAATCAGTAAGGCGTAAAACGAACATTTTATAACAAAGTGGCCAGAACCAAAACGCATCCAGTATTTACTTGGTGGTCTCTGAAGGTTGGACGAAGTAAGTGTTGAGCGGAGGGTCATCATAGAGTTCAAAGGTCACGTCCATGCAAGTCGGATCTTCTTCGGGCGCATTGGCAAGCACGTCATAACCATTCGAAACCTGCTTGTCTGAAATTTACAAAAATAGGAAAATAAACCAACTTTTTAAAGAAGAGCAGTCATAAAAACACGAAGCAAAGGGCTTAAGCACGCAAAAAAAGAGCTGCAGTACACGGGAAGAGCTTATCTACCAAGAGTCTTGGTCCAGAATGCAGAGCGTACGTTAAAATTGACAACAAAACTCTCGAACATTGTGCACAACGAAGCTTTTATCAATCAGGCCGAAGCGGCGATTTGCTCAATGCAGTTGGGAGAAAAGTTCCATTTTTGGCTACTCACAACCAACAATTCAGCAATACGGAAAATCCATAGGCGAGCACATTCTTATCTTTACACTGAGCTTGCGAAATTCTGTATTTACTCCCTCATGACCAACTTCAAGTAATATACATCCTATGGTATCCTCCAGTGGCGCCAGGCATCAACTGCAAGCTTGAACCAGGCAAATGACGTCAACAAGCAACGATTAGTATTACCGCTTTAGGGAAAATTTTAGACCAACAAACGAAAGGTCGGTTAAGGTCCAAATTTGGGTACCACATGCGTACGAGGTCATGTTTCTGGGGGACAGTGGCCTTCTTTAGTGCTGTAAAATTCATTAAGAGACAAATGAGCCAGGGTTGATCCGTTTTCAGGGCAAAATTATACAATATGTGAGCAAAACAGCAGGACAGCCGCGCAACAAAACGTGTGAATTTGCAAATAACGAGAGATGTGTTAAAAACGGGTAAGAACATTTCTTTTTTTTCACGGTTATGAAAAAATCCCATAAATTGCGTCAATCTAGAGACAATGCAGACGCAATTTTCACGAAAACCTAACTCGCAGTCCGTCAGAAGTCGAAGCAGTGGAACGTTTTTTCAAGGAAATGATTGCAACAGTCTAAAAAAATCTCCCCGCATGCCTGTAGGTTGTCGTGTTAAATGCCTCGGTTGTGGTAAAGCACCCACCAAGTATACAGGACGCCGGAAACTTCCACAGTAAATCATCGTCTTCTGTCGCTTCTTCAGTAAGTTGCTTCAACTCTTTCAGGTACGCTGCGGAAAACAAGATTTCGTATAATTCTAACAACATAGCCGCAACTAACAGCAAACTTCAACCACACCGTCAAGACGCGAACAAACCAGATATATAAAAAAAATAAACAACTTTTGGAAGCACAAGAAACGTGTGTACCATGAACGTTATAACTGAATTAACTCTGGTTTGTCCAGAAAACTTCGGTTTGAAAAAGCAAGCCTTAGTGCTTTTACAAGCATCACGGATAATCCACAGTAGTGACCCTCGAAGGCTACTTTGTCACGCGCGAGTCGCTCCGCAGTGGTTTTGCTATGAATGTAGTAGATATCGAGATGGGAGTCTACGAGTTCTACGCCTAATTGAACATGGAAGTTGAACGCAGATGCCCTTCGATTCATTCAGCATGACGTTTACAGGAAAGCTTATCGACAAAGCTGTAAAGGAAGCAGAAAAACATCCACACAAGTTCTTACGTACAGAAAAATTCCTGCTTACACACCCTTAAAAGTTTTGGTTCATGTTTCACGAAAGTATGCACGATGTTCAACACTACGATGCAGCTGCCCGATTTGTAGCATGCTTCTTCAAGACATTCTCTTAAACTCACAGAAAAACCATGATTTTCTCTTTGTCCGGTCATGATTGCATTGGCACTATTGCCAAACACGCCAGCATCGACGGTAAAACGCATCCGTCTCAGGTTAGTGACCCGCGGCAGACATTGCGTGCCAGCATTGTTAGAGACGCGTGAAACGAAAAATGTTATTTCGCATGATTTTTAAGTCCCGTGCTGACAATAGTTCGTAAATTGGGAAGGAGTCCTCGTATGCAACCATTGTGTTTCCCCGAAAATAAGACTCACCATTATTTTCACTTACAAAAAATGCGGGGTTCTTGTTTCTCGTGTATACGAACAGCAATCTACATTTTGTCAACTATTTACTAAAAAGCTTATTTCCAACAATTTCCTAAAACACTATCACGTCATCATCCTGCGATACAATGTTCCATTTTCAAGGTAGGCCTGACATCACATTCGTCTTGAAAAATCATCTGTTTTTTTTTTCTTTTTCTCGGCGCTGCACGGTGACACGAAGAAGCAAGATTCAGGTGCGGCAAGCAAATCCATCTGCCATATCAGGTTTTGTCAAGTGTCAGGATGAAAACAACATTTTCAGATATGACTCAGCACGAAAAACGCTTTTTGCTATACAGCAGTAGCAGTTACTGCACCGCCTACCTGTGATGAAGGTACCCATGTCTTCACTGCGAATCATGTTGGGGATTGCCCGACCAGAGAATTTGCTGAGCAGCGGGTCTGCGCCGCAGGACAAGAGAAGCCTCGTCAAGTGAATGTGATCATATTCGACCGCGTCGTGTATTGGTCTGATAAGAAACAGCGTGGCGAGTTTATTTGCGCAGCTTGCTGATACTTCATGCATGGACTCGCGAAACACGGCTGCAGCATGTTTGACATCAAGACGTTCAAAAGCCGAAAAGCACAACCACTGTTTAAATATCAGTCAAAAAGGAAACGACTGCAATCAAAATGCATTTTGATGTTTTGAAAAATTGCACCTGAAAAGAAAGAAAAAAAACTTGGCAACTAATCTGACCCAATGGCGGTAAAGACTAACAAGCTAAGACCATTTCGTTGTTGAAGGTGTGAGTGAAGATTGTATTGCGCGTAACGTCTTGTGGGGTAAATAACGAACATTACCACTGAAGATAATGTAGTATGATTCATCTGGTTTACCAACCAGACCCAGAACACCGACGCTATATGTGAACTACTGAATATATACTTATTTTCACGCTTAAAACAAAACTACTTTTTCACGCTGCATAGAAAAACGACATCAAAAACAAACCTTGTGCCATCGGTCGAGTTAACATTCGTGTCGGCGCCGAATTCAAGCAGCAACAGTGCGGTGTCCAAACGACCTTGAACGCACGCTTCGTGAAGAGCAGTGTACCCGGCGTTGTCCTTCGTGTTGACTTCCATCCCGCGTTCCAAATAATGCTGGATATTGTCCTGCGAAAGCGAAACTAGCTGAGTGGCCGATCTCGCAGCCCTGCGAAAACGGCAGCAACTACATAAAATAGTGCAAGTCCAAAAGTCAAAAACAGTACAAGGAACAGAACACGTCTTCCATCCAACACGCGCAAGTGAAAACTGACAGAGCCTACATGTGTCGCCAGCAGTAAGGCGACGCAGCATGTAACAGTTCGCTTACGTGCTATTAACGGTAGAAGGAAATAGCTAAAAAGCAAAATTTTTTTTTCGTGCAATGAACACCGGAAGTCTCTTTTTTAAGAGTCAAGTCCGGTGCACACTACAGTGAAGCAAAGTGCAGTGAAACGTAGCGCAGAATTTCGTGACGTGCATGGCTTTCCTCGAAGTCAAAAATTCTTCTTGGAGGCAATACATTTTGTTGGTGCTGCCTCAACTGGCTGTGCGAACTTTTGCCCAACGTGGAAGATAACAAATGCCGGTTTTCAGAAGCTCTCTTTTCTCTTTTACAAAGCAGATCTCAGTGACGGAAATTAAAATTGCTCTTGGTTTATCTGCTCATTGCAAAACAACGTTTGAAACTGTAAATTGTTAGATAGCACAACTCAACAAATGAAACAGTCAGGTGCTTGAGGTTTTAAGCTACTGGACACAGTTCTACCGTCATTGCCCACGAGCTTTAACTCCTGAGGAATGTTCATAGAATTACCGTCACAAAACACACCACTGCTGTAAAATCTACACACTGCATTTGCTCAATACTGGGTAGGGCTGTTCGGTGAAAGTTTACTGCAGTCAATTAGTGGAGTTCTAGTTCATTGCGCAAGCCTACACGAACGCATGTTCTTTCATTTTCTGTGATCAGAGTTTAGCACCGTGTCACGATATGTTGCGCTTATTGTTGAATGATGTTGTATGCACAAAATGCAAGCTTGAAATCTGAAAAAGGTAAATCTTCCCCAGATGTAGGTTATTAGCTGGTTAGGTCTCTAGGATCTCTACTAGATGATCGATCGACAACAGTCATAATTTTTTTAAATATTCAGAAACAATTTGACTCCACATGTAAGTCCAGTTACAGGGTAGAGTGAATAGCTGGCTACACTTTAGTAGACAAGTTATCTTCAGTACACAAGTGGTCATGTAGTCTAAGCAACCCTAACCTGGTCTATAATTGAATTTTATAGCACACCCAGCATAAATTTACAGCACGTAAGGTTATTATTGATATGTAAAGGTTAAACGTCTGGACAACACATGAATCCTCTTGCATGGCTTCTATTCTCAGGTCGTTGTGCTGTACATGCGCTTATTTAAGTGCGAAGTCAAAAGCGTGACAGCTCCAATGCGAGGACCTCAGGAAAAAATTCGCTCTTTTCTCAGCTTGACGCAACTTCGAATGCTGCTAGAGCGCTGCAAGTGTAGCGGAGCCCCGTGAAATCTGCCTTGAGCTTAGGGTCTAATTGAACCAGGCTTCCTCTTGGAGAAAATAAAAGAAAGGAAAACTTGCGCCTGACTCACTTTACTGCGTCTCGTGTAAACCGGCCTTCACACTCTGCTTGGCGTCGAAAGATGGCCGCACGAGTTAATGATTGGGCGCAGTTTATTTCTGTATTTGGCTTCTGATGAAGAAATACGCGTTCGAATGCAATTTGTTTGTCAGCTACTTGTGTTGCGCCGTGACCGCCTGCTTCACGAACGATCTGCTCTTATTCCACACTTACTACATATGAAAAATCTTTATAATGACCTACATTCTGAAATGTATATAAATCGTATGGTTAATCTGCTTTTGCCACAGCTCGCCAAATGTGTAAAATGAAACCCTTTTTTCAAAATCCTTCGGATTGCGTGAAGACAACACACGATAGTCCGTGAAAAGTTAATTGTTTTCTCCCTCCTCAACCGCACCAACAACTCAGCAGATATTTGCAAGATAACGCAACTAATGCGAGCTACTCGCGAAAACCTCTGCCTTATCTACAAAACATAATCTTGAAAAAACAAAACTGTAAAGAAAAGTTGTGCACTTGAGTCAAAAAATTCACACTTGTTCGCAAAAGAGCAGTTTTATCGTGTTTTCTGTCACACTTCATCTATCACATAATTTTTCTTCCCGCACCCTTTACAACAGAGCAGGACAAGACCGGCTAGCAGCACAAATATGTTCTGTTTTTCTTTTGGCAGAAAAAAATGAGGGTCGAAGATTGGGCGGACGCATCAAATTACAGTAACCTTGGTTAATCTGGATCTTCACCGAATTCCGGTGAGTCGCCGGTAAAATGGAATCGGCAATAAATGACGTTTACTGTACGTAAGAATCTAAAGCTTCGCATGTAAGATAGTTTGTATAGTTGGAAAAATTATGCTCAGATCCGTTGAATACGGACGAGATCATTGCAATGCAAAACTAAGATTTGTTTGATTCGCGTTCATTTTGCAGTACATGTCGAGTACCCGAAAGTTAGCAGCCAAACATTACCGCAATCACATTTGCCCTGGAATAATTTCGGAACATGCTTCAGATTTTTCCAAATACAGCGAAGCACGCGGTTGCTTTTAACGGACGAGGTGCCGTTCCCTGAACAGGACATCGTTTTTTGGTGCGGCGAAGCTTGTTTGCAGTCACACCGCTGGAACAATTACAACGACCGCGCTGTGAAACTTCACTGTCTGGCAAAACAATTGCGCGGAACTGCATTTCTTCAAATCGTCCTGCCGCGAATCGCCTTTTCCACAAGTACAATTTTCAGTTCGACATGGACAACGGAATTTCGGAAAAGCAAGTAGCGCTTCTACTTACCAGATATCCATGTTTCGCCGCTTTGTGCAGAACAGTCTCTCCAATGGCAGAGTTGCTCGTTAGCTTTTTGATATCTAGAAACAAGGCAAAAGACCTCAGCAAAATGGAAGCCAGGCAGTTCACTGGGCTAAAAACAAGATTAACGATCATACTGGGAAACTATGAATAACAAATCAAGAAACGATCTATCTTCATGAGACGCAAATTTTCTCAGCAATTGAAAAACCTTTGCATTGTGTTTACCGCAATAAAATCAAGTTAATTACGAACATTTTTGACTAAATTGCGCAACTTGTTTATGCGTTTTTATAATGGAGCAGAAAACACCCTAACCAATCTATTGCAACTGCAATTTTAGTCTTGTGATTTATGTATGTAAGATGAAGGACAGCGAACTAAATGTGGTTCATTTCACTCGGTTTTGACAACAGACTGGCAAATAAAGCACACGTCGGCAAAAAAGCACGCACTCGCAGGAAGAGGTGACGACCGTTGTGACATCCTGTGCTCCTTTATCGCGCTGAGTGGTGTCGACGCTCTGGACAGCGACGGGCCTTGAAATGAGCGGAAGTCGTTAAATGGAATGAACAGCTCCGATGACAGAGAACTCGTCCCGACTTCGAGCAGACTGGAAGAGCACATGACTTCGTCGTCGCACTGACACAAAAGAAAATGCCGATTAAACTTCAGCTGATGAAACTTTGAAGAGGGGCAGAAATTTACCAAAGTAAGAATTTCAACAGATGCCAATAAATATTCCAGCAACAAACGACTCAGGCTGTGTTGTGCAAATTGCAGTGCTAGCGTGTATATGCGGTCAGGTAAATGATGAACGAGAAAGGAGCTGCCAAACGTCTCGTCAAGGGATGAATGTTCAGGGCAATGAAAATCAGTGTGTCGTTTCTTCCAATTAATGGAAGTGATTCGTCGGCTGCTCAGCACACGGACGCCGTCGAAGCGCAAACAAAACCACGTAACAGAGGAAGTTGCCGCTTGTGCAAAAGCACTCGTGGATGGCTTCCGATAGTTCTCATTGCGCTTTACAACCCTGTATCAGTTTATCACGCGCTGGTGGATCCAAGCACAAGCGCAACGTTAATGATATTTTTTTTGCAAACGTGCAGATAAAAGGAAAGCCATAACGACAAATGGCTCAGGTGTCCGGGGTTCATTCTGCAGATGAGCGTTTGCTCACTTGGGCCTGCGATCAAAGACAAAAAAAAAATGGGTCCACTTTTTCAAAATTTTGCACCGATTCTGCGAGACAAAACAACTTTGCATTGCATTCCAGTTTAAGATGTAGTTTTAGCAGCAAGCAATAAGTTCGGAGTGTTGAAAAGTTTTCGCACCTTGCTTTATTGTACATTGCCAGCAAACGCGTTCCATAACTGTCTGCCCCGGTATCCTCGGGAAGCAACCCGTTTATCATTGCAAGTGGTTTCCTTTTGAAGCTCACTTCGGCAGTTGCGCAAAAAAATTACTTGCTAGTTATCAGTCTTCGACGTTTCGCAGCAGAATCCAGGAAACATCGCTTACATGATACACGAAAAACGGAAGTGCTGAATAGCCTTATAATAAATATCACGGCCAAAGAAAACGATACAACCGACATCTTGCAAACATTTCGATAACTACTGTTACCATCCTCAGTGCACAGCAAAAGAACTGCAGTGATGTTGCTGCAGGTTCATCGGGTTGACTTTCACAGCCCTGAGGTCATTGGCAGTGACAACAATGGGCGACGGCTGCAGATTCTTGAATCTTTGTTGATTCAAGAACACAGACCAGAGCTGAATGCAAACATCCCGT
>JGI24021J15306_10011777_pt1 | contig 10864 bp, 5 predicted proteins | sample Ectturendosymbi1_FD_15306 | JGI IMG/M metagenome (IMG submission 15306)
TTGTTGCGGCTTTACTGCGTCCAATTCTCGGATAATATCTCATGTATCAACGAGCTTATTTGACTGCTTTAAGGCACCAAAAACGTTCGGAGAATCTACTCACACCTAAGAGAAATTTGTCAATATCTGGCAAAAAGTTCGATGACTACAAGGGCTCGTACTTTACTATCGGATTTAACAAACAAACAAATGCTTTCGCGTTTTTGAGATGCTTTCAAGTTTTTTGTAAACCCACCCGAAATATGAAATATTATTGGTTCGTTTTGGCGAATGAAGTTCAACACCGCTTAGAAAATCTTGCAAACCCGCAAATAATCCATCAGCTATTGGTATTTAAGTATTTGTATTTCTTCTACTTGTAATGAGGCAAGAGATTCAAACCAACGCTGCGTGAAAATAGAAAGCTCCCCTAACACTAGCACTATTCACAACATTTCATTAATAATGGAAAATTTATTGCTTTGATCCGGTTCAACCAGAAACTAAAGTAGGATAGGTAGTTTGTTGATTTGTACTGAAGTATTTTATTGGCTTACATGTCAAACGCTTGATTGACCTAAATATTTTTAGTGCAACTTTTTGGATTGCCCGGATTGCCCCCACCTTTGGCTACGCGCTTGGTTGCGACTGTAGTCAATTTGACCGAGACTTGGTGGAGGAGTGAGTAGAATGTCGAGTAAAAGAAGCAGTAGCCCATGGTGAAAAATTATCTAACAAAATTCAAAGCATGTACTGATAAAGCTGTTTCAAGAACAGCACAAACGAAACTTAGCGACTTTTTGCAAGAAGGTAATGCAGTATTGTACTACTGTATTGCAGGTAAATACAACTGCCAGTGATTTCAAATTCTTATTTGTGTATTTCTTATCAGAGTATTCTCGAAAACACGAAATAGTAAGCGGCAATCCTAATCAAGGAACACATTTAATCCTTGCTAGGCTCTGGCCTTCAACAAAAACGTCATTTGAGGAAGGGTTTATTGTAGTTCGGCTGTTTCATCATAAGCGACTCAGTTCGTCATAAGCGACGCTTTTTCTCCGTTCCCTTGAAGTGCTGTTACAGGGCTATTCTACTGTATTTCAAAAACACACCTTTTTCGTATAAAACATTTGCGACCACCATCGCCGAAACGTCCCGTCGCCGAAACGGTCCGTCGCCGAAACGGTTCGTCGCCGAAACGGCGTCGCCGAAATGTCCTAGACCCGCCGCGGGTCTTCCTTTGAGTGTTTCGTACTTAGTTTTTACACTGTTTTGTTAAAAGCGTATGAACCACTCCAGACTCACATTTAATAAACTCTGAAGCGAGTTATGTGTTTTTAAGATAAAGCAAAAGTTATGTGCGAAAGGCCCCTCAACAACTTAATAATGTGTAGACAAAGAAACAATTTAAAATCAAGTGACTTCAAAAAATTTTCAATGTCAAATGGTCTTTCGCGCAGAAAAATGAAAAATTCAACTTGCTTTCAGTGACTGCAGTTTTTATAGCAAGGCCAAATATAGAGGCTCCTTTTTTTATATAACGTGGACAAGCATAGAGACCAGGAGCCACCTTCTAAGACCACATATTCAACACATGAAATAACATACATTTTGCGTTGTTTTAGGACCTCTTTGTGGAAGTTTGCTTCGAGGTCGGGCCTCAAAATTCTAATATCCACCCCAGCGATCAATCACCCTTTCATTGAAACCTTCCTCCTTTTGCTGATTTTTTCACGGTGAAAGGTCATCTCATCATACAAAAACCTTACAAGCATTCTGTCACACTAATAACGGATTTTTCAAACTTGTGGATTCATTGCTACAGATTCATTCATGCTTCTTTTCACACAGTATAAAGCTAAGTGGCTTACCACTATCGGCAGTCACTGCCTCGCTGGCCGCTGCATTACCTGCCAACGTGCCAAGGTGTCTGTGTTTAACAGTCACATGTGGCAAAGCGCCTTCTGCCGTAACTTAAAGTGAACCTTTGAAGATTTGTGCCATGTTATTCTTTCGAATAAAGACTAACAGTAGAACAATCCGCTCGCAAGCTTCGCAACCTGCCTCTGCAGGCAAAGGAGGAGGCATGAGTGAACTGCAAGCTCACCACTGCACGACACCAGAACAGTGAACCTGACTCTTGTGCCGTGTGAGTGTCGTGCTCGCAAAAAAAATGTCATTGCAAGAATTCAGTCAATCGGATATAAACTGCTGACTTTCGGTTTTCTAGACATTTTTGGTTCTTAGTACCAATTTCCAGGGGGGGCAAATGCCCATTTTGCCCCCTCCTGCGGACGCCCATGTTCACAACTGCAAAAACATCAGGCTGCGCGAATGACTCGTCGAATAGCAGTCGCGCAGTGCAAAGGTGTGCGGCTGGGATGGTGGACACCCAGGGTTGAAAGTTGGAAACTTGCTAGAATTGAGAATGCACATGAAACACACAAGAAAACTTTGGGTTTATAATGTGTGACTGTCGTATGTAGAACTACTGAGGGGCAGAACAGATTTGGACTTGTGTGAGCCGTTATGATGAATCCGCCTGAACTCCCAGTAACGAAGTTCGAAATGATGCACCTATAGCAATCACAGGTGTACGACTGTAGGTCTATTAGCGCACACCCAAGGTTGCCATATCAAAACACGAAACGGTAAACTAGCGATGCATCAAAAGGTCAGATAAATCAAGCAAGTTGAAATAGGACAGTTTGGAAATTTGGTTCAGAACATCAATTAACGTCCGCAATTATCTTTCAATCCTTTTTTGTGCTTTTCTCTTGATCGCAGGATCTGGAAAAGGCCACGTCACTTTCAGATTGATTGGGTGTGCGCCGCACACCTAGACTACAGGTACCTGATATTGAAGAACGTGAGAATTACCGGCATTTTGAATTACGTAAAACGTAGTGTGACAAGAAAAAACATGTTTCGAAAAATTAAATCCATGCAGCATGTGTTAGCTGTTTTGCAACACGAAACCTCACCTATTCACAGCATTTTAAATTTTCTACCTCCACGCTTTGGAAGCCCCTTTGCTTTGGATATCCGAGGCCGTCGCCCCGTTGGCCACCCCCTCTGCACGCCACTGTCTATATAACGTTGGGATAGATCTTAGGCGAGCCCGGAAGGTACGGGGCCCGTGAAAGTGTACGCATGATCAGCTTTTTTGTAATCAAGCCTAAAATTAATTATTGATGTAAGCCAGCTGTCAGCATACCAATTAATCCATTTGTAAATCTTAGCATGACAGCTGATTCTGATTACTATACAAACAAGCTACACAAGCTTCGACGAGGGACAAAGATAATAAGGGGCCCCGTGTGGTCTTCATATCCCTGATAAAATTTTTCTCGGAAGCCCTGGCTATGTTTTTATTGTAGGACGCCGCTAGCCTTTCATGAATATTCAAGACATAAATTGTTGACGAATATTTATCGAACCTCTTTTATACCGGCAATTGGCCCTATGCGTACTACAGTTTGGTGGACCCTTGGATCTAGAGGCCCTAGTCTTAAGCCTACTTAGCCTATTAGTAAATCCTGCCCCGCTCAAAGCTTTGCTTTCCGTGACTGACAAAACTATTCAAAATCTGTTCCATCAATATTAACAAATGTAATTCTTTCTGCTGCTCTTTTGCAGAGAACTATTCTTAGGCTCAAATTTAATGTTTGCTTGTTGTTAACATCAGCACAGCAAGCACTCGTTGCCCACTTGTTAAAAGTAAACACTCAGCTAAAAAGTCAATGCTTGCGATAAATTACTGTCTGCTGCCATTTTGCGTTGCCCTCAAACTGTTTCCATGATTTCACCTGTATTCAGTTTGCGCCATACATAGTTCTCGAAACGGCCTCACTCCACGGTAAAGCAATCAACCGTGCATCTTAGCAGAGGAAGTGGCTTTCTTATGTTATGGTCCAGTTGCTGTCAATGAAAGGCTATGCTCAGAACGCTTGTTGCCATGTTGCAACCTCTCGAAAGGTTTACCTGATGGTGCCAAATTTGGCAAACATTGCCAAAATCATTGTTTTTCCCAAAGTCTGACAACCTGTTTTGGGCAATATTTTGATGCCAAATATTTGCCATTTAATTAGGATACCGATAGTCTGTATTGACGAAACAATCCATTTTGGACTGTTACCAAATGAATGCCAAAATTTCAGAACGAACAAACAGCTCAACAGTAATCTTGCATCTACGAGTACATCAAACAATATGTCTGAAACTATGAATATGATTATTGCTTGAAGAATCGCTGTAACAATTGCGGTGTTATTCCCAACGGATCTTAACTGTGCCTTTATTTAAAATTGTACTGCTGTTACTGTGTTTAAGGCCTCGCTAGGTTTGAAGTTTGTGTGCATTTGACGAATAGTGGTTCTTTCCACTGAAATATCAGACTCTCAGATCCTTTGTTGCAGTCTGGTGTCGTAACTCATAACAATCGCGCTTAGTTGTGTTACAAAGAGCATTGTTTTCGGTAAAACAAGTCCCGCTTTCAGTGAACCGGTCAAACCTGTTGCTATTTAGGAAGGGACCCGCAGGTTCCTCTCAAATAGCTCCAGCTCCGGTTAATAAATTTTAGATTGAGCTTTGGCTGCTTCTCAATTTTAATCTGAGCTCTGGATCAGCTCCCGGGCGGGCTCCGCAGCCCTGCTTGCAAGTCAAATATTGTTGTCATTTCAAAGTTGTTTTGCTGCGTGGGCTAATTAATTTATTGACTGAACTTACATTTTTTATGCGTTTTGCCTAAAATTAAATAACTCATACACCATAGCGACCTTGGCCAGAAACAAGGGTCAACACCAACGTTTTCTTACGGTATTGTGTTTTCATTATGCTGGAAGAAGGATTCTTTCTGGTTGTCGGGCTTTGTCTCTTGAGATCGGTTCGTCAACCAAAGTTAAAACAGTGCGGATGCTGATAAAAAAAGAACTTGTGAAAATCTGTAACCAGAAACCAAAGTAAGTATCATTCTGATGTGCAACGTAGAGAAGATTGATTTTGTGAGTGGTGAAGGTATTTATGAAGAAAGACCCTTTCAAGCAAAAACAGACTATATTCTAAGCAACAAACATTAACGAAATGTGTGAGTACAGCCCAAACTACATGCACTGCATTCCACCTGAATAATAGGGAATCCAGCCGTAAGCTTGCGGTCACGGTCAACGGTACCACAAATCGAATTTCACACTGATACCCAGGGCCCCTACAAGGGGGTCGGGGGGCACTTTTGGTGAAAAGAAGGAACAGCAAATGGTCTTTCACGAATGAACCTGAAGTTTAAGGGGGGCGGCACTTTTCGACTCGCCCCGGGGCGGCACTTCCCCATGTCGGGACCCTGCTGATACCATGAGCAGTTCCAAAGTTATTAGGTCAAAATTTCTTGCAGCACAATTATTTTTATTCATCGATATTTTATTAAAGTTACAACAACAGATATTGACATACGTTTGCAGGTTTAGTTGAAAGTTGGACATAATACCGGTACTGGATTTTTTGCGACTTCTGACATAATAATGTTGTATTGCTCGTTACTGAACGATTGAAAGTACGCTAGGCGTAGTAGCTAGTACTTGATATTGAAGTATAACCGTCAGAACCGTCGCCAGAAAATCTTCAATCGGGGGCTTACGTTAGTGCAGGGGGGCTTGACATCCTAAAATTTGACAAAAACTCCTGATTTATAGTGTTTGTTATATCAATTCGGGGAATTTGAAGTTTTGTTTGGAGGGCTTAGCCAACCAAAGCTCCACGGGACTCATAACAATGTAGAACAAAGGTCGACAATCTACGGCACGCGTTCCACACTTGGCACGCCAAGCCATTTTTAATGGCACGCAGAAGCTCCAAGTTTTACATATCGCTTTTGTAATGATGCACACAGAAGATATATTGATCTTGGCTTGTATAAAAAAAAACGTGTGATGTTGTCACACTGAAACCTTGAGTTGGTACACAGTTAGCTACAAGCTGCCGACCCCTGATGTAGAACCTTCTCAATGACTTCAGGAGATTTATTGACATTGGATCAATCTCTTGTACTTTTAGATTGATATTTGTCTATGGTTTATTATATACGTCTAGTTTTGTTGGGTGTCTCCTTCACACTCTGGATTTTTGTTTCATTTCAACAAAAAGATATGTTTAAACCTATCGGTGTGATTTCTAAAATATGCTTTGTATTCCGCGTTTCAGTTGCAAAAGCAGGAAATTGGTAGGTCAAGATAAAGTCAAAAGTTGTAAATTAGAAAGTCAAAATTTTAAGATTTTAGGTGAAAAAATTGGGTGCCCTAATCATTGCAATCACTCCTATAGAGTTCATTGAAAACTGTTTAGTCAACACCTGGTTGATAATGATCACTACTAAAGCAAACATTTACTTGTCAAAATTGGTTGATGCCGACTGGTAGAAGATAATTTACGTTACATCCTGTGGTAACAGACCAGAAATTGAGCTGTGACATCGAAATGATCTTTGTGCAAAATAACTTAAGATTAAATTCTGACGACGTCAGTGACTGACCCCTCTCCCGAACAAAGTTCCTGGCTGCACCACTGGGTCAACTGCAATCTCAGATAGTGGGACTTTTCTTCGAGAATCTTTGTCTTTGCTGAGTAAGCATTTTGGCGACAACAAAGTTATCGGGCCATTAACTTACTTGACAGAGATTTATTCGGTCCAAATAATTAAATTTGCAAACCCAGGGAATGAATGTTACCGTTATTGATGTACATGATAAAATTCCAGGATTTCAGAAAAAGATTAAATATGTGGAGCAGGAAAGTTTGAAAAGGAATAACACAAATTATCAAAAATTTGGTGATTCGAAAATCAGTAAAATCAACAACAAGATTTACGACCTCGGCGTTGAGATTTGTCGCCTTGAAAAACAATTTTGACAGTTACATTCATGGTGTCCAATTGTTAACAATACTGTTCCATAGATAACCCATCCTTTCGAAAGCCAGACAAGGAAGTATTACTAACGATGATCTGTTCAAGGTTGAAATGATTGATCTTCATTGTCCAGCGATGGTTATTTCCAAATTCATATCTTGCAACGGTAACTTTTCTAAACTTTGGTGTGGATTGAGTCAAGCGTCTCCTCTGCTGACTAAGCGCGTGTTTGAAGTTATTATACCTTTTCAAACTATTTATTTGTGTGAGGCAAGTTTCTCTTCATTCATGACCATAAAAACAAAACATTGATCTAGATTGGTTTGTAAAGATGACATGAGAGTAGCTTTTTGAACCAATGTTGCCAGAATCTCAGATACTGTGCGTAGATAACATGCCCAAAAGTGTCACTGAGTGACGGACTGGTTAAAATTGTTTGTCAGCAGTAGCGTGGCCAGCCCAAAAGTTTGGGTGGGGTCAAATATTTTGACTTAAGCGATTAACAGTATTTGTTTTGGGACACCGCCTCTCGAAGCACAAAACAACAAGATATGCTAGACATTTGAGGATCTTGGCCCCTTGGGCCACCTATTGGCCACGCTTATATTTGTCAGTTGTTAATACATGAAAAAATTTAACAAGGTCGTACATTCGTATTTCCAAATCTTTTGCCCTTCAACTCAGTGATATGCCGGTTCGTACGAACCTGTTTTCAAAATTTCAAAAACCTTCACAAATCACTTGTCGCAGTAAAAGTATTCATGCTTGCTTGTAAGAATTTTTTTATAAAAGTTCTGCATCTCAGAGCCTGGTAAGTTTCATAAAAGCATTTTCCTAAAATTGCTTCCAGCAAACGCTAAAATTCATATATTTGAGGGTAGCAATTGAAATCTCTAGTTTTGCTGGAAACTTTCAAGAAATCACCCAAGTGGACTCTGCTTTCATGATTTGCAGATATCAGTTTTCAAGTAACTAGCCTCCACAATGTTGACAAAATCAAATCAATTTTTTTAATTTTTGCTTTTGGTAAGATTTCACCACTAAGAATGCACAGTGTATCGTGAAATGGATTTCCCATCAAAAATTTTGCTCATTGATTCAACTTCGTCGCCTTTGTGGAAACTAGTTATTTGAGTGTAAGTTTGCAAAGATTTTGCAGCGCAACCTCCCCCGGACCCTTCCAGAAGAATCGCACCTTTGCCACACTAAAACTAGGTGGTAAAATCAATTTTTTGAAATTGTAAAATGGTAAATGCGACAAAAAAGGATAGGATCCCCTGCATTAAACCATCCCGTTAGATTCTGACGATGAATCAGGCAACTCGACAATGCACACATTTGCACTGAGTTGTGTGCCACGGCTTTAAGATTCCTGGACATTATGTAACGGAATAAACTACTGATGGGAAGCAACCTAAATTAGCTCTTACGTTAGTAGCGACATTTTTTCCAATTTCTCCTGAAGGTTGGGACTGAAAATTTATCATGTAAACTGTCGAAGTAGTAGGAATATGAAACTACTCCCAACTGAGAATGAATTGTCAGACAATAGCAGATAAGATCTGGCAAAAAGGTTGACTTCAAGAGTTTGCAGACCATTAACGGAATTTACAAATGTTGGTCTTTTGAAGCTTTCTTGTAAATCCACGGTAAGCATGAAATATTATTGAAACTCACAGTGGCGGATTAAGGGGGGTGCTGACTAGGCTGCAGCCAGGGGACCCCAATCCCTAAGTTGGAAAAAAGTGTAATATGTGAACAATACACAATACGCTGTAAAAGATACCATTTCCAATTGGAACTAATACGTAGGCGCTCTGTACTCACTCATTGAAATTGCTTCGTTGACATAAAAGCAGTCGATTTTTTGGTGTGTGATCTGACCGACATTCACTAACAAGTTAGTAGTCTACTCTAAGGTCTAAAAAACTTAAGGTATTCCATCCGCTTGTCTTATTTCGGTTTCCGATGCGCATACGATGCCCACGTCATTTGAACATCGGTCCTGCAGACAGCCCCGAAGGAAGTTGTGGACTTCTTAAGCTTTCTCATGTCTCTCAACAATGGTGAAAGTTAGTAGATTTTAGCTTAGGATAACAAATCATGGTTTCATAAGGCAGGACTGCCACAGTTGATATATACGCCAGGTCTAATGTCCTCCCGTACTTTCACATATTTGTGTGTTCTTTGTTACTACGATGCATGAAGCGCGTTGCGTGTGGGAATGAAGACCTTACGCAATACACAATGTCAACTGGTAGTTTAATACCAATTCTGGTGCTGTTTACTTCCAAGATGCAAGTATGAACATTTTGGTGCATACTACATTTATGTGAATCGTCCTTAATTTGGTATAATTCTTGATAACTGACTTAAAACAGAATAAACGCAATAACAAAAAGAAAAGTCGGCAGATATAGAGTTACTTAAAACGTTAAGTGATAACAAAAATTAAACCTTATCAAGTACGTCTTAGTTCTGTTCACATTTCGTTCAGTAACTCTAAGCTTGCTCGCGCTAAACTCAATGACTCATTCGATTTTCGACTTTAATAGGTCGTAAGATGTGCTTTTAGTTACAACTGTTGTTGAGTGCCATTTTCTATTTTAAGTTCAGCAGAAAAATAAAAACAATTCAGTAGTGTTGCAACCACTCCGCTGGCGTTGCACTGAAATGCGCGGTTCACCACGAACGGAATGAGAGCGAAGGACAACACCGTATGTGGTTACGGGACTGGTGTTATGTGTTATGAATGAAACCATACGTATTAAGTGGAAGTGAGATTCTCAACAGCTATTGATAAGTGAGTGCATGTTGTTGTTCTTACTAACAGTCTTGCTGACTTGTCCTTGATTGCGAACAGAAAAATAATATACTGAATTGCAATGAATACAATTATTATTTTTACCATATCAATTTAGGACATCTCAAACTGGGCTGTTGTGGTAGGCAAAGTTAGGTTAAATTTTGGTTAGGTTGATTTTAAGGTTGGGTTAGTATATATATATACAGTGGAACTCCGCTAGCACGACCACCCATTGGGCAGCACTCAATTGGTCGTGTGAGCAGGTCTGGGGTGGTCACGTCACACTTGCATTCCAAAAGGTTTCATGCAGTGGTTCTCAAACTTTCATGAGCCGTGGCCCCTTCTAAGTTTAACCGGCGAATACTTAATATATCGTGTCGCTTGGGTTATGCAATATCAAAGCAAAGCTACCTAGTGAAGGGCTCTGTTCGTGGCCCCAGAGAACCGCTCCATGACCCTCAAAGGAGGGCGAGGACCCCGTTTGAGAAACCCTGGTTTCATGTGTTATCGCGGTCACTTCATGTCTAAAATTCTTTCCTTGTTTTAAAGTTATTTAGCTTTGTCTAACTCGCTGCCATTGCCTATCGTTACTGTACTATAAAATCACACAACGGAAAAAGTCGATGTTGGCAGTACAAATTGCAGAAGAGTTTGCAGTATGAGTTTGTTACGTCACATTAGCACTTAACTGTGCTTGCGCGCATGCCTACACACCTGTACCTGTATCCACGATGCTTCAGGACAACGTGATGCAGCTGAGCAAATTGCTGCTGACAGGTTACCAGTCTTCCAGCGTTAGGGATACCGATGGAATGTGTGGTCGTGTTACGCAATGTTCGATTAGCGGTTTGTAACAGCTGGACTGTGGCCGCGGTCTGGATACCGGGGTGGTCGCATTAAACAAAAGGTAACGCATTAGCGTATGGGGAAGACGGCGTTAAAGTGGTCGTGATAGCGGCATGGTCGTCGACGGAGTTCCACTGCATATTCAAAACATTCCACCGGTGTTTTGTGAACATTTCTTGATATGGTTTCAAGTCTCCAGCAAGAAATGTGGACTTGAAATCAATGAATTTCGCTCATATTGTGACGTCCATATTAGATAACGATTCATTTTTTTTGCTGCTGCTGCTGCTGCTGCTGCTGCGGCTGCGGCTGCGGCTGCGGCTGCCGCTGCTGCT
>JGI24021J15306_10011780_pt1 | contig 10864 bp, 9 predicted proteins | sample Ectturendosymbi1_FD_15306 | JGI IMG/M metagenome (IMG submission 15306)
CGAAACCGGTTGCGACCCAGCACTCCCGCGCAACTGTGTTGATCATCCAGCAGACTGCAACCTCTTCAAAACTATTACCTTATTAAATTCGCACTAATTCGGCCATCTACTTTAAACCGCGATAGAAATTTATGAAACTTTCGAGGGGCGCCCGACGAGACAACCTGTTTTGCAGGTTTTTTTCGGTGTCCCAACGCCTTAAAAATTGTTTAATGTTTGTGCCAATGAACTCTCTCTCTCCGAATAACCTCAGGTTCAAACATGGGCGCCAAACTTGCTCCTTGCCAGGGGCGCCATCTAACGTTCTTACGTCCCTGCTCTGGAGATCTTGTCTGAGCAAACTTCACTATTGTAGGTCACATATTATGAACATATTGCAGTAACCTGAATGTTCCAAACATACGTAGGCTTTCTCTTGCGTATCAGATGTTTCCACGCCGTGGTATGCTCAGTGCCACAGTCTAGCTTGCTGCATCATTCAATTCCATCCTTACGTATCGTGTACAAGCTGTGGTAGCGAAACTGCACTCATGCAGGCGTTTTTAATCACCTTGCTCAATAACTGCAGTGTATAAACGGTGACATTCCTCCTGGACACAAGCGTGAAACAGACGTTTTTTCTCAGAGAGAAACATTTCTTGTAAGTATCTCAGAAAGAAAGCACGGATCGGTTAAAGTTTTCGGCCATCATAACGTTTCTAGACCCCGATGTTTAGTCGATGATACGCCAATAACACCCAAGGAATGTCGTTGGGCTTCTTCAACCAATTCGTGCTCTCTCCCTGTTCATTTCATACAACAATGATTCGGACAATAGTGTTTCTTCTTCACAGGCAGTTTATGAAAGCTCTATCTCACAAAAATGTACTATGGGTTGTCGCCACAAGTTTTACCGGTGACTAGCACCTACTCTTCTCACACAATTTCCACGAATTCGACCACAGCACAACGTAATGTCAATAGCTGTACACGATTTATTTCTGTCGGCGCGAGGATGGGCAAGAATAACACAGAAACGTTAATGGCAATATATTGATTGACACAACGGCAGATGAGTCGTGTGGTGCGATCTACAAAATTTGCATCCGAAATCAAATGTGTGTTTGCAAAAAAGATGAAACAAAAGAGCACGATTCAAAAAGTGAAAACGGGTAGTCGCTGATAAATAAAACCGTCTTTAGCATCGGACAGGGGCGTCGTGTTATCGAAAAATTTAGGGGTGAGGAGAGAATATTTTTTTTTGAGAGAAGAACAAAAACAAAAAAGTGATCGACTTCTACCAACTTACCAGCTTCGTTCGAAATAATTCGAGGGAGGGAACCCCCTGGGCCCCTACAGATACGACGCCACCGGATGCAGGCATACCTTTTGTGCAATTGCTTTACCAAGTCCCAATTTTAAGTTAGGTCAAGAAATTCGTAAGTTAGAAAACTTCAAGTAAATGTATACAATTTTTAAAAAGTGATCACGGACACCTGAAGTCTCACGCCTTAGGAGTTTTTCTCCGAAATCTTCGTAATGACCTGCAAAATTAACGTTGGCATGAGAAACATGCTACCGTATGGCAGGGATCTGTGCACCGCACGTAGAGAACGATAAAAAATTAGGTATGGGACCGCAAGCGTGGTTATGAGCGCGTGGACAATGTGTGAGGCGGAGCTCTGCTTTCAAACGAAAGTTGCGCATCGCCTGTTTTCCAAATTCAAATAAAAAGAGGCCGAACCAGTGACTGCCTTGTCGCTGAATCACGACTGAAGAGCGACAACACCAATGTTTTGAGAGGATGTAAAACTTGAAACTTTGATCAGATGCCCAAATGGCCACGACAAGTGCAAACCGAAATTCAATCCCAAGACATTCGCAACAAACATCACCGAAACAATCGCAGGGCACTGAAATCTGACGACGCACTATAGCAATCCAACAGACCGCAACACTTGCCAGCAGCTTTTACAGGATGCGCGCATGTCAATCGAGGAAGTTCAAAACTAGTGGCAAACGTTCGAACAGAAACTCCTTGAACAGCGGTTCTGATCGCTGTTACTTTTCTTAGGCAAGCATCCGCAGCGCACAAGACAATGCCCCGTTTCGTCACTCTGTTTTCTTATCAAACTGAGGTTTGGAAAACCGCTCTAGTAATGTGAGCAACTTTTTAACGCAGACGCAACAGTAGGACCAGTGGCGCAACTAGAGGTTTTAGCGAAGGAGGTGCAAAGCTTAGCTGAGAGAGGGCCCACTGGTCACCGTAGGGTAGCTCACTATCCAAAATTCAGAAAAAGGTTAAGAAATGATAGTGAATCTCTGGATGTTGTGGATGTCCATTGTCCACGCTATATTTAAAAACGAAAACACCCCGGAAAACAACAAATCAAAGAATATTAAATGTCAAAATGTCAACTAAAAGGGGCCCAGTTTTTACATTTTGCTTGCCAGGGCGGCGACTCACCCTTTCCACCTCCCCCGTCAGTTACACCACTGAGTAGGACGCATGAAAAGCAAAAGCGATGTTGCGGAAAGATGCTCGGTCAGTCAATTGAGTACTTACAGATTTCACTTCGGTGTAGAGCTCCAAAGCGTATTCACCAAGTTCTCGACCGTGACCCGACATCTTGTATCCGCCGAAGGGTGTCATCGCCGAAAAGACGTTGTAGCAGTTCAGCCTGGTTTGAACAGCACCGCGTATTATCAAGAGACCGCAATGGCAGCGGGACGTACATGACAGCTCCAAGCGATGCGTATCGCAGGCATACCGTATGCCATTAGACAGGTTTTCAAACAACCAGTTTTGTGTGCAATCGAGGAGAAAAAACTGCTTAACTGACACAAATAGAGATCAAAACGCATGTAGGTGTGGGATGTTTCAGGGAAGATCTACGCTCATCGATGCGACATTTGCGAAATTCTTCGCAAAATACATCACAGTTTGTCAACTCGGCACTGCTCGCCGAGCCGCACTCACCACACTGTGCCCGACCGCAGAGCGTGGCTCACGACATGAGCTTTATCGATGTCATTTGTGATCACGGCTGCTCCCAGACCGTACACAGTGTTGTTCGCTCGCTCGATCACTTCCTCAACCGTCTTGAACTTCATGATTTGTTGCACTGGACCGAAAATCTGTACAGAAAGCGAGTGAAAACGTTTTTCTGTCTCCACAAAATACTGTACTTGCATCCACGGTAAGGATGCAAATTTCTATTTTCAACCGCTAATTCATAGCCTTTAGATGGTCCACGGCATTTTTCAAACTTGTTTGCGTTGCAAAATTCAAAACGAAGTTCGGTGCATTTATTTTTAAACTTCCTCAGCATGATGGCAGAACCCCCCAGGAGAGAGGATGGTCGCTTTGACAAAATTCCAAAGAGACACTGAGCTGTTCATTCACCAGTAGGCCGCATTCCCCAGGAAATCCCAAGGATAGGCCAGTTGGGGCCAGGTTTAGCTGCAGAAACTGCCAGAGTGGAAAAATATGTCCCACCTTCCTACAGGTTCTCCATACCTAGACTGATTGCCTGGCATGGCTGAATTACTCAGCCTGTCCTTGAAAAATACGATTTGATTTCTGCTGGAACCGTGTCGGGAGTAATCCACTGGGTCAGATTGAACCTTGGAATAATAACGGCTTAAGCGCTTTTTCAGTTTCCTTCAAAAAAACGTAGAACGCCTGAAATGCAGACCCTTACCGGATTGCAGTTTTCACGTGATGCTCAGGACCACCTAACTTTTGGTGAAAGTTAAGCGAGCTGTTATTTGCTATAAATTCTTGCGCTCAATGTTCGTACACACCACGATAAGGATTCAGCTGCAAACTTCCGCCGCACAGCTGCATACCTGCGTATTAAGAGCCTCATGTCTTGCAGAACATAGTTTGCATGTAGCACGCAACAAAAACACCTTGCAACATAGATGGGTGTGACGCATCTCACCCCCTGGGTGTTTTTGTGCCTGGTGCAAAATCTTGTGCCGATTCGTAGGTTTTCAAAGATTTGCCGAGAAATCGCGGTCAGCAGACGCCGCGCGGAAGCCTGCATGGTTGCTAACAGCGTATCACGCAACGATCGCAACTGGTGCTATACAGTATGCGCGACCGCGTCTTGACAAGATACTTATCAGATCTGTAGAAAGCATAAAACAAAAATCCAGTTTTTTTCAGAAACTGGTTGTGACGCCTGACAATCGGAGGTCAATTTTATGAAAAGGTTAAATCTAGTCCCGTAGGCTCGAAGTTTATCAAGAGATTCGACATCAGAGTTAAAACAGGTTTGAGTTCGTAGCGTTTCCTGACGTAACGAAATGTTCATTTTCTTCAGTTTGCGGATATCCTCAAAATTTAACAGCAGTATCGCGAAGACGTTCGCGCGTCGAAGTTTTCCTTTGTTGCTTGTACGTGGCGAACAGCATTCTACAAAACGTTTCAATTCAAATCGATTTCTCTTCGAAACCGACGTAGTTAGCTTACGCACATTTCCAGCAACGCTTTGCAATGTCGGCGTCTACTAACCTCTTCCTGAGCGATCCTCATGTCGTCGCCGACATCAGCGAAGACGGTCGGTTGGATGAAGTAACCTCGCGTGCCGGCTCGATCCCCCCCGCACATCAACTTCGCTCCCTCCTTTTTGCCGCTTTCAATCAGTCCTTGGATCTTGTCGAATTGCTCCTTGTCGACCTTTCCGAAGAAACGTGGTTAGGTCGATAAATCAACTGTTTGCGTTTGTTGCAACAGAGTTGCGTGCTGTTGTCTCTTGAGCTACGTCACAAACAGTTGATGGACGTCACGCCGCAAGCTTTGCAAAAAGGACTATTCCTCTGGATTCTTATTCGCAAGCGTTTTGAACTCGGAACAACAGCTTGGATCTTACCGCCTAGTATCAGGCAGTCACCTCAAGAATAGGAATGACTTTTTGTCATCCTGTGTGTGAGAAATATCGTGCTGAAAACGAAGTAATGGCCACCACCCACCACCCAACATCAGAAAGCAATTCGTGCCAACAAGCACGCGTAAAAAAAACTTACAAGAGATGGTGTACTGCAAATACAGTACAATGCTTCCTGTAATGAAGGCTTTTTTTCCACGAAAAGACCCCAAAAAGGTTAGAAATATTTTTCCACAAATAAAACCATATATACTGCACACCATCTAAAAGCCGCACTTGTTCAAAGGTTAGGTTCATCTATTTGGTGGTCTATCTTCGTCTATCTACTGTCTGATGGAAGAAATGCCAACTCATGATCAAAACATTAAGAAATTGCCAACGGGGGGTGGGATGGCAGGGGAAAGTGGGCCTTGGCTTTTAGACCGTCTGGCAGACTGTGGAAAACAAACACAAAATGAATGCAAATGCAATATCGCGAAAAATACCTAACAAGCCATTGACGAAGCAAAATACTCAGTACCTGTGGACCTTGCTCTGTTCCCGCCTCGAAGGGGTTGCCGACAGACTTCTTCTTCGCTTTTGCAACACTTCGTTTCACGAATTCATCATAAATTGACTCTTGAACGAAAGTTCGAGAAGCTGCGCAGCAACACTGACCCTGCAAAGCGATGCGAGCGATGAAATAAGTTACGCAAAAAAACTTTTATTGGAAAGTCGTTGCTATGAGCCACTTTGCTCAGTGATAGAGCAGTTTCCCCAAAAGTGATACAGCAGGATAGAGGCGGGAGAGCATTTTTCTTCAACAGTTATGCAACAGGAGGATAGTCAGGGCCATGGTTGAAGAAGTATGAAATGTGCGTCACAAATGTTCAAATACACACAGGGTGTTTTTCAAAAGTGAAGCAACTTGTGTTTCCTTTGCTTTAATCGTAATTAGTTCTGTACCCCTAGCAAAAAGCTTGGTTAAAACCATCGGAACCTGCCCAATGAAAACATCAACGATATCTCAGCAATCTGCGATATGCATATGCAAAGTTTACACCGCTGAATATAAACAGAACGTTACTGCTGATTGCCCATAGGAGAGTATAAAACCACAGATTATCACCAGCGCAAACCGTAACGTTAAGTTTAGTCCTAAAATAATGTAACGAACGTGGTTGAAGAAGAGGCCGTTGTGGCACGTTTCGACGGCAAAGTCCAGGTCAGCGTCAGCAAACACGATGATTGGACTTTTTCCACCAAGTTCCAGACTCACACGCTTGAGATTGCTCTTGCCTGCCGCTTGCATGATTAAGTGACCGACCTGCGCACAGCAACTACAGTTAAATCACACGAACAGTGGAGTTTTAACAGCGCAATCGTAGATAAAAGGAGATAATAATGCTGCATATCTAATGCATGACAAAGGTTAAAACCAAATGCGCACCACCATAAGCGCAATTTTGTTGTAACATGTGAAGGGCACAGCTTGGTGTGAACCACTATATTACGAAGCCTAAAGAGGAAAATGTGGGGGACATGGCATATTATATCCCCACTGTCTGAAAAATGGTGGGGACGCGTCCCGCGTGTCCCCCACCTAATTGCGCCCATGCGCACCACCATTGAGCCGTACCAATTTTGGGCGAATGTCTCAGATCTCTACGTAAATTGGTCAAAAGTTGCAGTTGGCCTCATTATGCACAAAAATGACAAAAAAAGTTGAATCAATTGTTTGACGCCTCCTCCATGAACGTTTCCATGAAAACAACCCAAAAAATAGAAAAATGCAAGATCTCAACAACCGAAAAAGCTGGAACAAATTAAAAAAAAATGAATCAGAACTAACATGTTCCAATATGCATTTAATACATTTTACTTGCTTATTTTATATGTTTTTTGAGATAATTAAGATTTTTTGATGATTTTAGGCTAAGTTTTTCATTTTTGATGCTTACTGGTACTTACATGAAACCTAAGTAGAGAATTTAGAAAACATATCTTGTTCAGCATTGTAATCCACAGTATAATGGTCAGCCAAAAACTTATTGAGTGCATTTTGAAGCACACTGTCATAAGTTTCTTTGTTATAAATCAACAAAAGATATCCTGTAGAAAATGTTTGCATTAAGCAACGTCACGCATAGGAATACTATCACTGAAGCTGACTACTTCATCACTCACATAACAAACAACAGAACTAACGCCAAAATCATACAAATGAGATACCACGGCCAGGTTTTAGTTGATCTGAATAAACATAAACAAAATCATTATAGACTAATCAGCACAGTGGGATGGTACATGAAAAACACAAGGGCTTAATCTTAGGAAAAACTAAAAATAACAGCAGTACATTTTCAGAAGTTTGTCAGGTGTATAGTTAGTAAAAGTAATTGTCAGGTTTCTCTCATATCTTTTTAGCTCTAGTTTCATAAAAAATCCAAGTGCTTCTTTACACTTTGAAGATTTTGCTTTGTCACTCTTTTGCAAGATGTAGCAGCTTCATATAGTGCTTGCCGCAACGTACTGACAATCCTCCTCAAATATTCCTGCTACTTTCTACTTCTTGAAACTTTTCCTTTGCGAAACACCGCAAGCAAACCAAGGGCACAGTCTGAAGTGTCATTGGCAGCATTTCGGTTCTTCAAAAAGTTGTGAGCAGTATATTTTGTTGCCAAAATATTAAGTCTGCTTTTAAAAAGCCATGGTCAACATTCAGGAGCTGAAGTAGTGTCCAGGAATCTTTTCCAACAAGATCAACAAGTGAAACATTGTCATTCAGAAGAGTCATCTGTTGCAGAACAATTTTTATTACTTTGCTTGGTGTGGTGCAGTAGTGCCTTGGCTATTGCTCACTTCACTCAGGGAAACAGAGTCACTAAAAACGACAAGGAGACTAAGCGTTGATACCAAAGGTGATTGTCAAGTTTTCGTACTTTTTTAAAACCCTGAAATACTATCGTGGGTCTGACAGACCCGGGTCAAATGAGATCATTCGCATTAATCTACGTAAGCGGAAGTCGGCGCACTTTCAACTTTTCAGTAGCCTCTTTTTTTGTATTACTTGTAAATAGGTGCGCTTGCGGTCATCCACACTCGTTTAGATTTTGCGCAGGGAGTGAGTTCGGGTCTGGTAGACCCGACGTTAGTATTAGTGTGACGTGGCGTCGGGTCAGCCTAACCCATGTTTTGGAGAAAGGGAGAAAAGTGCCAGGTGGCTGTAAAAAAGCTGAAACTCACTCAGTGCATGCTTCTACGGTCTTGTTAGCTGTATACAAAAGAAGTTCTTCACGCCCATCATTTCCTTTTTATGACTAATTCAGTTCAGGCATATATGACACCTTCGCTATGTTTTGCCTACTTACTTTTCATCAAAAATCGTTTGATATTTGAGTAAAGTAACTTTGTTAGTGCTCAAACTGCTAAGTGAGACCTATATTTTCAGTGTAGTTTTTGTGATAAACTTTAGTTGAAGGAAAGTACATTTTTTCTATTTTTGAAAACCGGATCTGGCAGACCTGACGTTAGTATTAACGTGACAAAAATCGAAAGATAGTACTCCAGGGTCTGACGGCTAAAAGTCTCGAATCAAAGAGTCTCTAAATTGCAGAATCAGGCAACAGGAATACTAAAAGATGAAGCATTCAATTGCTGTATTTAAAAACGGTGCTTACGTTTCAACGAGCTTCGTTGCCGCTGCACCGACAACAAATATAAACACGTCTAATATACTGCAGAATAGTTTCATTTAAAAATGTTTCCTTTCTGCACTTTCTTTGTTACAGACCTCTACGACAATTTGCGAGGAAGTTTACAAACCAGAAATCAGTACGCGTGCAGTGGGTCAAGTGCCGCAAACTCGAAGGTAAGCAGGTTAACCTATTTCTGTTATGCGGTCTTGTGGACAGATTTAACTGTGGAGCCGCTTTTGGATGTGACGGTCTGCACTTTTCAAGCAAACGGAGATGAAATTGGACTTTCAACGATAAGAAAACCCTGTAGTACAAGCTTATGTAGGCGAATATCCATATCAGCTTATGTTAAAGTGTTGAAATCTTATTGCAAAATATTTTACAAGCTTTAATCGTTCGTTAATGCAATTCTGTGACTCTTCCTTGAGTACGAGTTCTACACGAAGCTCAAGTTTTGTTTACCTCCAAACCAAGCGAAAAGCACTCAGGTTACATTTCCCTAAATAGCAATGCGAGCCTCGATGCCCGTCAGCAGCGAGCAAGCCACAGTTGCACGCATTCTGGATCGGCGTCAACGCGTAGCAGAATCACTGAACCATGGATATGCCACGTCTAGTTAAAGTTAAACGCTTTTGCTGCAATACCAAGGCAAAACACGCTCCTATTACATCGTAAATTTGGCATAGCCATTGTACGACGCTACAACGCATCCGTACGGGGCGTGCAGCGAAATGTTAACCAAGGCCTTATAGTGAAAACAGAAATCCATGTTTTAAGCTTCAGCAAGGCCTTCCAGGGAAAACAGAAGGCATTGTTGTTTTCTCTAGAAGGCCTTCTTTTAAGCTTCATTCAACGCTATCGCTTTGAAATGTTGGTGTAAGTTCAAGGTAACCTCCTCTGATAATCTAGTCAACTTTTGACTAAAATAAACGATGTTTGTTTAAGAGAATGTGGGAGTACACAGGCGCTCAGACAGACAACTAAGACGTCATTGACAATTAACTTTCAAAAACACAGTCATGCATATTTAGAAGGCAAAACGCCCCAAATGATAAAAAAAACGAAGTTTCGTTGCCAATGCTTTATATTTGTCTAGTCAATATTGCGCTCTTTTGCCCAGTAGTTTGACCATGACAACAGGTGCCTGGTGAAACAATTCTTACAAAATAAATCTTTCTGTACAATGAAAGTTGCTGTTCATCACTCACGAATATAATTTGCTGGCAATGCGCATGTGTATCGTCTTATCTATTTTGATATCGTCGCAAAGTCACCACCAAACAGGCACCATAAGCTACATATTACGAAATAGCTAAGAGGCTCTTCCAACTGAATATGTCGCTAGCTAGTTAAGCCTGCACCGTATGCTGATTGGGACAATTTCTACGTTACATTAAGATCTCATTTTGCATGGGGTTGTGAAAACTGAGTGGTGCCATAACTTAAGCGTGGCTGTGACATTTTCAGCTGTTGTAGATACGTGCACGCAGTACTTGTGTCTAAGGTTGGTGAGGGTAAATTGTGAATGATGAGATTTTAATGAAAGATGGTCACTTTTTGCCAAGAACGTCCATTGAGTTTTCAAAATTGATTTTAGAACTCGCCTATTTCAAACAGCAGCTCAACGCATATTTTTGACAAGATGAGTCTTGTAAAACATAAACACCTTTCTCCAGTATGTGGGTTGAATGTCAGACAATGTGAAAAACTCAATTTTTCACGGTAAAGAATATATGCGCGTAACGATTTGGACGCTCCTCGATGGCGTTTGACACTTAACGACGTGCGGATGCTAGTTATTAGCGCCAGCCAATCCTCTGATTGCTTCGACTTTCTGCCGGAAAAGTCGGCAACCCAACTCACAATATTTTGCGTCGCCACATCAGGGCTGGTTTTTGCGCGGCGACGCCTTATAGCTACGTTGCCACAACTACTTTCGAGTCGGCTTGCCTGAACGTTATTTCCGATTTCAAATGTGTAACTAGAAACTCAGGTGTCTTTTGATATTCATCGTGAATGAAGATTATCTTCAAGCGAAAAAAATTGGTTGTTAGCTTTATGGGGAGGGTTTATTTTCATTCCAAACAACGCGATTTCAGTTCCACGGAGAAAAAAGGACTGATTTTGTCAGAAGATAATTGCATTATAGAGTTTTTATCCACTGTAACATATCTTGGAGTTCCAGTAAAGCGCGTAAATTACTAGGTCATTTCAGTATGTACTTTCCACGATGGGTGTAAGCAAGGAATCGATCAGCAAATTTTTAATAGGAAATCGATTTCACGTAAAATTACGCATCCTCAGTCCTGAAAA
>JGI24021J15306_10011782_pt1 | contig 10863 bp, 7 predicted proteins | sample Ectturendosymbi1_FD_15306 | JGI IMG/M metagenome (IMG submission 15306)
TCACCTATCACGTCCTGCAACAGAAAAGACATTCGTTAAAAAATGGGTTTTTTATCGAACAAAATATGGGTACGCATCTTTTTGGGTCACCTTGTACATTATATACACGGTATATATATATGTACTCGTATGTATTTGAATTCTTAAGAATAAAACAGCTAACCTATGTCTAAAAGGTCTGCTCTGATAAGAAATGGAACATAGACCCGTATCAAAAGGGAATTTTAAATCAGAGCTGGTTCTTTTTGGCTTCCAGAATTCTTGTTACCTGCTTTTTTCTTAAAGATTAAGCGCCGAGCATTGGCCAGATAGTTGAGACGCTGGTTTCCAGCGCAATAGATTCACGCGTATTGGCTGACTTAGACTCGCTTTATTCGCATTCAGAAACGCAAATTTTAAGACTTTTTTATTTGCTTTTACGACGCAAAGTTCACGGCCAGGTCAGAGCGAGAAGCGATTAAGAGTTGCGAAAAAACAATTCGCTTTGACCGAATTTCCAAGGAAGTTAGATCACGAAGCTGATGATGCTCAGCTGTGGCATGACCGCGGTCTAGCAAAGCAAGTTCCAAGGCTCACCGTGCAATCCAAACACCGCCAGCCTTTCCTCAGGACGACTTTCGTCAGTTTCAGGTTGACACAGTAAGGGTGGTAACACTGGCCGCACTGCGAGCACGCTATCAGTCGGCCTTCGGCGCCGTGCCCGAAGCTGCCGCACACGACGCACATGTCCTTGAAAGCGAAACAACAGTTGTAACAAAAGAAAAAACAAAAAAACACCCGAAGTAAATGATTCGCATGCGCACAATAAAGAGCAAAAGCTAATGTCCGCTATCATTACCTGATTGAGCGTGAAATTATCGTCGGCAGAACACAGCACGACAGTGTTGTGCATTGAGTCGCCGTATTCCTCATCCGCGCTCTCCGGGCCAACCTCTGCAGTGGCAAGCGCGCCGGCCGTGTTTTCTAAACAAGCAGCAAATGAAGTTTCAGGTGATCCTTAAAACACTCACACAAGTATTTCCAGTAAATATCGACATTTTAACCTCCACAAATACCACACTAAGGAGTTAGGCATAACTACATACGCTCGAATGTCTTCATCCGATTAGTCCTAGTTTTATCATTCACGAAAATAAGTTCCGCTTCTCTTAATCAGCAAATACACAAGTTTTGTCTCATATGGGCAACGTCAACAGTATTTCAAACAGAATTCATAAATACGAAACGCACGACGTCCATGCAAGACGAAACTTACAGTGTTTCGCTGAAATACGAATAACCAAATTAAGCTTGTTTTATAAATGGCAGCACTAAAAGTGATTTTGATCTGCATCAAAATCGTTTGACTGTAGAGGATTGCGAAAATTTTAGAAAAAAGGGACCTGATTTGCCAACATCAACTACAATCGGCAAATGCGCAATCATTATGCACATATCTTGTTGATTCCAACTTCATTACCTTTTGATTTTACACAATTTTCTTTTATCAACTTATTGTGATTTTTCTCAGTGATAGAAAGCAGAAGAGGGCAACCTGTGAATATCCTTCAGACGCATAATTTAATTTTCGGGACAGGTGGAATGTCGTGGAACCTGAAGCTTGTACATCCGTCTTATCAAACAATGGTCTTCTTCATGCAATCAATACCACACAAAACTATGGATCCAACTCGTAACACTTATTAAAGTTACAAGGAAAGACGAAAACTGCAAATGCAGCCACCTTCAGCTGGTCCCGTCCGCCAGCTTCATAAACAACCCACTGAATGAGAGAAAAAAGGTCCATAACAAAGATATACTTAGGTAGACAATGTAACAACTTGCCGGAGTTCGAACCACGATGCCATCTACCTCGCGACCTTCTTCTCGCCCCAACGTTAGCTGCCGATTGGGACAACGTCCCGATTCCACCGGGACTCGATTCACTGACAGGCAAGCTGGCTGCTAGTCCTCCTTTGGGCTTGCGACTTGCTCGCCTGCGATGCAAATATCACACAAACCTGCGATATCTGCTAAAAAACAACGAACTGCCATATTTCCCACAAAATCGAACCCACAAGCAAACTAAAAAATAACGCAACAGTGTTCTCATCTGACATCAAATTCTCTCGAACTCCACACCAGTCGTCCAAACAGAACTTCCAGCCACCTAAATTGAAATGATAAACACTGTAAATCAGGATTTTTGTCAAATTTTAGGATGCCAAGTCCCCCTGCACAAACGTAAAGCTCCCCTATTGAAGATTTTCTGGCGACGGTTCCGCTCCACACGCAAAAAAACAACCACCAAAAATGCTCTCACATCTCAGTTATCACACCTCTTCTAAAAAATCAGCATTTTTTTCTTACTGCAGCAGTTTTCAGGCACTCTACAGGACATAGATAAAGATATTTAAAACCAAGTATTGCGACAGGAACGCAGCCACTTCCAACCTCACAACCACTGCAAACCTTATGCCCAATTAGAAAATTCTTGAGAGGTTTGAAATTTACACACATACTTGAAAACGCATTATGCAACGGCACTTTTCAAACTTGAACAACCATTTATTGCAGCCATTACCCTTTTCCTTTGTTGCAACCTTTACCCCGAGCGCTTTTCACGCTCGGCCTTCGTCTTGCGCCGAACGGTTTTCCTTTGCCAAACATGGTCCCGGGTTTGCCCATGCCGGCGCCTCGAGATGGCTGCGGTGATGACGCTGCCAAACAAGTAAGTTCAATCGCAGCGGTTACAGCAAAGCCTGTTATAAACAGGGATCGACGATTGGCAGGTTCAAGTCTAACTTAGTTTCCAGCGTGTTATGTACAACGTGCATTACGCAATTACGAAATCGCAATGAAGTCAAAACATGGTCATGTCGCTGAACGGACGCTAAGAGACCTTGAATTCAAGCCTTACGAAAAGGTAATATGCTGTGTCTGACTTCAATAAAAAATCTGCGCAACATAGCCACCTGTAGACCCATGCTTCTGGCTTGGCTTGACTGGCGAATGCGGTTCCGATGACAGGCGGCGAGGTCTTCGCCTGGTGGTCCAGTCCACAATATGTCTAGTTTCGTAATGCTCGTCAAAGGGCATGGGACTGACGCTCACAACAGGTTGAAATGCTTCTCCGCTGAACAGTCCACTCAGAGTGTCCTTGAAGCAGCGACGAAAAAGGATGTTGCCGTTTAAAAATATGTTAAGTGCTCATTGCACCCCCGAAAAACACAAATGTTGCAAAGCACTAAAGTGCGTTTCATAGATTTAACTTGACGCGGTTAAAAAAAGGAAAACAAAATTGAAAGTTGCAGCAAATGAAGACATCAGAAACACTTGTCCTGACGTCGAAAGCTGGCAGTGGAAGAAGATCCAACACTCCACGTGTTCCCGCCTATAGCAAACTATGAACAACGTATATAACTTCTTTTAAAAACAGGCCACTCGCGTCGTGTTCAGAGGTTTTCGGGTAATGGTTTGCTCAATGTCAACCGTCTGTATAGCAAGTAACGTTGTCCTTCGTAAAACAAGTGAAGGTAGGATAAATATTAGAACGAACTTTTACCTGACTTTCGGGGTCCGGAAAAACGGAGCCATTATGACTGTCCAAGGAAGCTTTTCGGTCAAGGCCAACGACTCGCGTGGAAAGCATGTTCTCACTGCTCCCAGCTCTCTTCGGATTGCCAGCAGAGAATAACATTGGGTCTGTGCTGCTGCCTGAACGAACGTAATCAGGTGCATTGCAGGACAAACCTCAAGTTTTGGCAGCATATCAAATGTAAACAATGGCAAACATCAGTACCGACCGAAACAACCGCATTCTTTCACCCGTTGTTACGTACCTTTCATTCCTGAGCAGCCGTCCGATTCCGCACTAGACGATAGGTGCGATCTTTTCTTATGTACCTTCGAATAAACGCTCTCCTCCATCGCTTCAGGCAAATCCCGTATTTTTTCTTGGACGCCCTGCAACAATCCCAGACTGGAAGCGTCTTTCTCCTCTGGAGCGTGGCAGGAGCTCGGTTCTTCGACGTTATCAGGCTCATCTCTGCACTTTGGACAGCTGTAGTCGCTACCCATACTGCAGTACTTGTCCATGTCAACATCTTCACAGCCAACATGAACCTGCGAAAATGCAATGGAACATGCCGGAATCATTCCACGCGCTTAACCTGCTACCGTTTGCTCTCGGAAACGCGACAGAATGGAGTCTTTCGCGGTAGAGTCAGGCATGGTCTGAATCAGTTTCCAATCACACAAACGCTTTTTTACAGACCAGGCCAAGCTGCTGTTGGCTGTAAGAAAGTACTCACCCAGCGTTTACATTCGTTGCAGTGTAGCATTTCATTCTTATCACCGTCTGCTGGATATGATTTGCCACAAACTGGGCAGCAAAACCCTTTGCAACGTTGCTGAAAGCAGTCGTCGCACACCTGGCATTAAAAGAAAGAATAAGCATCTCGTGGTCGTTGGTCACACATTCCACAATCCATTCACACGCAAAAACTTACATAATTTCGCCGCACAAAAGGAAACCGAATGTGCTTTAGATCGCTAAATACAAACACACACCGCTTTTACATAAATGACAGCCAAAGATTGGCGAAAAAACATGAAAAGCCCGTACAGCAACGCGGCTGGCTGACCTGATCGTTGCAGTGCCACTGCGATGACGTTGTAGCTGACTTTGAATCACAGTCTGTGCATTTTCGGCAAACCTAAATGGTAGACCAAGAGACTAGTCACTAAAACAACCACAAACCCACTCCAGCAAAAGCACCAAGTCTCCGCGGCGACATTTCCACGAACCATGCCGCCAGCTACCGACGGCAAGAAGTAAGCTGATATTTTTGTTTTCCTATTTACGACACGATCCAGTCACGAACGCATCCATCTTACCTGACAGCACCAACCATTCTTTGGAATGAAGGACATGGCCGGTTGCAGGCAGTAGGTGTGATAGCCCTTGTCGCACGAATCACACACCAGCATCTTATTGTCATCTCCAGGTTGCCTGAAAAAGCAGAAAGTATTGAGACGAGAGAGTGAACACGCGCGCAAACATTGTATCCTCGTACTCTGTAACGTGCGCTGTGCAGTAACAAACCTTCCCACAAACGCTTCGAATGAAATAAGAGTGAAGATAAGACACATCTTGACTTCATTTCATTGCCAGGAGAGGATGCAGTCTGTTTGGACTGTTTGATAAACTCGAGGAACTCAATGGAAATGTGAAAACTTCTTTGACCGATCTCTCACCCACTTCATATCTCATGCATTGCATATGGCCGTGCTCTGTACATCGAGCATATCTTGCTAGCTAATGTAAGTAGCGCAGCTGAACATTCCGACTGTGAGCCTTTTTTGCAGTCATTGCCTCTGGGTGAAAATGATGATAAATCTCAAGATACCAAAAGAAATACAGCATCCCGGTGCTGAGGTTTACAGTATTTGGGATTTATAGCATTTATGCTGTGAAACAGAGATGAGCTTTTGTATTCGTTAACTCGTACCAGTAACTGTCGACCGAACCTAAAAAGTTTATTGCCACGTGTTACGCGAAAATCCAAGCGAGAAAGTTGATGAGAATCCTTGAAACTACATATCAGTATTACAATTAAACTTCTCTGTCATCTTGACATTTACCTTGCATTTCACGTAACGATGGTGAAGACTTCGATATTCTGGATTATTTTCGAAGCTTTTGGGGGAAGCCTATTCTTTTAGGATATTTTTTTTAATATTCTAGTCTATTTTTTTCTCGAAGGTAAAATTAAAGAGGTAGTGTTGACTTAACATCAACTTCCACCATGGGTGTCAACACAACTTGACATGACGACTTGCGCCTTATCAGAATAATGTTCTCCAAAGAAGCCGCGTTTTTCGATTGTCATGCCTTTTCTTTGCAGAAGTTAGCTGCTCGAGGATTAATAAAACTAAAAACCAATGAAAAAAACAAAAATATAGAACAAGATTTTACATCAAATTACCCCCGGACCATGTTGAATCAAACCATTAAGCCAAGCAGAATAGCCTGAAGTATTTTTATACCAGTACGATCGCTAGTGTTGTCTTATCGCGTCTCGAAATATCATGAGTGCGGTATTTAAATTTCCGATCTAATAAAGTGACAATTACTCAAACCTGCATGTCTGGCAAATCTTGCACTCTGGACACTGCCATCCGACACGAACAAGAGGACTAGCATCGACGTGCAAGCAACTTCCATGGAAATGATGACCGCACGAAGTGCAGAAGAGAAAATCGGAAATTTCGCCTGCGTTGCACAGTCGGGTTAAACCAAGGTTAAACAACATTGAGGTAGCTATGACGGAATTGCTGTATTAACGGAATGTGAAAAAAATAGTCAGCTACAGCATACAGGGTCAAGACGCATAAAAAATTTGGCAAGACTGATCGCCGCGATGTCGAAGTGAATGCAAGAGACACCCTGACACGATTTTGAAAATTCGCACAGTCCTGGCATATTCGCTTAACAGTCTGCTTTTTTCCTTGAGCTAGCTTATACGTACAGAAAAAGTTAGGCCACATTGAATTTTCAGCAAATACCTGTTTCATCACACAAAGCGTTCATACCTATATCATCGCACAAGGCGCAGCTCAGTTCTTCGGCAGATGCGATGGAGGGCGCTTGTTCCAGATGCTCGGGACAGACCAGCAACAAAGCTTTGATATCCTGAAGGTAGAAATGGATGGCGTTAGAAAAGTAGGGGGGGGATAGTAAGTAAACATTATGTCAAGCGTCGGTTGCATCATTACTTGAAAGCAGCCACTGCCCGCAGCACACGGGTAGTGATAAAAACGATCGCATCTTGTAGCTTTGCATTTGATGGTTGCGCCGTACCGTCCACAGTAACTGCACTTCTGGGTCATTCCGCTGTGCACAGCCTGCGAGAAACAAGGCACGTGCACTGGTAAAATACTCTGTTAAAGATATCAGCATTTCTTACTTAAACTGTTTTAAAACATCGTGAATCAATAGGGAAAAATCCGGTGAAAAATCGAACAAAAACCATTAGAGCTCGGACAACATTACGAAAACGTAGGCATAAAGTTTGTTGATACTTTGCAGAAAAAAATGCTGAAAATTCTGTTATATGGGCAGAACAGGAAAAAAGTGTGACATTTTTTTCAGTCGTCCGTACATTTTTGCAAGTAAAAGTGGAACTATTCAAAAAGCTACTAATGTCATCATATTTGGAAACATAAATTTTGGCAAAAATTTCTTGCCCAAATATTTGAGTTCCCGTAAGGCTATGATCAGGACAACAATCAAAATGCAATCACAATTATAATGAAGAATGCTTCAAACACCCAACTGTTGAAATCTTGCTCTGTTGTACATGTTGAATGCTTCATCGTTGCCGTATATATGCGAAGTAATGAGACAAAAACTACATTCGGAAGAAATATATATGCCCAGTATCTGACCATTTCCCGTCAATAGTTCAATATTATTAGCGCAACGGCAGGAAGGTGAGCTGTACTGTACTAAACCGAGATCTTGCTGAAGCGCGTGGTACTTGTGTCTGGTTTAGAGTGACGCGTATTTCATGACCAGTCAACATAACGTCGTCGCCACTATAAACCTGGAATTCACCACGATTGTGTTTCTATCCTCCATATCAAGCACGCCAGAAACAGTACCTTGTCAACGCACAGAAGTTGATAAAGTTCATTTTGCGTCACTCCTTCCGACCAGGCAGCACAACAGTGATGGGCTGTCACATGACCTGAATAAAAAATAAATTACAGTTGATGAATGCGTGCATTGAAAATAAAACAACCAACGCAACTCCCAAGCAACAAAACCGTCATTCATGAAGAATAAAATCCTGGGAGTCGGTAGATCAATGGCAGAATGTCTGCCTCTGAACTGAAAGGTTGTGTGTTTGAGCTATAGCATCTATAACCAGAGTAAATCGCTGAAGAGCTCATGGTCAAGAACGTTCACTTCAACCGGAAAGGCTGGGTTTCGTTTTGCCGCCGCCAATTGTAATCACCCAATCAATAACACCGTGAACTATTTGAAGACACAATGAAAAAAGTTTTTAACTACTCACCTGTTGGTTCAAACACCTGCGACGCATCAGCGATTTCAGCACAGCCAACACTGCTCAGTTCGTCGACAACCTCCAAGCGAGGTTCTGAATTCCTGCTCGTGGAATCGCGGCTGTTAGAAAATGCATTAAAATATTACATGTATATATTCATTCATTTTCAAATCTGCTTTACCCCTGTGGAAGGTGGCGAGGAAAGCAGCACTACGATTAGAAATACCTCACGATTGATAGCAAAATACTTTGAGCAATGCCGCACATGAAGTTGCAGAGGAAGCTAAAACAATACTTTTCAAGAAATTGTTCCACAGACTCCCATGTTCGGTTTCGCACAAAATTTTTAAAATGCTTATAATCACGAAAATTGCAATTCTATATATTCAAAGATCTCTAGTTTTGTGTACCAGATGCTCATACAGAAACAGATGAAATGAAGGTTAGCAGATGAACTGCAAACTACAGCGTATAAAATTAACGTCTTGTCATGATCCAAATGTATGTACTATCTCAACACTTTCAGTACTGGGTTACGTAGCTATATGTAATAGAGCCCTGCGGTGGTTGATTTTTTTGTCCGCTCCCCCAGGAATTTGAGAAATCTTACCCGCTCCTGTCCCGCAGACTTCCAACCCATACCCGCCCCGCACTGTTCCGTCCCAAACATGTCACGGTGTGTGTAAAAACCACCAAAAACTCATGCAACCTGTTTCATCGCGAGCGGTAATTTATTCAGTGGTTAATTACAAAACCAACAGAAACTTATTAAAAACGCTGTAAGGCAGGTGTAGGCAATTAATTTGGCTTGGGGGGCACACTGAGAAGGCTGCGGTTGGTGAGGGGTCATACCTTCTGATGGAAATAGAAACAAGTCTCGGTTCAAGGCAAAGTGGGAGGAAATTTCGTGTTTGAAGATTTTTCCTGATTGCTTCAGCGGGCACTGAACATGCTGTGGTGGGCAACATGCGGCCCACAAGCCGCTAATTGCCCACCTTTGCTGTAAAGTAAAACTGTGAAACCTTTTCGTCAGTCTTGAGTGCTTCTTCTTTAGCTTTTGAAAAAGAGTATGTCGTTCACTGGTGAACTCTTTAAATCTGCTCTTCTGCTATTTGCAACATGACCAACCATACTAAACATTCATTTATTGGCAGCGCTGGGTGCCATCACGCAGAACGTATAGGCAGAATCTTCTTGCAAATACACCGAAAGCTGGAAATTCTAATCTGTGGTTTCACCACCACTGGCGAATGTAGTTATACACCTTTGTTCCACAAGTTCTCTGTAGAATTGACTTTCTTTCTCATATCACTTTTGTAGGCATTGGGTCAACCTTCAGCTACCCACACACAGAGCTTATTATCCCATGCCCACACCGCACCTGAACACATGACTTTGGTTCCCACACTACCCTGCAAATGCAGGTACTTGCAACTCTCATCGATTAATCTGTCCCATATGTACTGGGTCTGTATGGAACAGGCACGGGGCTACATAACAGTTCAGTTCAGTTTATTTCTGCATCCTGACCAAGCACAGAATACTTCATCAGGAATACAGGGACAGGAAGTGATGGCTGTAGCTGTCATTTAAGTCACTGCCCCCATAACAATACATTTCTGGCTGAAATTTTTTTGCTTGGGTGTTGGCCATAATTTACTCCCTTAAAATTTCATAAATTTACACACATAGGCTGTGAATAAAGGAGTAGGTTATGTTACTCAGTGCTTGTTTGTTCTGAAATAACAATATGGTTTAGGCAACCAGCAAAAATACGACAGGTTTAGGCAACCAGCAAAAATACGACAGGTTTAGGCAACCAGCAAAAATACGACAAACTATTGAAAACAGCCTGGTTACCAGTGCATTTTACCAGGCAAAACACCCAGTACTGAAAGTGTTAATTTAAAACAAACAGGCATGAAGGTGGATACATCCAAAATTTTCGTTTATTTTGCTGAAAAGTAGCAGCAATATAAAAATCTCTAGACTTAGCAAATGTCAATTAAGACTTTTCAACGTTTGATTTTATACTAGGAAACAGGGGTGCACAAATTTTTCACCATTGTCGGCCATACTACGTTTATTTTATGAATTATGGCCACTAGTGAGTTCAAAATATTTATTTTTTTGCACCACTTCTGTTTTACTTCCACATACTGAGCCTAGCCTGCTTCTCTACTTCCATGTCTGTTTAGCAATCTTTCTACAAAGTATCCTCATACAATAGATAAAGCTTTTCAGGTGTATGGCCACCATAACCTATATTTTGAATTACACGTGCCCACCTGCATGAATTTGCATTGAAGGCTGCGGCCGGAGGTTGTGTACCCATGCTATAGAAATTTCAGGTTCCTTCAGTAATTTGCTTGTTAGGTAAAGAAAAACAGTCCTCAACAGCATGATAATGGAGAAGTAGTTCAGAAATCTTAGAAACTTTTGTTGTGCAAACTACAGAAACCAGTTTATTTAATACTGATCATCAACACTTGCAAGTTGTGGGATGAAGACACCATATCAGACCCCGAAGTTCAAAGGTGGCCACTGGCCAGACAAGCTTACCCAAGATACTTTTGATAGCTTGGAAAGCTTCATGCTGCACATTCTTTAACAAACTGAAGACAAGGATTTTCTTATTTGTTGCATGAAATGAAATACACAACATTTCTGTACCCAACATTCATAGGAGCCTGAACACAGCATAGTCATAAATATGCAATATAACTTTTGAAGTTTCCAATAACGTGTTTACTTCATTGTTAGCCGCCCTTGATTGTAAGATGCACAAAGTGCTGTTAACACGTTTGGT
>JGI24021J15306_10011786_pt1 | contig 10862 bp, 10 predicted proteins | sample Ectturendosymbi1_FD_15306 | JGI IMG/M metagenome (IMG submission 15306)
GTAAAATGTGTTTTGCACAATGGACATGGGTTTTGACCGTTTCGTTTTCAGAAGAAAGATGGAACAAAATATCGTTTTTTGACCTAAGATTACGCGCATCCGCTATACGACAATGTGTATGGTATTGCGTGAGGAAAACGTACTGTTTTGTATAAGCAAGAATAAAAACATTTTTGCAAAATAGCACGCAAAGGCATTAAACAGATGAGCAATTTCTTCAAACACAACTTAATTTTGCCGAAGACACCACAAGCAACTTCTTAGTAACAGAAGTTGTAGTTTTTTCATGGTGCTTTGTCTGCATAACTCGGTTATTGAATTAAGGGCGTTAATTGATATCAGGGGTGTAACAAGGTTAGATGGTGCCCGGGACAAGAAGCAAGTTTGACGCATGAGGTCTTTCGGAAGCAAATGTACTGTATTGAAGAAAGTAGTTGAGACATCGTTGGGACTTTCTGGCGCCTTTCACAGTCATTCGGCACGCCCGCATTGATTCGGCGGCCCCATAGTGATTGGGCGCCACTGGTCAACACAAAATTTCTTTCTGGGATGAAAGTAGCCGCCCTTTACTAATTTTGGGGCGAGGAATCCGAAAATTAGTCTTGAAATTGTCAGTTAGCTCTAGTTTTCAAGATATAGGCAACAGCGATATATGCTAGGGGGGACATGTGACACCCCTGGAATTCTGAATTAAATACCTCTATATCTCTTTCAATCACAAATTTATCATATTAAATAACAGGGCTCAAAGACATTTTCAAAACAACCACCAAGTTACCTTTTTTAATAACAGCATGGTTCTAAGGCCTGTGGGGACTGTTACATTTGACCCCCCTTCACAGATCATTTGACACCCCTTTCTAGGGGATTTAGATTTTCTGAAAGTTAAAGCTGAACTGTTGGCTTCAAGATTGAAACAATGGAATTTGCTTCAAACTGGTGTCAATGTTTGTAGTTTGCGAACACGTCAACAGTCGTTGGCCCAGTTTTTTAGCATGAAAGGGGGGCTGGGGCTTATATATTGCACAGATGTTAATGGCATTTTGCAAGAATTGGGGTACACCCACAGATCAGAAGAATGGAGACTGTTCATTGATTCATCCAAGCTAAGTCTAAAAGCTGTGTTGCTGCACAATGTTAATATGTTGCCATCAATTCCCATTGGATATGCAGCTCATACGACCGAAACATACGAGAATATGAAGCATCTTTTACAGTACATAAATAACGAACAGTACTACTGGCAACTGTGTGGTGACTTCAAAGTAATTGCAATACTATTGGGATTTCAGCCTGGTTATAAGTATTGCTGTTTTTTTTGTGTGAATGGGACAGTCGTGCAAGACATGAACATTACCTTAAAAAGGACTGGCCAAAATAAAGCACTTTGAAAGGAAGTACAATAAATGTGAAGTACACTCCACTTGTTGATGCATCAAAGATCTTACTTCCCCGTTTGCATATTAAACTGGCCCAATGAAAAATTTTGTAAAAGTGATGAATCAGGATGGAGCAGCTTTCCAGTACATTTGCAACAAGCTTTCTGTATTAAGCCAAGCAAAGCTCAAAGAAGGTATTTTCGTTTAACCCCAAATCAACAAGCTGTTAAGGGATGAAGACTTTGATCACACCTTGTCTGGAACAGGGAAAGTTGTCTGGAATGCATTTCGAGATGTGGCACACAAATTTCTTGGAAAGGCAAAAGCACCAAATTATATTGAACTTTTGGAACACATGATAGATTCCTACAAAAATATGGGGTGCAACACGTCTTTGAAAATACACTTCTTACATAGGCACTAAATTTTTTTCCTTCAAACTGTGGTGACGTAAGTGACAAACACGGGGAGCGTTTCCCCCAGGTTATTGCAGTCATGGAAAAACGCTACCAAGGAAGATGCAGCCCATCAATATTAGCTGATTACTGTTGGACTTTTGCTCGAGATCAACCAGACTTGTCTTACAGCAAGAAAGCTTAAAAAAAGCGATTGTGAACATGCACGTTTCTGTTGTTGCATTAGCATTAATGTATGCATTTGTACAACAATAAAAATTAAAAATATTCAAAACACGAGAGCTAATCGAAGTTTTTGATTGTCATATTCGGATTCAGCGCCAAAAAATCTATAAGAGATGACTATTTCCATAAAAGAAAGAAAAATTTTTTGAAATTTTGTTGACCTGTGTTATTTTGAAAAAAATGACTTATTTTCAGAGTGCTCGAAAAATGGACATTTGTCTAATTTATGAAAAGAAAAAGCATTTCTGATAGCCCAAGTGTAGAAAACATTTCAGACTAAATTTTGAGAAGTGAGGTTACATGCACATAGACTAATGTGAGCACCGCAACGCAGTTGTGGATAGTTCAAGTCCAATTCAGACTTAGTTGTCTGCAGTTCACAATAATAATGATATCGGTTGATACCTCATGCAATTCAGCAAAAGCTGTAAAGGATGACAAGTATAACCCCTTCGCAAACTTGAATACAGCACCACCTGAATACGATTCCAAACAAATGCGAACGGAGCGCGTGCGTTCATGTGGAATTTTCTTTGTGGTGTAGAAAGGGTAAAGCGTTTTGTGTAGGTCCATTTGTATTGCATCGTTCGCAACCTTAAAAAGGATAAGCGAAATGTCGACGTTGCACCCCCTGGATAAGTTTCTGCGGACGCCCATGCTCACAGAACATTGGAAATGATGTCCAGGCGCAGCAAGACGATTCCGGATTTGTACTGAGCGGCCATCATGGACAAATGCAGTTTACTTCATTAAACTTGTTCAAAACAACAGCTGCTTAAATTACGTAACCCTGTTAGACAATTGATTGGAGGGCGACCCCCTTGCTGTGCTGTGAGCATATATTGATGTTACTCAACATCCAAAAATTCCTGCTATATGACGTTAAAATTAATTACAATGGAACAAAGCTCAAGCTGCCCCATCTCATGGGATTCCTACGGACAAGCCTGGCTATTGCAAAGGGTCTTGTAGTTTGCGACAGTTACAACCATGGACTCCATCAATTTACAGTATATGACACTAAAATTTACATATGATTTAAAAGCCTCTTTCGTACCATGAGGAAAGTCCTCGCTTACCACCAGTGGTAATTTGCGGGCCACCAATCGCCGTGAGGCTCTGTCCTCAGAATAACGGTTCAGCACCCATTCTCTGCAATGAGGTATTGAACGCTTGAGTCGAAAAAATTTCTCCCTATAAGCTCGGTGAGATAAAACAGAGTGGCCAACCTAAGATTCCACTTGCAGAAATTGCATTACCAAGTTACCAAAGAAATATAACCTGGCAGGAATTTGAAAAGCGCGAAATAGCCACAGATTTCAACAGCGAGAAACTATCAGCTTCTGTAGCCGTTCTGGTGTCTCTCGGCAAATGAGGGTGGTTTTCGGGGGGAGAAGCAACATGTAGTTGAAGGCACGGTAGTTTGACTAAACTCGTTGGTCCCGAAAGCATGGTCTACAACCTCCTTAAATGAGGGGATGGAGATGTATTGCCAATGGCTTCATTTGAAACTTTTCCACATTTTTAGAAGTCATTTAACCATTGCAGAAATCTATAGGTTCTAGCAAATTTCCCCATCTTTTAATTGATTTTGCTTGTTTTTTAAAAATTTTCCTTAATTGTTACCACATTTCGCCCCAATCTTCACTATTTTTCGACTAGGGGTGGGCTATAGTCCTCGCGGCTCCTTACGACTGAGTTACCTACCTTACAAGTTTGGAATCTTCAGCATCAAAGTGATCCTTTAAGGTTTAGCACTAGCTACGGCCCTGCGTTACTAAAGCAACCGGATTAAAAGTACAATAAACCCGACCGATATATTATTTCTCGAGTCAGCAAAGTCACATTAGTTTTTTGACCGCCGATTCCATAGGCGTAGCCAGGGGGGCCATGCCACCCAAATTTTCAGAACATTTAGTCATGTGCGTTGAGAGGCGGTGGCCCACACAAAATATGCTGTTGCTAACCTAAAATCAAAAATCCCCCCCTAATTTCCCCCCCAAAAATTTTGGACTGGCTACGCTGCTGGGCGATACCGGAATTACATTTTGGATGCGAGGTTCGAGGATATCTAGTTGACAAATCTTCGCGTAGAAATCTGAACGAGTCAGCCAAAAGATGCATATTTGCGTAGCAGGCAATGATTCATAACCATACATACCTTATTAGGCGGTGACTCAAACTTTAACGCGTACACCAGTTTTTCCAGAGTGTAAGGTTTCTGACGTGTTAAACTTCACGCAAACCGATACGCAGCAACGCAAATATTCACAAACATTTAAAACATTTACAGGCGAAGAGAAGTTCGGTCAAATCTGACACAGGAGAACTTTCCAAGATTTTGAGTGAAAGAAGTGTGCTTGCAGCTACATCAGGCATTTACAACATGAATCGGTTGAGAGCAAATGCTCGTTTTAATCCGTGATGGGATATTGCATGAATGTATCCATGTAACCAAACATTAACTTGTGTGTGCGTGTATCTTCCTTTAAGATAGCATAAAACGTCGTGAAGCGACAATTTTCTTAAAAATTTGTCATTGCTATGATAAAAATTAAACTAAGTCCACATTACGTGACATACCAGCCGCTTATGGAAGATGTCGAAACGCTTGTCACACGAAAATGATAGCTGCTTTTGGGGGCAAAACACAAGCCGCATCTTTCTTGGGTTTCTGGTAAGTCATTGTAGGGTCAATACAGCGCCAGTTCAGTTCAACTCTGCATAACAGCTGCAGGTTGTCTAGCAAAGCACGGTTCAACAAGCCGCAGCAAGCCGTCTTTGTCGGAGACAGCATTAGCACTGTTGGACGAACAGTAGGAACGGATATCGCGATCCGATTCCGCGCTGTCGACACTGTCGACCATACCCAAACCAGGACGGGACTCGGATCCTGGACTGCTGAATGAAAAGCTACTGTTTTTTGACGACCCGTCTGGGCTGTCTTGCTCAGGTCCAGAGCTAATGGATATCAGCGGAGAGGACCACGACTGCGAGACGTTTTCGGTTGTTGCAATGGCAGCAGTGGAATAAGTTGAGCACGGATCAGAAGTGCAAACACCCTTAGCCGTCGTGTTGTTGTTGTTCCCATCTGCAAGCGCTTCCGATATTGAATCCGCTTCGGCGATTTTATTGGAAAATTTCGGTGTTTCGGGTTCGCTGCAAAAAAGCAAAACAACAAGGTTCAGGACTATAGTGTAGAACCAACCAAATCGTGTCAACGTAAAATCGCGGAAGAGTAAGCTCAGGAACAGATTTTATCTGCGGGAGAATAAAATCAAAACTTAACCATATTGATCTAAAGTAGTGTTTTTTGAAATAAGAAATTAGATTTTGAATTTCAGAGGATACGCCCTCACAAACTTGTGTGGCATGAAAGCAAAAATCCTTACCTTAAATGCTCAAAGGTGAAACTAAGAAACCAGGATATATTATTGCGTGTAAAAAGCGTCGGTGCTGGTGCAGCAGCTAAATACTTGCTAAAAGTTTTGTGTTACACTCATTGCGGTGTGAAGTTGTGTAACCCGTTGTCTCAAGACATCGGTAGCAACGCGACAGCTTCCTATGATGTGATTTAAGTCATTGCATTTGAAAAAAACGCGCAAATGTTTCTCTTGTTAATGAAATGGCCACTAATTGCGATGCGAATTGACAAGGTTACAGATAAATGAACGAACAACAGGTGAACAAATCAGAAATCTGGGGAGTGGTGCAAAAAAGTGGTTGCTAGGAAACGACTGTACTGTTAAGCTTTCATGAGCCGATATATAGTGGGCATACGAAATATGCTCGCTGGTCCAAGCAGAAGTTAAGGTTGCGGTCGTGGGTTCCTTTGAGGCAACAAATCTCATTTTTTTTTGCAATATTTTTCAAATTTTTAAAAAATGCGTTGTAGTGAGTAAGTTTGTCAAACTGTTGCAATAGACTTACTTGTCTCGAAGGTGATTGCGAAGGTGCCTGTCCAAGTTCGTTTGCTGACCGAATGCTCGGCCACACAAGTGGCATGGATAAGGCCGCTCCTGCAGAAGCAATTTCATTTAGTTAAGTTGTGAAAAAATCGGTTTATAGTAATGGTAGATTACTTCTAAATTAACGAAGCCGGCTTATATCCCTGAGCAACTTTAAATAAAATGACTTTGTTCAAACGGAAAAACCCTGTTCCCACTGCAGTGGAAGCGCCGCAAAGCAATGTTTATCTCATAGCAATAACACACACCAATGAATCCTATTTTGAGCACGCTTACATTATTGTGGATGTTCCTCACATGGCGCTGTAGATTTGATGAGATTGAGAAGCTGCGCTCGCAAAAAATGCAAGTGTACGGCTGTTCCCCGGTGTGGGTGCGCTCATGCCGAGTAAGGTTGGCACTCCTGGGAAACACCTTGTCGCAGAACCTGCACGTGTACCTTTCTCTTGAAAGGCGACTCTGTTGGAAAACACCCGCTTCGGATCTGAAGTCTCGGGTAGGAGCACGTTCGTAAACGCCACCAAAAATTGGGGAAAGGTTTATGGTACTCTTGGCATAGGGAGTTGGATATTGAGCTGATGCTGCCAACGCAGGGCGAAAACTTGGGTGAAAATACCATGGAAACGCTGTCCAAGGGAAAAGGATTTCCGGCCTTATTTGCGTTGTCGTTTGCGGTGCAATAGGACCATGGTTATCAACGCCTGCTGATCTCCAGTGTTTTTCCAAGTTGTAATAAAAGCTCAAAGGATCTTTCAAGGAAAAAGCAGGCAGCGTGGCAGTTGACGGATTGGGAGATTCTTCTTTCGGTTTCTTGGGCACAGAAAGATCTAGCGGTTCGTCATTTGCTGGTTGAACAGATCGCTGTGTTTCTGCAAGTCTAAAATTAGATCTTCTTTCAGTGTGTGCTCTTCTTTCCAAGGTGCTTTGGTATAAAATGGCCGCTGCCACAGCTCCTGCAGCAGCGTGCTTATTCTGGGTTGTCAAGTCGCTGTCAGCAAGCACGCTTGCGTGCCTGGGAAGTTTCGTAGTTGTCGATAGAAGAGGATGCCATATATGATCACGCCTCATCACGCCATTTTCAGATTCAGCGTTTGTTTTCTGAGTAACACCGCAGCTGCTTTCCGACGATCGGTGCTTTTCTTCATTGGATAGGTCAACTTGCACGCTCGCATGACTCACTTGATGGTGATGCATTTGCTCGTAGCTCGACGCAGCCTTGAATCGCAGAGCATTTGGCTCAATGACGCAAACATCCTCCCGAACGTCGGAGATGTCGTCGGCGACGGGATTCGAACACTGAACTCCAGCATCTGCAACAGCTCTTTTCGAAAGCTCCTGGCAATGATGTTTGGGTTTTCTGACGTAAAAAAGACGAGATTCGTCCACATTTTCGCTATTCTCGTAAACAGGACTTGGTTTGAAGCTCGCGTGGGGATAGTGCCTTTCCACAGCTCTGTCATCTCTGACGCAAATTCTTTTTGTCGGGATGTTGAATCCTGGGTATGGACCTGCAGAAATGATATGTAAGTAAATATAATCGTGCTTTCAGAAGTTTGCCAATAAATGGTTGTGAAAATGTTTGCGTCATATTACCTTGACGGAACAACGCTGCTGTCTTTACTCCACTGCCAGTGTCTTCATATTCGGGGTTGCTTGACGAGTTCACCCTGGTTGAAGGCCGGTGATGAATGATTCTGAACAGAGCAAACAACGATTAAATCGACGAACTGCAGTGTTATAGCTTATCGCTCGTCTTCTGCCGTGTTCACGCAGCTGAAATACGGAACAACTAAGTAGTTGACTCAGAATGCAGGAGGCACCGTAATGAAGAGTGACTTCGGAAATATAAAGACGTTATGGCACATTTGCGGATTTTCGCAGATACAATAATGACAAAACTGAGGTACAAGTTGGCGCGCTATAAAATAATTGTGTGTAAATCAGCCGATAAACAGCAATTTTCCTTTCTTCTATAAATGATTAGCTATATAATTATATATAAACAATGAACACGAATGCGATTCTGATCAATAGCAACTTTTCTCGAAATGCCGATGAATAGTGCATATTTAACGACGAGCACACGCATAAACGGTATAAATGCATAAACGGTTATACTGTACATAACGTTGTATTTAACGGATCGACTGTATTACACTGCCAACGCCAAAGGTCGGGAAACGCTCTTTAAAACATTACATGTTAGTATTTGAGGAGATTTTTTGTTGGGAATCAAGAAAGCGATCGCAAAAACGTCACGATGATGTGTGCCACACTTGAAGAGAAAACCCGTTCTCCTTTAAAAATAGTTAACGACATTTACCCGCGTTTCCCGGACAACACGACTGCGCATGATATATAAAGCCCTGCATGTATAGGCTACCAGTCATGGGAAACGATGGCACAAGAAGCCAAAAACGATGACCCTTCCAAGGTGAAAAAGCTTCAGTGGTGAAACGTAATGGGAAAGAACCGCATTAACGTTGGATCAGCGTTTGGTCTATATTCTGTAACACGTGCTAACAACGATTAAATGGACAAAACTGTAAATACAGCAACCTTGCCGAGCACTGAGTGACTGTGAATAAACGATAAACGGTGTACTGTGAATGCTTAGAAATGGCAGTAAACGATTTATTTGCATAAACGTAGTAACTACTTTCTTCTAAATGGCCATGATCAGTTAATGCTTTTTCACTAAAAATGAAAACGTCATGCGATCCGCATATCTTCTAAAGCGTTACAAAGAAAACATGCCCGTCACGTTTCAAAGTGATCTCAGACTTGTTAATAATTACAAGCACTTACGTTTTGGTGATGCTGCCTCCACCTGCTGTGCAGAAACGTCGATGCTTATTCAAGGTGTTTGTGTTTGGGAATTGATGGCGACAGTTCCGGCACCTTATCTGTGCTCTGCAGTCCGCATGCATGCGCTTGTGCCGACACAAGTTGCTGAACTGCGTAAGCAAATTACGCGTTTGCAGTGAGTCGATCACCAAACGCAAGCCTTTACTGGAAAGCTAACATGCTTGGCACACAAAACGTGACAAGCTGTTATCAACCTGGGGGCATGTTTGCCTGATCTTGGGCAGCAGTTTGAAGCCTTCCTGCAGACACACCAATTGTCACACCATCTATTTGTAAACTGTTGACACAAGTTTAAATGGCGCTGAAAAGATTTAATTAGAATCCGAAAATGATGTTTTGTCGCCCATTGCATTTACAAGTTTTAAAGTACATGAAAGCACTAAAGCCACATAAAAAAATTTAGAACACATCTTCCTTGTTCACAAAGTGTTATCATACGATTTGCAGCGAATAACTTGTTTAAAGGTAAGTAATATTGAATTTGTTTCCTTCAACATGTCACATTTTAAGCGAAAACGATAAAACAGCTTAACTGAATCGAAAAGTGTGCAGCCAGTAACAAACAGCGACGTAGCCAGGGATTGTGGTTGGTATGGGGGAAACTGCGAAGGTTTGAAAACCCAAGTTCAGTGAGAAGAAATATTACGAAAGTGGACCAAAAGTGAACCACTTCCTTTCACTGAAAGTGAGGTGTAAAAAACCACGTCGGTGTTTTACGAAACCCTGCTTGTTGGTTTTGTATTTTCGTACTTAATTCGAAATAGGGTATCACAGATCACAGCCCCAATCACGCTCTGGTTCCGCTTTTGGTAACAAAACTTCCCCAGCAAGATTCTACTCAAAACAACACTGTCAAGGCGTTTTTCCAACTTTTTAGCCGGAACAAGTTTGGGCACATAAAGCAATCAAATACAGCACCATGAACAGGGCNGGCCATAGCAAGTGCGGGGCCCGGCTGGAAGCCCTTTTGCGGGGCCCCATTCAGTGGGGTGTGCAGAACTTTGAGGATGGTCATCAAGTCATAATGGTAGAAATCATGAGTGATGTAAAAGAGCGAGGCCCGAAGGGGTAATGCCAATCTAGGGGTGTCTGGAAGCATACCACCCAGTTTCACCTCTCCAGCAGAGACTTTCCATGTTCGTTCCATGGACATCTCCACAGCACCCAATAAATCAATGAGTTACTACACTCAATACCTCCCCTCAGGCCAGGCACCTACCGCGGGTGGGGCAGGCCACTTGGCCATGTTTTAAATGAAATTAACAATATGCTTGATATGATCAGCCAGCAATGATAAGATATCACAACTTAGCTACAGAACATCAACATACGAAAGAGCGTGTCAGCAAGCCGCCCCCTGGATTTTGAAACTTGGCATGTTCCTATTAACTTTTGGTAGAAAAATGTTTGTCTCTTAGTTTCCAGTTGGAAAAATAATTTCACCGCTGTTGGCTCACTCCTGGAAAAATGCGTTTGCCTACCACCAGGCAAAGTTCACTATCGCTCCCCCCTGAAAAAATCTTTCCGACGCCCATGCTCCTTTGTGCAGATCAGGGCTTCTCAAACTTTTTTGCACATGTCCCACTATCCATTAAACGCATCATTTCGCGACACCTCATCTATGCTGGTGTAATAGTACAACTGTTAAATAATATAACAGTTTTCAGTTTTCAATTGACTAAATCATTTGAGCCGGAGCGAAAATTTTTGGATGTTGGAGCCAGATCTGCAGCCAAAAGATTTTGATGTTTGGAGCCGGAGCCAGAGCCTGAAATTTGAGTTCCGCATTTGTAACCCTGTTTTAGGCTATTTGCAGTCTGTGATACGGAAAATGCATTTGCTAAGATAAAACTTATCTTTGTGCTTTATCATTAGCAAAGTTCCTCATAATTTGGTCCAAGTTTAAAGCCTCTGCGAATTTCGGATTCAATGGACACAATCGCCAAACTATTTAGGTGCTCTTGTTGGATTGATTTTCTTAAATACGCCTACATTTTAATTACTTT
>JGI24021J15306_10011787_pt1 | contig 10861 bp, 3 predicted proteins | sample Ectturendosymbi1_FD_15306 | JGI IMG/M metagenome (IMG submission 15306)
TTTAACGCGCAGCCTGATATTTTTGCAGTTATGAACTACTGTGTCGTGGCGTTGAGTTTGTTTTTCTCCGATAGCCTAACTTGGAACGTTGATAGTTTATATTAAGTAGATGTCTTGCAACGACACATAGTTTAAAGCGCTAGATGTCATGCAACGACACATAAAATAAAGGGAGTGGATGCAGTAGCGTAGGAGCACAATCTGCCGCCCCTGGCCCTAGCAGAAAATGCCGCCCCCTCGCGGGCAGTGATATTATATTTATGACGTCATCGTGCTCAGTCAACCATGGTATGATCTTTTGTTTTGAAGACGTTTTTGCAAGAACTTTCGCCAAATATAGCGTAAATTGTCGACTGCTTAACCTCCGCGAACACCATGCCGCGGGGCCCAACGCACAACTGCAGCTGGTAATAGCTATAAGATGATGATATCAGCGAGTATTCGAACAGGTAACAACTAGTATGAAAAGAAAACTTTAAGGTGAACTGCTTCCAAACTAAAAAAAGATTATAAGGCAACAACAAATTAATAAACATGAACGTAAAAAACAACGTTTTTTAGCATTTACTCAACAATTAGTATTATCAAACAAACACAACATTTGTAGTGGGCGGGAGTTGGTATGACCGAAGCCACCATTAGTCAACTCCCCAGACGATTAACAGCCAAACAACACTTCAAAATGAATGACAGAAAACCGAAACGCAAACAAAAAAGAAGAAATTAGCGAAGGGGAAATGGAAATAGCAAGTGTGTCTAGGAAGAAAATCAGCAACAATATTTAATCTACATTGAGATAATTAAACGATATACTTGACCACAACAACTGTAGTCCAAATCGTTTTGCAAAAAAGAAATTCTTTTCGTGCTTTTGTCAATAGACAAGAAATGCAGTAGGCTGCGCCAGTCTCAAGCCAAACGAATTCAAAAAAGCTATCGACGCTTTTGCAACAAATAAAGAATGATCATTACCAAATCGAAACAACTTACAGCAAAAACAATACAACCCGCACTCCAATTTTGAGTATAGTAAGCAAGATCTCAAAATTCTATCCCTATTCTTAAGTGTTTGTAGAACCATTTCTTTAGAAAGACCTCTTCGTGCTATCACCAACTGGTGGTGCTGCCAAAAGCGGAACACGAGTTTTCGATCTGGCCGATTGCTGATGATAATGAAAATCGTATGTTGATGCTGATTTAACTGTTGGATCTTGGATCATGTTTGTAGTTTCTTTAAATAAAACTTCTCGTTGATTTACAGTAAGTATGTTTGCATTAAAATGTGATCATGTAAGATTTCTGCAAGATTTCGTAGTCTGACCGAAATGACCCCAGACCGAAACGGCTCAGACCGAATCGGCCAGACCGAAAAGTCGCGTGCCCGCCAAAAGGACCTTTGTTTTGATACTTCTCTGGCCCTGCTTAGACTAATTAACTCTCAAGCTATGATCTATCACTACCGGATCAGGCTGAGAGATTTAGAAGATGAGATTGTTTCTGCTACTGTGCCTCAGTTGCCACGTTGTATCGTCTATTTGTTCATTTCTGCTGTGTAGCGAATCGCCTGATATGCTGTAGCTTGTGCGACATGAAAGAGGAAGCGGGGGCAAAGGTTCTAATACACAAGGTGTTCGGCAAGGCAGAGTTTAGCCTATCAGAATTCTTACAATACGTCAGCACGAATAAAGTCTGAGAATCTGCATTATGACTATGTGGGTATGGGCATGGCTTATTCACGTGTGATTGGACTGCGGAAATGGCGTGAAATGTTAGCTAGACTACATTTTCTATTTCAACTTTGAGCTACAGTTTTGGTATTGGCGCGTTTAGAAATGTAAATAAGTTCACCCATGAAAGAGAATAAATGTAAATAAGCTCACCCGTGAAAGAGAAAAATGGATGGGTTCTGATGAGAACAGAAGTATTAAGAAATATGGTCGGCAGCCACATAATTGCGATAACAGTAAGCCGTTCCAGCCCGCTAGCCTACAAGTGCTAGCAGGAATCAAGAACAAAAGTCAATCAATGAAGGATCGCATAGGCCAGTGACACTGAAACACATTACTTAATTTCAACTCTGTAAGTATTCACAGCCTACTTATCATCTCTTCAAAATTTCNTTTAAAAAAACTTCTTGGCAGGTCTAGTTCACTCAGTATTTTGACCTGTACACCGCTCAACAGAACTGTGCCAAGGCACTGTGGGTCACAACTCGCAGCTTAGTGAAAAGGAAGCACATCCTTGTAGATTGACTGACTCGTATCTTTCTGACGCTAGCACCAATAGAACATATGCATCCACAACACCACCGATAACTGCACTGTTTTTCTGCAAACCCCAGTCTGCTGCAAAACCTTTGAAAATATTACGCCTCAAAGAACCAGGTGTTCTCATACACGGTAATAAAACAACTGCTTTGGTCTTAGGGTCTTGTTACAACCGACCTTGAAATAATTGTCACGTCACTTTAAAGATATTTACTTAATACTTATAATATTTGTGAAGGCATAAAGGCCAGATGAACCGGTAAAACTTTCCTTCACATCACGATAAGCGGCTGCTATCAACCAGTCATTTTCCCTGAACAATTACCTGGCTGACCTGACGTCTTGTGATCACTAAACCACGAAATGGCATGATTGCGGCAGTCTGCTATTTTTTTGACAATAATAGTAAAACCATAAAACAACAAGTAATTTGTGAATTTGAAATAAATTAAGGAAACATATAGTAAAAAATTATCTTTTTGAGCATTAGCATCGCTATTCTCCTAAGGAAAAACTGTTGGAATCCCCATGCGTCTATCTTATTTCTTCTTTACTATTCAAGAAAGTTCTGCGGCGCTTCAGATTTAAATCATTGCATTTTTCATTGTTGAGACCCATTATGCTGCAGGTTCACATCAAATATTCATTGCTTAGCTTACCGCGGCTCATAAACGCCACCTTGAGGTGCAATCTTGAAAGTGCCCTGTGAATCCTGTGCGGAGATGGTAGAAGACCAGACAACAAAGCTTGCGCTCAAAATTTCTCTACTTTAAAAAATTATTTATGCTTTCTGATTGGTTAAACTTCTGATTTTTCTGTGCAAGATTTTGTAGATTTTTGCTCCCAAATTGAGAAATCGACGCATGGCATAGGCCTAGCCTACTCACTTACAGATTACATTCTCTGCAGCTGCCTTCAAAGCTTGTAATGAGGAGGGCCATCTTTGACCTAGAAATTTTGATATTACTTTATACGACCAAACAAAAACATGACTGAGGTAGAACATACAACTGCTGTACAAAGAAGTATTACCAGCGAAAATAGGCATAAGAGCTAGTAGCCCCATCCCCATGGTTCTTTGAACCCCACTAAAATAAACGGCTCAAAAGATGAGCAAAACATATAGTTTGGTTGAAGCAAATCGATAAAATGTATGGACATTGGTTTATTTCTTGGGCAGCAAGACCATGCACTTTGGCAGTGCATTACATTTCATCCAAATAACTTCTTTCAGCTACGTCTTTGCCAACATTCGCAGCGTTCCCAAGTGGGTTCAATTTGCAGGATTCAGCTCAGATCTAGTGATATAGTAGTTTCACCTGATATTTTGAGATTCCATTGAATTAAGTTGAAAATATGCAACTACGACTTATGACATGGAAAATATGACCTTTTATGACTTTGTTATAGATTTCGTAGGGGTGCGATTTTTCAACTCAAGTCCTACCTATGCACAAGCAACAAAAATCAGCACGCACTGATGTTATTTAATGGAAATCGATTTCGCCATACGGCATCTTCGGTCCAAGCAAATTAAAGGTAAAAACGAGTGGATGTACGCAAAGCAGTGATTATTACGAAACAAAGACAAAGGGTGCGATTTTTGTTATAAAATTCGTTTCGTAGCTTCCTGAAGCACAGAAAAAAATGACTTTTATGATTAAATGTCCCTAGTGATGAGCGATTACCCTCTGCTTATGGAACTCTTGGCTGCTCTGGTCCGGTAAGGTAAAAGGCGTGCAGTATAAAGAAATAGTGTAGAATTTCTCCCCGCTTCTTGCCAGCCTGCTCGTTCTGGAGTTTACTTGGTTCCGTCTTGCGCTTATCACGTGTCAAGTGATCCAAATCGCAGCCACTGTGATCTCGCCCGCGAAATCCAGGTTCGTGGCTTTTGACCGTACGATCTGTAGCAGAAGCTGAACTATTGCCATGTTCAAAGCTTTCAATGCAATCCCGAATCTGGTGATGCGAGAGGCTTCTCACAGCAATAGAGCTCGCCCGCCACCAAGGTCACTCTAATACTGCTTGGTTCGCACAGGCTTATATACTCCGGAAGTATTCTAACTTTTTATTTGTGAGGATTTATTATAATCATCACAGACATTGCAAAACGTGCATTTTTTTACCATCGCCTGGAACATTTCGAGCAGCATGTAAGCTGTCTAAATACCGGCATTGTTAGAGGGCATTGAAATGAAGTTTATCTGCAAACCAGTTTGTTAAAGTAATTTTAAACTAAATCGCAAATACCAGCAATCAAAATGCGAGTGTGATGAGTACTAATCGTTGATATTTTTACATTACCACCCTTTCTTCATTTATCAAACAGCAACATACCCACTTTTTGCAACGCTTAGTGGAACATCTACGTTTACAGCGTGATTGCTTCCTCTTGGCCTGGTGTCTGGTCAAAAAAGATATATTTTTTGAGAAGCAGACTTCTATATTTTTTTGTATCACTATTGTATCACTACTCTAAGTATATATTTAACGAAAAAATGGCAGTAATCTCAGAAAAATTACTGTGGCACACCCAAGTTTCTTGAAGAAGCAACAAAGATCAATTCCCATTAAAAGGTAAATTGGACCTATCACTTCTGAGACGCTGCAAAAATTTAAGAAAAGGGAGTCGGATTTTAAAGGCTATCCTCGGCTGGCTGCCGTCTTGCATCGTGTTATACTTTCAGCCTGACGTGTGAAGCAGGGGTCCAACAACGAAGGTTCGTGTACTCTTAAACGTGATGATTCCGGGGGCGACAACGCCCCAAACCATAAAAATACGGTTTGATCGTTACCTTCTGGCGAAGTCAAAAGAACTACACCAAAAGAGATATTTTTTGTTCAGAAAACACGTACACTTGTATATTAAAGTTAAAAATAACGTTTATGTTTTACTTAGAAAAGTGTTTCTCATAGAAACTACTTTTGACCTAACGGAGAAGCTTCAAAATGTACCAATCGGGAAAGCTTCAACAAGGCACGCACGCTAGAAAAACACCGGCAAGATGAGCACATACGTGTCTAGTTGTTGTATGCTGCCCATTGAGAGCATTTGCGCATCACATAACTTGCGATGCTACGCTGTCAGGAGTCGCAAACAAGCCTCCAAAGGCATCGCAAAGCGCACGTTCGCATGCAAGGGAGCTCGTGTAGCCACCCCCTACGTCCCTTTGCGTGGCTTCACGTACATGGCGCAAGTAGCCGTGCTTCAGTAAGTCAGCTGGACTGGGAAGTGGAGGTCCAGAAATTTCCATTTCTGCGATATTAGAGATGTCTGCGTCATCAGCAGCATCACAAGACTCCGCGTCGCCATCAGGCAATTCCGCGAAGACGGGGTTGACATGAATGTCAAAAGACATTCCAACATCGGCCAAGTCTCTTGCTTTACCATCAACATCAATCTGCCTTCGCCTTGCTGATAACTCCTCTGCGGTAAGCTTCGAGTTCGACTTCAAGTCCTCCAGGAAGTCTTCTTCAACTCGTCTTCGTGCTTCATCAGCTTCTTGATTCAGTCGCAATCGAAGCTGCTCTCGCACTTCTTTTTCCCGGGCTTCTTTCGCTAGGTTTTCTTTGAAAAATGCCCGCTCCTGATTGAGCCGAACTTGATTTTTACGTATCATCGCTTCATTTTCCAGCCTGTGAAAAGGTTGAAATAACACACAGCGTTCAACTTCACTGCAACAGCATAACAAACAGATTGCTGGAGAAGAATACCAGCAACACGATGCGCAATCGACAGGCGGCAATATTTTCCAGCATACTATTCTTACAGTGGAAACCGCTTAATGGAGCACCCTCCGGAATAGCAAAAGCTGCTCTAATGAGCGGTTGCTCTTTTATCCGATGAGAACTTTTTGCAATAAAAATAGGGTGTCATTCACACTAGGGGTTCACCAATACACATATCAATATCAGGGTGCTGATTTTATTTTCGTTGTGTGCACTGTACACAGTATTGTAAAAAGAAAAGTTACTGTATTTTGTCATGAGGTATTGCACAGTTTCTGTTGTGGTGTACACTGTTCACTCTTGCCCCTCTTCTGCACAAAATAACTGGTCGATTGTTTATTGTTTTACTTCATTTTTGGTTGCTTGGTCTACAGCACGATCAAGCTTGGACAGCAGTGACAACTTTCTGCATTTTATGGATTTTCCACGCGCTAACTGCGTGCAAGCCATGGTGCTGCTACACGTCTAACTGCTCTAAGCGGTGTGCCTGCTCCAACAAGCGAAGAACTTATAAGAGGAAAAAGATAGGATTATTTTTTTTCAGCCGAAACTGCTCGAATAAGCGGTTTACTCTATAAATCGATGCTCTATTAAGCGGTTTCCCCTGTATTAATTAAGTTAATCTTAAATACTTGGCGCAGGAAATAATAATTGGCGTTTGTGGACAACGACTTAGGAACGATCTGGCGAGTATGTGCAAATGTAAATATTGCATATCTTATACATTTTGTCAAACGGTTTACAAGCGCTCAGTTTACGACAAGAATGGTAATTTTGTTTCCCACAGTACCAATTGTCCAATTGTGAGTAAGTTATACAGCATCTTACAACGATTTCGCTTGAAAAAAGCCAACGTGCGACAAACGTGAAGCAGTTACTTGTATTGAGCGATCTTCTCTCTAGTTTCTTTTTCATTTTTTCCACTTTCCAAACTCCATATGATATCTTCTACTTCTTCTAAATAATCGTTATATTCGCGTAGGGAGGAAAAATCACTCGCAGGCTTGTTGTAAATCTTCAAAACACTTTTCCTGATGTCTACTTCCTTGTCGACACCTGCAGGTAAACAAGGGCGAAAGATTTATCACAAATGCAATTTCTAAATTGGGTACAAAAATTTAATTAATTACATCAAACAAACCAAAATAATTTTGAAAACCTAGCCTTTTAGTTCTTTATAACAAGTAGTTTACACAGCATGTAAAAATAAAAATATATTGCGCACAAAAAGTGTTTATACAACACCTAAAAAACTTGAACTCTGGCGTTACCCAACTCCGAACAACAACGTTAATTTGCTATTTCTCTGTCTAGCAAGCACTGAAAACATGGTAGCCTAGTGTTCTTTATTATGGTGATGACGTGATGGAATAACTGCGTATAAAACTTGATAACTGTACATTGTTTCCGCATAATTTTTGAACGATTACAAGAGCACCAAACAAAAATCCTGGTAACATCTAGCAAATATTAAGACTTAGAATAAAATCAAACGTATTTTCTCTGCTCACATGGAGTGATAATTGTTTTTGAGAATTGGCGAATAAATCTGAATACAAATGCTGGCAGCTGGTTTACTTTAGCAACGGGCCACTAATGGAAAAAGGTGATCTATTTTAACAAATGTAGTATGTACAAAACATTTATATTTCAAACCGCATGTGCTTCTGGAGCAACCTGCTAAAATGTCTTTCCGCACATGTAAACTGGACAGTGGAATGGCCACTGATTAAAACGTAAAGTCTTCAATAATGTCAATGCTGTCAACGCGCGCGACTGTGAGTCAAGCACTAAGTATCTGTCATTTAGTGTCAAGCAGAGTGCAAGCCCAGCAGCAGTTTGATTTTAGTCAAATCTAATAAATCCCAGTATGAATTATTGCTAATTTTGTTTAATTTCAGTGACAAATCCATTGGCATTTTCTTAATGTTTCCTAGGGAAATACATTGAAAGAGCAGGGGAATGTGAAATGTGTTCATTAACACAAGTCATTTAAATTTACTTCACCGGTGACCGGGTTATTGGTACATATCCGGATAGACTTGAGGCTAAGGTTAAAGCCATTGGCCTGAGGAAGCCTACTTGAAGAATGAGTGGGTGAAACGTTGACAAAAAAACTATATAAATGATCACCAGAAAAAATCGATTCGTCTGGATATCAACCTGGTGGTAAATTACCATGTGCAATGGAAATAACAGCGCATTAAAGTTTTGTTTGCAACTAGAGCTCCACCGATAAGACGTTTTTACGATGATAACGATGTTTTCCACCACCGATATTTTGCGTTATTTAAACTACAATTACAAGACATTTCAATGCATGTTGAACCAACACACAAGAAAATGGGAATTGCTCACAGCAGCAAAAATACCCAAATAGGTTCTCATTTTTGCAAAATAATATTTTATTTATAAATCTTCACCAAATTTAAGTTGTAGTTCAGGAAGTTCAGAGTTAACAAATCAGAGGCTCTGCTGGTTACACCCACTCGAAAGCGGTCCATAGATCGTCCAAGGACCAGGTGGAGTGACTACATCTTCGAGCTTGCTTAGGCCCGTGTTGGTGTGGGGCAGGGCCCTCGAGAGAAATTTTACCTGGAGATACGAAGACTGATACCGGCCCCCCTAGTTTGTGGGTTTCTCGATAAAGCTTGCACAGTTTGTTTGTATAGTAACCAGACATGGGGTAATCGTAATCGATTAAACTGACCAAAAATGACATGTCATCGCAATCGATTACATTACCAATTTATTCGTAATCTTCGATTACTTCCGTGATTAAACTTGGAATTTTTCACGCTGCGTTACTGCGCGACGAATCGAGGAATTGGAGTCGGGTTACCTCCTTTATCATCGGTTTTTATGGTTACATCTCATGGGAGGACATTTGCACGTCTGCGCGCGTTAAACCCAAATAGTCCATGGGCAAGCACAGCGTTTGGTAGCGAAGTTTTACTATGTTCCAGCTAGCCTTCTTGTTGGCCGCCAGAAGTTATGTAGTGTCTAGTCACCTGGCAACAAAAAAAAAGAGCTTTAGTTAAAAACGGGTAGGCACTTCGGCAACAGAAGAGTTAGCGTTTAAAACTGTACCTTAGTTTGTCCATCCAGCCACTCTATTTGTAAAACAATCCTACTGGCGCATGTGCTGTTTAGCACCAGAGGGTAACTATCCTGCACAAGACCCACGCTTGACATGTCTGGAAGCTTTAGTTGTTCAGGGAGTGTAGGCGACTCTATGTACATCTGCTCCGACTGTGGAGTTTCCCAGTTACGCAGGCTAAGAAGTTCATGTTGCCAGTTCGTTCTTCCTGAAAGCTACAGATTTGCTTGTCTTTTGATAAGGTGGTTGAAAACATTCGGTAGTTGTTGTAGGAGGTCGTGTGCAGTGAGTTTACAGTTGTTTGGGCTAAGGATGGGTTGGCTTAAGGTGAGGGATAGAATTGCTGTAGCCTATTTATAACAAAACTACAAATGGTTAGATTTTGGATAGGGCTTACGTGTTAAAGCAAATTTCAACTATAGGCCTAGTGCATGAGACTCCCGGATTGTAGTCTGCATGATAAGGCTACAAGTATTCCTCAGTGCATGAGAAGTTGTTTCGGCGCTATCCATATTTGAAATGCTGAGTGTGTTTGATATGGTTTAGGTTATTCCTGCAGGAAAACCAGTGCCAAGGAAAAATAGGTGTCACATTCAGTAAACATGCTTTGCAGACAGGGTAGTATAAGTTCGGTTTTATGCTCTTTACGAAAACAAAAAGTGCTGCAACTTTTTTAAGTGTGATTATTGTAACATGGCTGTACTGAATCCTCTGAAAATGTGAGAAGTATTTTTATATAGCCTGCAACTCTTTTTTGCTGTTAATGACGAATTGGTGTGGATGCCAAAAGCAAACTCTACCAGTATAAATTGTTGCAAAATTATTTCTGGTTTAGTTCTCATACTTGTACACAGGGCTGCCACTGATATAGAACCAAAAATAAGGATGGCTGATGAAATTTTGATTTTATTACCTAAAAAGATAGCAAAAGCAATTGTTTTTGTTTGCACGACCATCGCGTTTATTTGCCTATTTATCTCAAGCAACTATTCGCTTCAGCAATGACTTATTCTCAACTTCCTTCTTGTAATCGTCATGGAAAACGTTTATTTCGCTTGCTTATTTCTTGAATCAATTAAATGCTAAGCCTTCGCTTCAAAATCAGCTTTCCTAAGAATCCTAACCAGAGTAGACAGCTTACGTGCAAACAATGCCTGATAGTGTTTCGTCTTTGTGCTGCAAGATTATACTACTTTTATAACATCACAAAAACTTGATCAAAAAATGTTTACGATGAGATAGTAATGGTCTGTATGTCTATCAGATATTGCTTATTTAAAATTGTTATGCTACAAAAAATAAGAAAAAATTAGGGGTAAAGATCGACCGATATGTGGGTTTTACCGATATAAATGTAGACCGTGGCTTTTTAAAAGAAGACCTAATATCTTGGCAACAAAATAGTGGTTGTATCACTGCTCACAACTTTGTGAAGAAACTAAATGTTGCCAATGATGCTTCAGAACATGTCCTTCCTTAATCTGCTAACAGCGTTTAACACGAGAGAAGTAGTAAAAAGTAGCATGAATATTTGAGGATTGTCAGTATGCTACGGCAAACACTATATGAAACTGCGACAGCTTGTTAAAGAGTGACAAAGCAAAATCTTCGAAGTGTTAGGAAGCGCTTGGATTTTTTGTGAAACTAGAGCTAAAAAGATAAGAGAAAAGACGTTTGGTGGTACAGAACTTGAAGATGGCGTGAAGTAGGAGATTCATCCCAAAGCTTTTCGTCTGACACTCTTCAAGGGATATCGTCAGAATGA
>JGI24021J15306_10011789_pt1 | contig 10860 bp, 8 predicted proteins | sample Ectturendosymbi1_FD_15306 | JGI IMG/M metagenome (IMG submission 15306)
ATGGAGCACCATCATGCATGAAAATATCGCAGTTATGGACTCTCATGTGGAGCTCAAGCTTGCTCTTCAACAAATTAACATATTTTTCACCATTCATGGTGATTCCCGGTGGCAAAAAATAAAGTCCAGCTGTCCCCCTGAAGGACATCGTTCCGCACATCATTAGACCAGGGGGTGTTTCATTGTTGGGGTAGTGTACTCTTCCTCGTAGCGTATTCCAATCGGCCTCCAAAGCCGATATCTTCGAACAGAAAACTGTGGTACAGTAGACTCGTCCGAAAAAAGTACCTTTTTCCACATATCTGTGTCCCAGCTGGCATGTCTCTTGGCGAAATCAAAACGTTTTTTCTTCATCGCTTGAGTCAGGCGTGGTTTTCGGGTTGGCTTGCAAGATTTGAGGCCAAAATCCAAAGACAACCTGCGTTGAATCGTTTTGGTACCGACTAATGTTCCTCTTTCCATTACTTTAGCTTGAATTTTTTTGAAGAACTCATTGGAGAGCGAATAACTACCTCATGCATGACACGGGCGTCTCTGCAGCTGGAAACACTTGGTCGGCCAGACCTTTTTCTGCCCTTGAAAGTGCCCTCATTTTGATATTTCATGATTGCATTGTGCACAGCTGTTTTGCTAACCTTCGCGATTTGACATACAGAAAAGTTTAAATTGCTAAAGGTTGCAATTTGAGCCTGTTTTTCAGTGCTGAGTGATGTTTTTTGCCCATTTTTAGCACTTATGAATTTACCTGATTTTGGCTAAAACGCGTCCTTTCTAGTACCTTTTTGAACTGGGAATGAAAAGACATTGCAATACAGAGATTCTACAATAACACAATAGCACAATTATGCATTATGACACAACTGTATTGATTACTCGTCGAATTATGAGGATTTAAAGCTACATCTTTCGGTTTTGTGCAAGTGTCCTTAAACTTTTGTCCCAGGCTGTATTCTTAGGTATTTTTCATACGTTTGAATCAGCTAAACAGCTCCAGGTACGGCAAAGGTAAAATGCTTATATATGTGTCCGAGACATCGTCGCGTTTAAAAGTAAAATACAGTTGTAGATCTATCGAATTGAAAATGGAAGAATATCTGCGTTTTTAGCATCAAACGCATTTGCAGAAGAGGCAGAAATTGATTTGCGCTACATTTGTCAAATCTTTCTTGAGCGCCTTACTACATCACTCCGAGATGGATAGATTTATCCCTTCTCACAATCACACCAAAAACATTTAACTGTGTGCGAAGCCCTTTTGAGGTGCCACAGCTGCAGTTCATTGTGAAGTGGATTGCATTGTTGAACAGCAGATTGAGCTGCTAAGTCGACAGCTGTAGAGTCTAACTCAATTTTGAGTGGATGTCCAGACAATGGAACCAAATCTCTGATCTGTGTCGGCAGGCAACAAAAGCTCTTTTTTCCAACTACATACCGTTGAGAAGCTCTTTTTCAACGATATAATTGTTTTTAAAATCAGCAGGCACCGATACCAACTTCAACCAGAAAACGACATCAGGTGTGCGTTGAAGACGACAGGCCCTTATTTCAACAAACTTGTGAAACAAACACCGCGACAAGATTCTCATTGAAATTTGTGAATGTGGGCGATGAATCGAATTTGCTAAAACTAGTGTTTGTAGCATTCTCGTAGTCTTAGTCTATCTTGAGTCCGCGAAGATTTATAGTGGTCCGAAAATTGTTCGTGTCTTAAAAAGGTTGAGAAATAGTGGTCTATACTATAACTAAAAAAACGAAAACACCCCAAAAACGCAGAAGTACAACAACTTAATGAAAACCAAAAGAATACTAAATAGCAAAATGTCAGCTAAAAAAGGGGTCTAGATTTTACATTTAGCTTGCCAGGGGGGGCAGCTCGCCCCCTTTCTCCCCCGTCAGTTACGCCACTGCTCAGATGCCCTCACACGCACAAAGCTCCTTTAATTTTCGCAATCCACTCAGGCAAGCTGTAATCTACTCCGCAACGTCCCGAAAACTTCAAGACTAATTCCACCTATTACACCTCTGAAACGAAAATAGCAGAGTTACGATAAATGCAAACAATCAGACGAAGTGTGGAGCATGCAAATACCATTGTTGATGTTACAAACAGTAATTACACAACCATGTTCCAGTGTTATACACCAGATAACTTGTCATTTATTTATGCTGCTCCAGGCACTACACGCAGAAATTGAAATGAAAGATTTAGATTTTCAAGTAACGTTACTGATGCAAGGAGTGGGAACGCCGTTCCCACCCCACTGCATCCCTGGCGTTACCTTTTCTACACCACAAAAATGCCCCATGTTACGGCAGCAATCACAAAAAATGCGCTTCGTTGGCAGCAATAGCCAGATATATTATGATAATTTACAGTTTTGCACAAAAGGCTATCTGCAGATTTCAAAGCAGCGTGCTTGTTTTCAAGGAAGCACTGCCATGGTTTTTAAAGAAAAAAACATTGCCATGGTCTTCAACGAAGCCACAGTATATGATTTTAGTTTACCTAACAAGAACTGTCAGCGTCACTTAGAAACAAGAGTTTCAAACGTCTGGAATCTCATCGAATGCAAATTGGTCAATTTGCAATGCACTGATGATGTTAATAGGAGTTATCGAAATGTTTGCAATATGTCTTTGATATACTCATCTAATGCGATCAATAAAACCTTGTTTGTCTTTGCTAATGTTTTCACCGTGAACGCTCATCATACACAAACTGGGTAAGTAGACCTGCATGTTGACAAGACTACGGACAACCTACTAAAATTAGAGCACCACGCAGGCTTAAAAAGTTTGAGCAGATGAATTATGAAAACTCGTCACAGCAAATATAGCTTTGCAATAAGTACTCACTCAGAAGTTGAAATAAACCTTAACTTTTAAGACGTATTTCCACAAGCCTGCATACTATCTAGCAAGCCACGTACTTTCATACTGTGAAAAAAAACCTGCATACCGGTAAGCGTAGTTTGATTAAGCCAGGTGTGGCCAAACTACGGCCCGCGGACCGCCTGCAACCCGCGAGGGCTTTTTGTGCCGCCCGCAGGGCAGCCATACGATACGCACATAGATAAGATGTCTATGTCAAAGTAATTTTATCGATTAGAATAAAATTATCGGAAATTTATTCCGCGCGTTTCATTCGAAAACGCATTTTTAATAATAAAATAAACATGAAGTAAAACAATGCAAGGCTATAATAATATTATCATTGAATCATATTTTGAAGCGTAAATTGTAACTGAAGTAGACAAATGTAATGTATGTGGCCCCGGTAGCAATAAAGTTTTCAATGTGGCCCTCCACAGAAAATGTTTACCCACCCATGGATTAAACCAGGGTCTCCAAACCACTGCCCGCGAAGCCATTTCATCCGGCAACAAAGACTTTGTCAATAATGAAAAAATAACATATTTAAAGAAAACTCGTTGATTAGATAGAGTGTAACATATATCGAAACAATCACATCACGTAAGAAGTCCGCCCTCAAACCGGTGGCGTAGCAAGGGGGGGCTCTGGGGCCGCGGGCCCCGGGCGGCACTTTTAGGAGGGTGGCACTTTCCTGTCGAAAATAAATTTTTGAAAGGGTTTCAAAGTTCTAGCTTTTCGTTATTATTTTTTAATACATTTTTGAAAGATTTAAAAGTTCCAAGTTTTTTCAATTGTTGTGTTTAGAAGCCCTAGACTGGTAGGTTAGCCTAGAAAAACACGACATGTGGCTGTGGAGTGGGCAAATTGATGAAAAGTTCATTCAAAGCCCGGGTCAAAAATCCAATGTGCGAAAGTTCCCCAGTGTTTGTCTTGAAGTTAGTTTTTTTTTAACACACTTATTTGTGTGGCAATTGTGCCCCATTCCCTACACCTTCCTCGCCAGACAAAGCCATATCCACCATCTCAGTAAAAAGTCCTTTGAGCAAAGGAAAGAGATGACATTCGACTGCGGACTAGCAAACATTAGGGCTGCGGTTTTTATTGCCCCTCCTCTCAAAATCTGATAAAAACGTTTTGCATGGAATCACGGTAAATAGTCACGGCTAGCTTAATCCTTTTTCTCTTATCGTTGGTTCCTCACTAACGCCCCACTGTCGCATCATAACATCACCTGACACCTAGGCATTGGTGACGAAGATTTCGCTGGGGCGACGATAGCTCAGTGGTAGAGTGTCCGCCTCTGAATTGGAAGGTTGTGCGTCCAATTCACCTGAAAGCGCCGGCCTATGTCCCACCTGGCAAGGTTTGGTAATACAGGTTTTGAAATAGACGTCTGTTGCTAACCAGTCCTGTCGCCACGGGGGCTTTGCCCCCCAAACAAGCTTCCAATTCTTGAAATATGAAGCACTATAAATCAGTAGATTTTTTGTTAAGTTTTAGAATGTCAATCCCCCTGCACAAACGTAAAGTCCCCAATTGAAGGCCTTCTGGCGACGGTTCTGTTGGTAACGAACAAAGGCAAGGAATAACACTATGCACGTGTAATTGGAAGATGTCCAACACAACAGCGAAACCAAGTGCGCAGGTCACGGTGAAGACTGCAAGCCAGGGCTTCTCAACCATAATTGTAAGCCTGTTTAAGATATTTTTTCAAGATGGGTCCCCGCACCTATAGAGGGCTCCGGGCAAGTGCCGACAGAGTTAACGTTTGAAGCCTTTTATACATACTATGAGGATTAAACCACTACTGAAACGTGAAGTGAACAATGAAACGTTCTTTACATCACTGAGATCAGATTGTCAGATTGGTTATTATAGCCTGGTATATGTAGTATACATACTATTTGTAGTTAAAGATGGGGAAAATATACGAAATTTTAACATACATAAATGTTTACATCTGTAAAGTAGGTATGCCGCCATCACATCCCTTACTTTTTCAAGAAAATTTGACGAAACATATAAGGTTCGTATATGCCTAGGTAAAGAAAGCAAAAAATAGAAAAATTAATAAGAAAGGTGGTGGCAATCAGAAAAAGCAAGACTCATAATCGACACTGAAAAACAAGACACATTTCACTTTGTGAGTGTTTGATTGTGATTTTCAAGATGCTTTATTAATACTTATATCTTTAAATATGCATGACACACAATCTTCTTTCATTTTAAATTTTTGAAAGCAAATTTGAGGGATGGAAAGGGCGGCACTTTTATGGTCGGCCCCGGGCGGCACTTAGCTTCGCTACGCCCCTGCCTCAAACTGTTGTGGAGCAGCTTATGTGGCCCTTTGGCAAAAAAAGGTTGGAGCCCCTGAATTAAACTATCCACTCGGGCACATTGGCCACCTTAACAATGGATTTCACAAACTTGTGGATGCATTGCTACACATTCACTCATGCTTCTTTTCACACATGATGATACGTGACTTACCGCTATCAGCAGTCACTGTCTCGCTGCATTATCTGCCAAGATGTCTGCGTTCATCGGTCACATGTAACAAAACACCTACCACAACTTCAAGTGAACATTTCAAGGTTTCTTTTCATGTCATTGTTACGCGACAAAGACCAACAGTAGAACAATGCGCTCGCAAGTATCGGCAACATGCTTCTGCAGGCAAAGGAGCGGACATAAATGAACTGCAAGCTGATCACTTCATGACATCAGAAGAGTGAACCTGGCTCATGTGTAGTGTGGGTGTCATACCGAAAAAACTGTCATTGCAAGAATTAAATCAATTAATCGGAATTAAGCTGCTTCTAACTAGAGATTTTCTAGAAAATTTTGGTTCTTAATTCCAATTTCCAGGGAGGGGGACAAATGGGAATTTTGCCCCTCCCCTGGGGGGCAATTTGCCATTTTGCCCCCACTGCGGACGCCCCTGATAGTGTCATAGACAACATTGCTAAGAGGAAACATAGGCACAGGTATTTCTTTTAAAGGACTGAAATAGCCTGTAGCTTGAATATTTGGAATTGCGCATGTTTATGCAGCAGTCACATTGTATTGCTTTCTTGCATTGCATTAAAGTTTAGTACTTTATGAATTCCACTTTCCAGTTTACTAAACGACTGTAGATGGTTTCTTTATTCAAATAGTAACGATCTTACGACAGAACATCGTACAATACTGTACATGGTACAGTCACACTGAATGCGATACAATACGTATAGGCACACTGGCACATGCATATTGAGTGCGTGTTTCATTTCTCGAGGTGCAATCTTCAGTAGAAGCGGGCCGCACGGACGTGCAGATTGCTTGGCCCCTTTGAGTGCGTTTCTTTAAAGTGCCTTGCTCAAGCGCACAGCAACGATAACACAGGCAGGTTTAGGGAGTCAGACCCTTCGATCCGGAACCGTCACCTTTAACCATTGCGTTGCGCCATCGCGAGCGGCGTATATATTTGCATCAGTAAAGGCAATTACCGTAAAATTTCTTGTCTGGAAGAAAACAACACGCAAGGAACTTCACCCTCTTGAGTTAACAAGCAAGGTAACATACAGAATTTGCCTATAACGGCACCTCTAGGGCGGATTGCATAAAGAACGTTATTGCCGAATTGACGTTACAAGCGAATTGAAATGCATGTAAAAGATGCCATCGGGACTGAACAAAATGCAACATTATAGGCGAATTGACGTTGCAGGCGAAGCCGTTATAAACGAATTCCACTGTATAGAACAGGTTTATAAGAGGATTCAGGCCCAATTCGAATTAAACTAAAAAAGTTAGTTTCAGGGCAAATTGTTTGTTTTTAGGGCAAACTGTTATTTTCAGGGTATATTTTTTCCGCCGCCCCAGTAAACTGCTTCCCGTACGCCTATGTTTGTCGTCATTGGTACTGTCACCAATAAAGTGTGTTCTGTAAATCTGCATGTGGTACTTTAATCACGGACAAAATACAACTGGCCAGTGGGTCAAACATTTTTCAGATATTTACTCACATTGTGCTCCTACGTGTGTGGTACAGAGCTTCTACAGGTTTTCAATCTACAAATTTTCTTTCAGTGCAGAAAAAATCATGATTCATCTTTGCATGTGATTTAACTAAGGGCGAGTAGCCTGAAGGCTTTATTCGATTAATGAGAAACACGAAATTATACTTTGGTAGGAGTTTGATACGTCCTATCCTTTGAAGTTCAATCCACCTTAACTTGCACTTCGTTATTAAGTGTATGCTTGTTGCGTAGAAAGTGAGTTTTGCGCACATTTTCACTACGATGTGAATGTTAGACAAGTTTATTAAGTAGACATTCTTATCTGCAATTATGTCAAACTGTTGCAATCGCGCAGCACAATCACTGGGCGTTCCCGAACCTGCGCTTCTTTATCAAATATGACCGAAGCTGTATTTGTCAGACACAAGTATTTTGGGTGGTGGCAAGATTGTTTGCAAAAATAATAAATTACGGTTACAAGCAATGTGTGTTCTGGGTGTAAATCAAGTGAGCACCAGCTTAATTATTGACGCGCTGTACGGGAATTTTCATGTGTTCTAGTCGTTAGTTAACTTGGAAGCGTCGAACTCGAAACGCGGAGCTGTGGGCTCAAACATGACACATTGAATGAGTGTATGGAAACTGCGCAAGACTTAATACTACGCGTTGCTCATAGACTTAATTTTCTATCAGCACTCCAAGCTTAAACAAGGCTTATAACGACACATTCCCCAAACCAGGTTTGGTTGCTAGGGACTATTGCATGCGTTTTATTTTAAACGACGTGACCGGCGTATCGAAAATCAGACCCATCAAAGTTTGCGGTTGTTGCATTTCTCTAATCAGCAAGTGCAGTATCCAGCTGACTACACGAATAGATAACACTATTTTGACGAGGGTGCCAATCTCGTTTCGTGTTTTTATCAGGAGAGATTCAAGGTCATAAGCGTTTCTTTGCAAGAGGCCAATTTCAGGATTTGTCTGACGGCCAAGAGTTGTCAACCAAATGTTAAAAAATTTACGCAAATGATCATTAAACACAGGTACTTTTGAAATTGAAATTTTGCCTGGCAGTGTGGTGTCACCATGACGTCATTGTGACCCATGGAAAGAATTTAAATGCAGAGGTTCATGTTTTGTGTTCATCAGAAAGAACTCAAAACCCCATGCTGTGATTTCTTCATTGGCTCTCTAGCGCAATCGGTTGGCGAGTAATGGCTGAAAGTTTCCTCTATCGCCGTCCCTGCCCAGGTAACCCTGCCCAGTTTAGGTAAATCATTTTCAACTTAATTATAGAAAAACCTACAGATTACGTTTAAAGCTGGTTCCTTTAGTAGCTGGATTTTTTATGCGCTCTGTCGGCCCGATCTATCCAATCTGAATAAGTTTTTTTTTTTCGTGTAGGGAAGGGATTTGGAGATTTGCCCTATTGACCCCAGGGTTACTTGTCGTGTGACAAAAATGTTGTGCATGGTAACCTTGCCCAATTTGTTCTAAACCTGTGATCTTCAATCTGTTTTTTAGAATCGTCCCTCTAATGGAATTTTGCTGAGGTGATTTCGCCCAGCAACTTGAAGACCAGCAGTCTAAACGAATTACTGTACGCAGGTACATGAGCAAGCAAGGAGAGCCGTTCCAATAGGTACTTACGTGAGATGAGAGCAGGCGCCAAGGAGATAAGCCGATTCGGCGCGCATGACTCCGAGTCGACTAGTGGTGTTGACGGTGAAAGTGTTTGAGCGGAGGAGGGGTGGCTTTCGCGGTCCTGAAAGGAATCCTCAAAGGAACGAATGGCTGATACATCTGTGCACGTATGGATGCAGAGAGAAATCGATTTCGATCTCAGCGGGAAATGCATGAAACTAAAACAGCTAGATCCTGTTCTGATTTACGCATATCTATAAGGAAAAGACTGGACTCGAAACGAACCTCTTATTTCACATTCGCTCTTTGTCTGGAGAGTTTTGCGTGGGAAGTAGCCCTAAGAGGTCTAGAAATACCTCACGGTTATCAGTAACCTCTTATAATTTTATTAGCTAAACCTAAGGTTGGATAAAGCAAGGTTAGAGATGTGATCACGCCACCTGTGGTCGAACTCTGAGTGGTTTACCATGAGCATAGTCAACAGAACTCGCCTCGCCACTGTTTTTTGCGTGATTCTGGTCACGGGCCGAACCATTTCAGCTAGAATCTACGTATTTGAAGAAGTGACTCAACATACAGTACAGAGCTTTTCATGTTTAATAGCTGCGCACTTTGGCGGGAAGAGTCAAGCCGAGAACGCTTAGCAAAAATCCCATCTCTGCCGCTTCTCCTTAGCATAGTACTCTTTCAATCATTACCCAAGATTCATATCTATTGGTGAGTATCGGAACAAACACCAATTTCAACAGCCGAAAGCTATTCTATGTATGAAAGCTCTGGTTTTGTGACCATAGGTGGGATAAATCTCACGCAGTGCTGTGTTTGATTTACTATAGCAGTGTATCAATTTCTTTGTTCTTCCTTCTATCACTCATGAATGCCACCCGAGGTGTTTGAATGTCTCGACCTCCTCTGCAGAGTTTTGTTGCTTCCTTTTTACTTCATCAATTATCTTTTTAGTTTGTTACTGTGTTTAATATTTTTTGACCACACCGAATTTCCTTAATAAGGTTAGATCCACTCCTTGTGGAGATAAGCATGCTCTTTTCATCTACAATTTTTCCTTACTGTGTTTCGTGTTTGTTTGTTTTTATGACTGTGCTTAATTTATTTCCGACTGTTGTTTTCTAACCCTTGTCAATGAGGTTCAAACGGAGCTGGTTCACTACATGATCTCCACCTCGATAGTTTCACCAATCCTATGTGACACAGTGACAACCTATGTTTACATTGACCAGTTATTTTGCCCTTGTGTTTTGTGTTAAGGCCAATCTACACTGAGGAGTTGCCAGGAGTAGCCGCGCACGATTCTTTGTTTGTTTTGCTGCGTCGGGTAATTCTGCGCTCGTGCACGCCTCGGCACCGCAACTCCTGGGCGCAATAAAACAAACAGAGACTCGTGCGCGGCTACTCCTCAGTGTAGATTGGCCTTTACCGCAAAGAGCCACATCACAAAACTTACAACCTTGAGCTTGAATCCAGCATCATACGAAACACGCTTTCTCTTGCAGGACATTGTGCAAGGCTTTTACTCCACAATTCCAGACAGTGGCGCAACCAGCTCTTCCAATGCATTTGTGCCCGCAGACACGAAGTCCATAGTACAAACACACACATTCTGCACAACGCTGGTTAATAAAAACAGACCCGACACGTTAGAGGCTGAATCACCAGTGTCAAGCGAATTTTCTGACTTCACGCCATACGCTCATGCACAGAACAACATTCTACGTATAAAATATGCTGAGAAAACTGATGATTAGGGCTTAGGGTGTGGTGTTTAGGAAAGTGTGCCGGGTTAGGGTTTGTGTTACAGTTAGAAAAAGAAAAATAATTGAAATCTAAGATTAGGTTCAATATTTTTCACTGGTTTTACTTATTCCAGTAGTGTATCTTGTGGGTATCTGACATACAACCAAAAAGTTTTAATTTACACAACACACATCAAAAAGTAATCCCCAAACTTTATTCCTTTACTCTGAGAAGCAAAACACCTGACAAACAATAATAGGTCAGAAATTTCGTAAAGGTCAGAAATTTCACTTGACACCGGGCTACAGAAATTTACCTAACAGAACGTTTTGTAACGGCGTTGGAGGCCGAGCCTCAGGTTTACAGACGCATTCTTAACACTATTTGTTCACCTGGAACAACACTACTGCAGAGTGGGACGCTAATCCCTAAACTGGTCAAGGCCAGGTAAAGTGCGAATGCGCTGTGACATGCACACCCTCAAACGAACAGACACTGCAATGTTCGAGCACTCAGTCACAAAGTAAAATGCGGTTGTAGTGTTCAAAGAATAAGGACGAATATAAACAATCTGACTGCGTCAAAGCAG
>JGI24021J15306_10011790_pt1 | contig 10859 bp, 6 predicted proteins | sample Ectturendosymbi1_FD_15306 | JGI IMG/M metagenome (IMG submission 15306)
TCAACAGCTTGATATAAGAATTCGGTAACTCTTTCTTTGTTCGTTTTCGAGTTTGCGCTGGGTAGAGGTGCAGGGTGTTAAGATGATAGATTTTTTTATTAACAGGAGTTTTAGAAGCGGGCAGCACGGACGTGCAGATTGCTTGGCTCCTTTGAGTGCGCGTCTTTAAGCGCTGCGCTCAAGCGCACAGCAGCGATAACTCAGGCAGGTTTAGGGAGTCAGACCATACGATCCGGAACCATCGCTTTTAAAACATTGCGTTGCACCATCGAAGTCGCGTACATATTTGCATCAGTAAAAGCAATCACCGTAAAATTTCTTGTCTGGGAGAAAAAACACGGAAGGAACTTCAAACCCTTTAGTTAACAAGCAAGGTAACTACAGAATTTGCCTATAACGGCACCTCTAGAGGATTGCATAAAGGACGTTATTGCCGAATTGACATCATAAGCGAACTGAAATGCATATAAAAGATGCCATCGCGACGAAACAAAATGTAACGTTATGGGCGAATTGACGTTACAGAGGAAGCCGTTATAAACAAATTCAACTGTATAGAACAGATTTACATAAGGTTTCAGGCCCCAATTGATTAAACTAAAAAGTTACTTTCAGGGGAAATTGTCTATTTTTTGGGCAAATTGTTATTTTCAGGGCAAATTTTTTCCGCCCCCCAGTAAAATGCCTACCCGTACGCTTATGGGAAAGCGTCATGTGGCTCGCGGGCCGATAACTGCCCAGGAATGGTAAACTAGCATGTTGAATGAATCAACGCCTATAGGTTTAATCGATAGCCATGTGGGAGAAAAACGGAAAGCAACCTGGAAAGATCTACGAGTTTGGAGTTTGCCAGTACCTTTGCGGAAAGCAGCCGTGCTTGTGTTACAAGGTCGTAAATTTCTTTTGAAGGACATTAATAGCAAAAGCTAATATGACGGTCGCACCGAACATCGAAGAAGTTGGCTTCTTTCTGCCTGAGAACCTATGCAGTCTAAAATGGTTTGCTGGTATGCACGCAAATCTCATAGGGCATCGACACTGGTGTTGAAGAAATGTTATCATAATAATTCGTGCAAAGACTCAAGAAAAAATTGCCTTTTTGTTTAAATTAGGCTTTACTTGCTTATTGCAAGGAGCAATTACCATGTTACTTTAGTTCATCCGAAGCACTAAAATTCCTAGGTGATGGGCAGTGGCGGATCCAGGCTAGGCGTTTCGGGGGCAGTTAAACACGGTCAACACTATTTTGTTTGGAAAACCGCCACTCAAAGCACAGAATGACTATATTTTCTAAAAATTTGGGGGGCATGGCCACTCTGCCCCTCCCCTGGCTACTCCTATGATTGACAGCCCATTGTCTTATAATAATTTGCATTCAGATACCATGCAAGCATTTGCTTGTGATGTGTCTGTCTATAAACATTTTCTCACAGCCAACACTACCACAAAAATTACCAACCAAAAATGTTGAGCTTTTTATCAATTTATTGTTTATCTGTTGTAATTTAATGGAAATAAATACTCAGCAAGCTGAGTATTGGCTGCGGCGTTTGCGTACCACGTACAGCTTTTCATTTCGTTATCTTAGGGCTGGGTGCCTAGGCCAACGTGATATCATAACGTAAAAGTTCACAATAACAGTAAGTCTTTTACTGCATTTACTGTATACGATCTGTACATTGAAAGCCCAGCGCTAATAACACAATAACGTTTCAAAGCGAACAAAGAAAACATACTTTTCCCAGTAATTGTGGGATTCATGGCACCAGATAGGTCATCACTTTTTGCAAAAAATAGTTGCTTAAATTTTCAGTTACACGACCGGAGTAAGGCGATGATTTTTTCTANATCTGCCCAGCGCATGTCGGTTACCCTCTTTGCACTGCAGTGTTTCNGATTCGCATCGGATTGGCGCGTNAGCGATTCGTCGTCCTTGGCTGAGTAGCGTGAACGCACTTGCGAGATCGATGTTGGGGTGTTTTCACACTGCAAGGAACTCGAAGATTTGCTTCGTGCGCTTGGCCTATGGTATTGCGAAAGCTGGGAAAGAGGTGAATATGAAAAGGTGAATAGTGATTCCATTACAGAAACGTGCTTTTCGTAGGTGTAGTTGGATTCGCCGAGAGGGGATTTTGTTTCGTGTAGTACAAAAACAACTACCAGCAGAGAAAATAGTATAGAACTGCTGGGCGATGTGGTGAGGAAAACCGCGTCGCATCGCAATTGCACACTTCAAGTGACTTTAACCGAATTTGAACAGCTTCCTCGGAGCAGAAAATGGGAGTTCTTTTTTTGCATATTGCAAAGCCACTTGATAGATTTCAGTCAGGATCAGTCTATTTTCTGCACTGCGATAAAACAGAGTGTCAAATGTGAGGATTCACGGCACTTTGTAAGTCATAGGGTATGAACAGTAGGTAGGCTACTGCAATTCACCAAATCACAACTGCAAGCTATTTCATGAACTTTTATGACACATTTTGTGCTACTCCATGGTTCCATTATGAACTGAGGAAATCATAGCCACATAATTGCGATGCAAAGTTCAAAGTGTATCCTGAAGTCATCTACTTCCCATATTTCATATTTTGCACAGAGGATGAATCACTTTACCAAGGTGTAATGAGAGCCAATTAATCACTTTATCACTATTGGGGTAGTAATAGTCCTTTAGCCCAATCTATTGTAGCCTGCTGAATAATTTTTCATTTTGCTTTTAACCGATTCAATTTTGCAGATTGTTTCCCTCGGTGTAGTCAGCCTACAGACAAAGCTATTAAAAATATGACCCGTCATAAAACTCCATCTCTTGATGTGGTATATTGCAACAGATTAGTTTGAATAGGTTAATCTGTTCCGCTGTGATAGCTTAAAGCATCAAACAAGTACAGAAAACGTTGCCCAAGACTCAATAGAAACCACCCAACCTCTTTATTGCTCGAATCCCTTATTGTCGGATTCACAACCTACCTCCAGGGTTGCCAAACCTGTTTTCATCAAAAAAAGCCAGACCTTGTCCCAAAAAGCCAGATAGCAGTTTTAGGGAATATACACACGAAACATGCATAACGAAACACAAAATAGACATTAAAACTTGTCAGAAACATCGATATATTACAATGCCAATCTGTAGAAGCGTTTTCTTATCCCGTAATTACACTGTCGTAAATTTGTTTCTTATCAATAACATCGATCATTTTTAGGACAACAGTAAAATCTTTGCAATATTTTGTGCACCCTGCATGGTCATAGATTCTCGTCAGAAGAATTTTGTAATGAATATGCAGCTCAGACAATATTTTGCCAGAGCCCAGCCTTTCCGACTGAGAAAAAGCCAGAAAAAGTCAAATTTTGTCTCTGACAGATTTTGTCTCTAAAGTTCCAGATTTTGTCTGGCTTTTTTCTAATTCCAAAAAAACCTAAAGGTGTTAAAAAAGCCAGAATTTCAAAATATGGCTTCAAAAAAGCCAAATTGGCATCCCTGCCTACCTCTGCTGGTTGGATTCACTGAATCGGATACGGTTCAAAAAACGGGCACTTAAGCAGCTCGGTGAAACACTCACGGTCGCGCCTGAGTGATTTGTCGGATTCCCAATCCAACGCGAATCCGATAACAGTGCAGTGTAAAGAGGGTAAGTGACCGACAGAAGCTGCCGTGTGCTTGCAGCAAACGCAGAGGGTCTATGAGGCCTTCATAAACCCCTACGTTTGTTAGCTTCAGTGGTTCGCGAGTTACCGCAAAAACATCGCCGAAAAGCCGATATATTGGCTTCTGCGGTCCTTAAAGCAGGTCATAGTGTGCTCAGTGGCGTGAGATTACACTTTTTAACTGCAGTTTGCAGTGTCGGTTAGGAGACTTCAACGTATCTGCCGCTCCAAACGTTCTCCAACGCAAAAAGTTCTCCACGTGTAGTTTTCCGACGTATTGGCGTTATGTGTACGTTCATTGACCCCTAAAGCACTAGAATTTGACCCGTCGTGCAAGTCAGATGAACTGCAACGCACTTTTAGCTACGTTTACTTTTGAAATGCTTTTGAAACGCGTGCAATGTGGTAATTCTTTGACAACAGCCGTCTACATCTGCAACGCGTCTTCCACACAGGGCCTCCAAGACACAACAGTCTTTAGGAACACTCGAACCCCGAATCTGGTATAGCATTTTTTCAATAGTGAGAGTTCGATTTTCACCAAGCCTACATTTCTTGAAACTCGAATTCAAACGGTCAAAATCCAATCCCCTATAAATTGCCGCTTCCTCCAAACGTAGTCAAGTAGTTTCCCCTGAACCGAAATGCGGCATTTTATAGAAATGGAACAACTTTATAACAGTACGTTACCTTTGGCTTAGCAACTCTCTTGCCTACCTTTCGTCCGAATTGCATCTTGCCGATACTATTTAAGTCAAGTTTACAAGTAATCCAGTAGCGCATGAGCCTCTGCAATCTGAAATGTGCGGGACTCATGCTTGTGATTTGGGGCTCTTTTGAACAGGCGCCTAGCCAGAAATTTTGATAGGGGGTAAACAGCAACCAAAACACAACATCTAAATGTTTAACGCCCCCTGTTTTGAAAGCATCATCCATAAAACGTCCTTTTTTTGGTGTTTTTTTTCTGAATAATTATGTTCCCAGCAAAAAGAATGTCTATTTTCATTGAAGTGACGAGTTTTTAAAGATTCTTTTTAGTAAAATTCCAAGCTATTACGTTGGATGAAAGCCACCATTTTCTCGTAAAGCTTCTTTGCAATAGCGCTTGTGAAAGATTTAAGTGCAAGATCAGTAGTATGCTTTTTGCAACCAGTATTGCATTTGAACAAGAAGTCATATTGGTCTCCATCACGAATAGAGACTTGCTACCCAGGGGCCTCCAAACGTGTTTGCCCAATGGCCACATAACCTATTGCACAACAGTTCGAGGGCCGGGCCCGGACATCTTACGCAATGTGATTCTTTCGGGATATGTTACGTTCTGCTGAAGAAACAAAAGTTTCGCAAAGTATTATTTTTTATTATTGCAAATATGTCTTCGCGGGCCCGATGCAATGGTTTTGCGAGCCATAGTTTGGAGACCTCGACTCTTGATTGCAGGGTTGACAGGTTGGCTTCTGGCCACGCTTCAAGTTGGTTGGCCTAAAAAAATTTTATTTCGCCTTTTGACTTTTTTGGCCTCATCTCAAGTTGGTTGGCCGTGAAAAATTTGTTTGGTCTTTTGGCTTTTTTGCGCTGAAAAAGATTCCTTTGAAGGAAGATATTGCTATTCAATTTTTTGGGCAACACATTTGCAAAGATTTTGTAAAAAATGCTATAATAGACCGACGCCCGCGTTCTGATGTCAGTGAGATTTGAGGGATGCGAGATTCCAGGTAAATTTTAAGCAGCAAGTTCAACACTTGCAGACAAGTCTGCGTCTCCGCGATAAAAATGCGACAATGTCTTCGAGGAAGTGGAAGGGCTGTCATGATTCTGGTCGTAAGTACAGGAGTGAATCAGAGATGATTTTCGTATGGGTACAGAAAGGTGCCGATGGGTCGGTTTGCAAACTGTGGCACCATTGTACCCAAACTGAGCATAAACCGGAGTTGTACAATGACAACGTCACCACTGCTTGTCTTTGTCTGTAACGTGGGTACTTGAGAAAATCACCGGTATATAGGATTTTTGGGGACTTGAAGTTTATAACGGATTTGGGGGTTTTGGGGGGAGCTGAGTCCAAAAATCGCATCCATTTTTGTCCATCTGGTCAGGATTAGCCGCTACAGAGCAAACGTTTTGCAGTTTTTCGCAAAACATTGCAAAACCTCACCAACAGTTTCAACAGTTAACTCCCACCATTTTTAACTTGAAAACAGATTTTGTAATCACTGGTGGTGCTTTTAATTTCTGAAATGCTTTATCAGTTGTTATTGAACTGCGTAGGCCCATAGGGAGTGAGTTAGAAGCAGCCTATTGATAAGTGGTCGGTACAGTACATTAAAATATGTTAGAATAGTCTGTGACTGGTACCATAGTTGATGAGCATGACTGGATGATTTGCGGTGAATTTGAAGAATTTGTGCATACTGGTTGAGGAACAAAGTGGTACAGACAATGCCATGTTTCTTGTGTCTGTGAGACAGTAGGGATCGCCAAGAGCATTGGACTAAGGAAAGTTGACCAAAGAGAGAAGGATTTGAGATTGGGGAAAGAAATATTATACACTCTCCTTTGATTTATCCAAATTAGGTGCTACCTCCTCTCCATATCAAACTAGGGTTGATGAAACAGTTTAAATAGGGAAAGTTACTGCTTTGCATATTAGTGTGAAAAGTTCCCTGCACTGAGCACTGAAAAGTTGGGGGCAAGAATTTTTGATGGCCCTCAGATACGACGTTTAATACAGGACAAATATTTTCCACTCACCATAACACCTCTTGAAAAAATGCTTGAAGATCCTTTACAGCAGTTGTCGAAAACTTCCTCAGAAATTTTAAAGCTCTTAAATATCACGACCTTTTAAAACAGCTGTTAAATTCTTACGAAAAAGTAGGATGCAATATGAGTGTGAAGATTCATTTTCTTCATAGTCATGTAAACAATTTTTCTGAAAACTTAGAAGCATGANGGAAGAGCAAGGAAGAGTCCTTCCACCAAGATATAAAAACAATGGGGAAAAGATACCAGGGACGCTGGAATACTAACATGATGGCAGNCTATTGCTGGTACTGAAAAAGAGAGGTTGCTGGCAGTAGCTACTCCCTAAAAACACAGAAAAGGCANTTTCAGGATTAGCAACCATGCATTATTTTCTGTCATGAAAAAAAAGTATACTATCATTTTCGGGCTATTCTTGGCATTTTAACACTTTTCTGTCACCACAATCTTTGCATTGCAAGACCATAATATCTGTGTATCTTCTCATCAGTGTTTTGTAAGTCACAGTTGCAAGTATACAGTATACACTAACTGAAGTTTTGTGTTTGTTTAATCTTTTGTATGTTTTCTACGCTGCACATTGCTCTTCAAAAGCTAATTTACAAATCATGGCTATTACAAGAAGTCACTAGTGTTTAAATAACATGTTAGCAAACTTCACAAATCACGAAATGTGTAACCCTCTTATGCAACAGTATGCTTAAAAAGCCACAATTGCGTAAATATAAAATATCAAATAGCTCAAAAACGTGATCACATAGGGAAAATCTGACAACAGTTTTGAAATCAGCGCCCCAAAATTATCCCGAAAATGATCTTAAACCCCAAACCCCACGAAATTCATTTAAAATTGTTGAGCTGTGGATTGCTGATATTAAAAACGAACTTAGCAACTTACTGCCCGAACTCATCCATACAATCATTATTTTTCCTACGTTGTTTGAGGCTTGGGACCCGAGGTGTTCATCAAACTCAGATTTGGGTCGCGCTCAAAATAGTTTGGTAACCACTAATCTAGCCATTCTAGTGCAAGCGTTTGAAGTGTTTATTTAAATCCATTAGTGTTTCAAATAACAAAATCCAATCGACTGGGAAAAATTTGATTTAGTTTCATTTTAGTCACATGCGTTTTATCGAGAAAACAGATTGCAAGGTTTCTGTAACTTGTGAGTAATGGCAGTGTCAATGCCCTCAGCTCTTACAAAATAATATAGCATCTTCGTACTTACATTGTTTATTGAAAGGAATTCCTTCCCAGCAAAGAATCATACACAAAGATTTTACAGAGTATATATTTCGCCTACTAGGTAGGCATCATCCGCTCTTAGACTTTGCCGCTGACTCTAGCGGCTGCAGCTGAATGATTTCAAAATTAATAGGATAGGGTGGCAATTAAGGCTCAACATAATTGTGGTTGAACCGTCACAGTACATGTTTAGTCATAACAAATAAATATCTTAGATGTTGCTAAACAGTGTCTATGGCCTACTTGCGCAATAAAAAAATATTTGAAACTAGATTGCTTCATAGCCAAAGTTTGAGCTTCAAGGCATATAAACCATATTTCCTCGCCATATTCACGCATTTAGTTTTAAAACTGTACAAACACAAAAATCACCGATGTGCATTTAAGCCAGGTTTTTTTTAAGATGTTTTAGGACCTGATTCGGGTCCCTAGAATTGAAAATCGGGTCCTAGAATTAGAGAAAATTATTATCGGGTCCCTAGGATCAGAGAAAATCGGGTCCCTAGAATCAGAGAAATCAGGTCCATACCGGGTACCAACATTTTCCTTAAAAAAACTGCTTAAGCCTTAAATTTTAAGGTTACGGCTGACGCTACAGACAAGGGTAAGCTATACAGTATTTCTAGCACGCCAGAGTTATCAGAGAGGAATTTTACGATGGTCCTGAAATATAGGCGTACGGGAAAGCATTTTACTGGGAGGCGGAAAAAATTTACCCTGAAAATAACTATTTGCCCTGAAACTAACTGTTTTCGTTTAATACGAATTGGGCCCGAAAACTCTTGAAAATCTGTTCTATATAGTTGAATTCGTTTATAACGGCTTCGTACGTTACGTCAATTCGCCCATAACGTTACATTTTGTTCGGTCCCGATGGCATCTCCTGCATGCATTTCAGTTGGCTTATAACTTCAATTCGGCAGTAACCTTCTATATACAATCCCCTAGAGGCGCCGTCATAGACAACTTCTGTAGTTACCTTGCTTGTTAACTCAAGGGGGTGAAGTTCCTTGCGAGTTGTGTTCTCCAAGACAAGAAACTTTAGGGTAAATGCCTTTACTGGCTGAATATACTGTATTGAAAATTTTTTCACCTTTCCCTGAAAAACAGAGTTTACCGTAAAATTTTCCACTGTAATGAATATATTTTTTACCATTCAGGATTTTTGAGCAACTTGCGATTGCCCTGAAAAACAAAGTTGCCCTGAAATTTTTCACTGTATTGAGTATACTTTTACATTCAGGAGTTTTGAGCAACTTGCGCTTGCCCTGAAAAACAGAGTTGCCGTGAAATTTTTCACTGTGTTGAAATATTTTTTACCATTCGGGATTTTTGAGCAACTTGCCCTTGCCCTGAAAAGCAGAGTTTGCCCTGAATTAACTGTATTGAATATATATTTTTTATCATTCAGGATTTTTGGAGCAACTTGCGCTTGCCCTGAAAAAACAGAGTTGCCTGAAATTTTTCACTGTATTGAAATATTTTTTATCATTCAGGATTTTTGAGCAACTGTGTTGAAGAAAAAGAATTTCACTGTGTTGAAGAATTTTTGAGCAACTTGCGCTTGTCCTCAAAACAGAGTGTGCCCTGAATTCACTGTATTGAATATATATATTTTTATTATTCAGGATTCAGATTCAGGGTTTTTGAGCAACTTGCGCTTGCCCTGAAAACAGAGTTTTCCCTGAAATTTTTCAATACAGGGGGCGACCGCCCCTCGACCCCCGCCTCGTACGCCTACGTCCTGAAATGAAGGCTACATCACCATTAAATTAGATACAGCAAGCTGGTGCGCCAGAAACAGCCTCGGAAAGTGTTACTCTTTGTTTAACTTTCGGTTAGTGATTGCAAGCGCGTGGATACAAGTTTGTCTTTCATCATCGCCAACTTCCACACGGAGCTTGAACCTCAGGTAAGTGTCAGTCAGGATATGAATTCTCCAGCATTTAAACTATACACAACACTTTGATCAAATACACAACACATACTGCTTTGATCAGATTCGACTAAAATCGGAAGTAGGAAAGGTTCATCAGGCAGTTGCGTTGATTGCACTGAAGTATTTCTTTTGCTTACACATCAAAAGCTTTATCAAATTCCTGAAAAAAATTGATACTATTTTCGGAATTGGGGATTGGGGCAGTTGCCCCCATTGCCCCCTGGCTATGCGCATGCTTTTGAAGTGAAACTTGAACGCTACTAGAAGCTAAACAACTGGTCAGGCTCAGCTTACATCGCTACAGAGTCGATCTAACCACAGAATCTAAGAGACGGGTTCTTACCTGGGGTCCGTGAACGTAATTAAGGGATCCATGAATGTGACTTAAAGGGTCAATGGGCTTTACTCTGACACTTCGAAAGGGTTAATAGGCTTTGCTGGCATTTCGACTGCTTGCATTCTGTTACCACAGCCGCAATGAAATTAACAAACGCTTCGACGCTTGCAAAGCGCCAAAAACGCTAATGCAAACGGATCTTTAGGGGTATTTCGAAGACTTGTGGCACATGAGGGCATAGAGAGAGCAGCAGTTTTGTACTCCAGTAACAATGCGTGTTTTTGTTACAGTTGTACTGTGAGTTGTTTAAAATTACATTGCTGTCATTATCATCAGCTTTTAAGTCGAAAAAACTTTATTTGATCAACGTGTAACAAACAACACCAGCAAAGGTTTGAACCATATTCATGAGAAACGTTTTTCACCTGGTAAAATTTTCGGTGTCTTCGTCCATAACTGCGGAATAATTTGGGATATCTCTTCCTCAACTCCCTCATTCGATGCTTGTTATTGTAGTCGGAACATAGCCTATAAACATGCACATTGTCTGGTTAGTTCCACGTTTGAGTCAGACAAAACTTGCTTCAGTGATTTGTTACCTACTCTTGATATCTTTTCAGGTTGCAACTTGCATGACAGCACTCTTCGACAATATCGGTTGTTGGCGTGCTTCTGTTGCCAACAGAAATTGCAGGTGGTGGTGTCGGCACTTCGCAATCTTAAAAAAATGATCACGTCCATTTTTGATGAGTGCCGTGGCAAATCTGAGCAGGGCATGTATAATGGATACTGAGCACTTTTAGCTGTGATTTCTGGAGGTTATCTTATACCGGCCACACAGTTGGAAAACATTCCCGGTGTATTGCTTTTTTGATTGGTCAGTTAATAAAGAAATACGCTAAAGCTTTTTCTCCCTGTCTTAAGCG
>JGI24021J15306_10011792_pt1 | contig 10859 bp, 4 predicted proteins | sample Ectturendosymbi1_FD_15306 | JGI IMG/M metagenome (IMG submission 15306)
AGTCTTCGAAATCACGCTCAAAGAAAAGGTGCTGAAAAAATATATATGCAAAACAAACTTTGCTTCACAGCGTTTTGAGGAAAAGTTTTATACCGCGAAAAACTTATGCATGGCAGGAAAAACAAGTTCTATCACAAATCGTGAACAAGAGGTTTTCTTCGAATAAAAGTTGTATGTTTCGTAAACATGATTTTTGTCTAAACTGCAGGAAAACATGCTAATACCACCTCATGACATAAGTGACATCTATGAAAAAACATTTTTAATTTTTTTCTCGATTTTGATTTTTGGTCATGCCTTGGAATAGTGCCCCAATACTTTATTTGCACATGCACTACTTCATTTGCATATGCTTACAAAATTTGACAACATGCCGCAAGGTTTGCGGTTCAGCTGTTAATTTCTCCCTCCTAAAAAAGGAGAAGGCCTGGTTTCGTTTTTCTAGTTTTGAAGGTGGATAAAAAAAGCGAAAAGCAACATCTTTAAGCATTTAAATCCATTTCTTTTACCAAAACAACGAAAACCAATCATGACGTACGCTTAACTTTGATTGTAACATTGCTTGTGACCTCAGCCACAACATTCGACACAACGCATTGCCAAAGACCGTGGTCCTCCGTCATGATGTAAGAAATGGTCAAGTTTCCTTTGTTCCATGAAATCCGTTCACAATTTTGCAGTTGTTGTTGTTGTTCTTGTTGACTTGTCAGCGACACCTACAGTGGAAATCCATAGTTTGCTACAGACAATCGAAATCATCATCATAACAAAGAACTAGTCTTGATCATCGCGACAGCAAAGAAGCAGTCGAGCTGCTTTTACTGTCAGCATAGCAGTGCTGCATCAAAACTTGGCCATAAAACATTAAGAAAACCTTTGTTTTCTCAAAACATATTCAAATCGATGGAAAATAATGTTAAACCTTCTGCTCACACGCCGTTGCGTGCCTGGGTTGCTGCGCAGCAAATAACGCATCTATCAGCTGTGTTTACTGCGGCATGATCTTTCTTAATGAGATCAGTCACTTACTTTCCGCCAGAAAACGCTCGGCGATGGATCCCCCTCCCCCGAACACGCCGCGTGCAGTGTTCGCCCAATCTCAAGCTCGATTTCTTGTCTTGGCCTGAGCAGAAATCGCGGAGGCTCTTTGACGATCAGACGGACTTGCGTCGATGCGCCAGTTGTTCCAAGAGCGTTGTAAGGTGTGCAAGAGTACACCCCCCCGTCAGAGTAGTGCACCGTTGACATCAGCAAATCGCCATCTCTCGTCTTGCGCACTCTGCCCGTCTGTGAACAGAAGTCAAGCTTTAGGGTCAAATTGAAAAACGTACTTATTTTATCAAACCACCATTTTTGACACTTACCGTTTGTCAACACTTTGTGGCAATTCGAATTTTTGTGCAGTGTATGCATCATTTGAAATTGTGTTTTTTCTTGCGCTGGTAATCGGTGTGGTGCAAACGTCCTAATTGTTGTTTTTGCTGTTGCATAAACGCCCGCGAAGCCGACTGAAGAAGTGTCTAAAGGACTCCAGAATTCAGTGGAAAGTTCATCTACGTAGTTGCCTCTTATTCTTCATCATGATTCGGAAAATGGTGATTGGCGGCTTTAATCACAAGGGATTTCTCCGAATGGTTTTGACCGTTTTTCTGTTCAATTTTTCGGTGACGGTCAGTGCGAATTGCATTAACATTTTCTATAACTATGGAAAGCTATGAAAGGCGCCTTCTTGGCCGTCGGTGAGTAAAGGGTGTCCTCAAGCACACTCCAGGTTGATTTGCTTCTTGCTAACGGTGGTTTTCGCTTGACAGGTCACTCGTTGATGGTAAAGGTTCCGTAGGGACAGATCTGGCATGTCGCGCGAAAGTTTCGTCCAAGTCAGACCAAGACCGTGAAAACTGGGTCTTGCTGCCATTTGGTTTAATTCCTGTGCAATTGGAGAAAAGGTGGAAACAGTTGGGCCAGATGACCACCACCACCACCCCGAGAGTCAGCGGTTCTCTGCATTGCAGTCGAAAATTCGATAAACGACCACTTGGTGCCAGACTGGGAAGACAGACGAAAGAGCCATCAAACTTTTATTTTATTCGATGGCGGGGCTTATTCCATCTTCACCGAAGCTACTGCTTATTTAACCAAGAAAATCTTTCTTCAAGTTTAAATTTAACAACAGAAACTATAACGGAAATGTCTGTGTTGGGCGGTGTGTTTCAATATGGACTGTGACCGCAATGTGATATCCGGATTTTCGCAGCCTAAATTACCCTTAGTCATTCGCAACCTCCCACACCCTCGTGCATTTTATAAATCGTTGTACCTGGAAGTTATCGTAGTACTACATTATAGTAATCATGCTGGCGTCATTCATGCGTGTGTCTTGTATGCTTGTGTTTCATCAAAGTAAATGTATTAGCGCCATCAAGTGTATACTCTCTACTACCGCCACGTATATATCCTCGTGTTCTTTCACCTATTTGTGTGTTCCTTGTTACTGCGATGCATGTTTAAAGTTTAGTGCGTTGCGTATGGGAGTGAAGACGTTACACAATATTCTCAATGTGACTTTCGTTTTTTTTACAAAATGTTTTACTACTTAAAGGGTATTGCAGTACAAACGTTTCTTATGCAAGATGCATTTCTTCCATTCAATAGTATTGCATTTCAATGCTTGAAAAGAATCAACAGTGGTAAGCGTTTTCACTTTCCGAAAACGGTAAATACATGCATATTGATTTTCAATCTGATTGTCTTTTCAGAGCAAGCATTTTTGTTGATTGAAGGCGTTGGAATGTAATGCTTAATGGCTGGTGCAAGTGTTCCTATATTTGCTTTGCTGGGTTGATCAAGGGTTACCGAAACGTCTTTATGAAAGAGGAATGGTAACTTGCAAAAAAAGGCGAGTGGCATTGTTTCCCGGCTGTCTCTGAAAGTGTCTCGTGGGGAGGGTTCCTTACGAGCATTACGAGAAATCGTCTGACCTCGAGAAGTTGTTTGCTAAATGCTGCTACACATGCCAATTACGAGCTGCGAGGTTGGAGATCCTGTGGCAGATCTTTCGACTTGATCAAATGTGCATTAGGGTACGGGTCGATCAATATCGAGTTAGCGAACGCTGGTTCGAGCTTCAGGCTTACTCACGTGAGTCGGGCCGGCTTGATTGCAGGGTTTGTGGAGGCTGTGGCCAAAACACCGCAAAGCTGTGTGCTGGACAGGACAATGGTCAAAGAGAAACGCTATGTTTCATACGCCAGTATAGTTTACTTTTGAAGGATTTCGCAGCTGAAGTGTTGCAAATGTGCGGTAAATTTATTTGTTATTTTTTGCCCTTGTGCGATGCNTGGTTTCAAACGATAACAGAAAAAANTATGGTCATTTGCGCTTAGTGACTGATGTGGAGTGAACATGTGCAATCAGTCATGCAAAAAGACTTTGGCTTGCAATTACCAGCATCCATAAGTTTAACCCCCTGTTCTAATCATCCAAACAAGGAAATGAAATCGAAGCCAACAATCAGCATTAATTCGCTTGTTGAATCTTTAATAAAGTTGGAACGGTGCGAAAGCTACAGTATATGCAATTTAAAAGTAATGCAGAAAAGCGGAACAAAAAAGTTTTCCATTGCTTCTTTTATAGCACCAAGGTAGCGAGTGGTAACATTTTTGGCAATGACCAATGTCCCTGTTAGTTCGGGCGTTTGTTTTAACACAGTGTTGGTTGTGAGTTAAACAACCATTGTGCAAACATCCTCTAAATTTGTTGAAAAGTTTCAAATCATATTTTCGTTTGCACAATGGCCATTCTTGATGTAATCATTTCTTAAGCAGTTTCGAAACCAAACAATAAGACAGGTATGAATTCAAAAAACTAAATTTGCTTGTGATAGCAAACGAATTATTCAAACGTGGTGATTGTGGAAGGGTCACAAAATTTTCTTAATGTTGAAACATCCGAAATAGAAGTTTCCAATGGTATTTTTGATCCAGGGCATGACGTCACCGACGCAGTGTGACGTCTTGTTCTACGNCTTAGTGACATAGTTCCTTTGCAACTACACAAAAACTCCAAAANTTACACAAAAGTTTACATTGCCGACTGAATAAGTTAACTAACCGCTTTTGTCGTCAACAAATGGCCATTTTTTCGCCAAGTTACGTGGCTAACGGCAGGTTCTGCATGTACGTTGCAAGAAATGGTGAGAGCAAGGCCTTGTCCGCCATAAACTTGAGCAGGCATGTTGTCGACATAGGCAGGATCTGAAGAATATAAAACCGCCGAGCATCAGAAAATCTCTGTTGCGTTAAGAAAGTTTTTTTTTGCAATCAACTATAAACAGCTGCAAGTGCACCGCCGCTGGCTTAGGGTCAGGCCGATGAAGTCTCACGCATCACGTGATCAACCCGAGTGCGTCAATAAACACGGCCGGTGCAGAGTTTTCGCGCTGATGCAAACCTTTCCACAGGATATGACATTCATCTACGCAAAGCAAACGATTTTCTTAAAACTTTTACCAGCAGCACTGGAGACGTTTGACGAACAAATCAACTAACTGCTTATTTCAGTAACATTGGTATCACGATGCTGTTCACTGATCTGCCGTATGATTGCGACCACTAGCAAATGCACCACGGAAATTCACCACAGTTGGCAGCGGAAAAAATTAAGCATGTTTTACAGTTTTGCAAATCAGATTACGATGATGTCATCGTTCGAAGAGGCTTGTCTGTAAGGTCCGGTGGGACGTCATTTTTCGAACCAAATACCTTGCGCAGCAATGGTCAGCTTTATTTCTATAAGCACGTAGTCTCAAGGGAAAGGAGCGTTGTAAATCCTTACCTTATAACTTAATTAAGGTGAGGCTTTTTTTTAATTATTAAACGACACGTGAAATGCTCAGTCGCGTCGCAATTTGCAGATGTGCCAGAAATGTGGACTTTCGTCCACCTTGACATTGTTTTCATAAGAGCGTCAAACATTTGCCGTTTAGTTTCGTTTATTTGCTTCTTTGTTTTTCAATAAAGAACCGGTTTCTTCGATGGAGTTTTTTGAAGTGAATAGCAGTTATCTCGGAATAAAAAGATTGTCCAATCATGAAGGACGTATCATGCGTCTGGTGAATTATCCAACCAAAACAGTTTTCCTGCAACCGTGCGTACAGTTACCATGTGCTGCTGCAGAACTAACGCCAAAATCTCATCTTACAAGTCGCTTTGTGACTTCTTTGGTCCTTTTTTAATACAACTCGCCTTCTATTTATTATATTATCCAAGGTCGATTCCACAGCGCATGCGCTTTGACCACTTTCACAACACTCCGTCAAAAGCCTGACTGTCAGTCCCATTATGTCACAGAAAAGTTTGCGCTACCAAAGACCCGGATGTTTTAATGAAGGAAAAATTGCAGTTGGTTATTTTAGGGTCTTACGCTGTTCCTCATTAAGATTTAATGATGCATTAAAGTTCGCATGGTAAAGTCAAATAACATACTGCTAGCCTACGTTTGCGTGGTATTTATAATAACGCTTGTGAAGAAATATTGCATGGGTCATTAGTGCATTTCACACACGGACGAGCTGCGGGTTTATGCGTATAAAAACGTGAATGCAAGTTTCTAAATAAGCTCGTGAATGTTTTCAAGTTAAATGCAACTTATGAAAATCATTTCATTTTTGAGGTAACATTGGTATCATCAAATTTGGAGAAAGTAGTATTTCCGTCTTGGTGTAACAATCAGCACGAGGTGCCTTGTGTGGTATCAGTAGACTTCTTTTACAAAAAACAAAAGTTTTATCATCCGTTTAAATTTTTGCTGGGATTGAAACGAAATTTACTCGAACATGCTTTTCGGTGGTGTCAGCTTTTTAAGCCCTGTAAATGTTCTTTTGGATAATTTTTCCCAACAAGATGTAAAAGATCCACTACAAATAATGGGTTGAAAATATAAAGATAGCAGTGGCCTTTTATGTTGTGACCCAGTCTTTCGGAAAAAACTGTTTCCGAACCAAAACCAACACTTCAAAATTCAAAAACAAGGTAAATTTATATTGGCGTCACATATTCAAAATTGTAGTTAGCTATAGTAAACTTAAACCCAAACATTTGAAGAATACAGCGCACGGTATCGTAGGTTCGACAGCACTTCACATCTCGGAATTTTCTTCAAACTTTCTGTTTTCATAACGGACAGCGTCGCGAAGTCTAACTCAAGCTCTTTTCAGAGCTGCAAGATGAAAACCAGTATCATTGACGCCGGGCAACAAAGCGCACTGTTCACCCAAGGTGCGGTGATATGAGTCTAATAAATTCTATGACGAAAGTTCTTCTCTGCTTGGTTGAAACAGCAGTGAAATGGAATAACCGCTCCTGTTAGCTACTTGTTGTCAGAAAATACTACGATGCAGGCTGCAGATCAATAAAACCAATGCTGCGAAGTCAAAATTACTGACAGTAACACGGGTTGATCTCCGACGTGTAGCGCAATAAGCTTTGGCGCACATTCCCTTCCATGTCAATATTGGATGAAACAGGAAGAAAAGGCCATTTTATCGGCCTTTGCACGTTGGCGAGGTTATCTGAGGCGACACCTGGTTGGGCTGTTTCACATATATTCCTGAACAGTGTATTATTTAAAATTCTTTTGCGTTAATGACCTACATGGGGTCTTGCGATTGATGTGCAAAAGAATGTGACTTTTCTCCTCAACTGCAACTGCTTCGTGAGCTTGAGTTAGTCACAAAATTGCTTTAAGTGTTCAAGTGTTGACTCNCATCAAAGAGTGACTTGAAAATAAAACTTCAATGGGATAAGTCAATAGCTAAACAAGATTTTTGTAGTTATGTACTTGAAAAAATTATTGTAGTTTGTTCACCATACCAGTTAATTGCGGTCTAGCATCAAGAATGTGAACTGCGGAGTTTCCCAAGATTCTACCTAAAATCCACTATTGTCTTTCATTTACATTGACGGCCTTTCACGTGTCTCAAATTTTAATTTTTTTGCTAACAATAATGCATCAGCATTCTCAAATACAAATCATGATGAACAGGGGCAAATTGTCTACTTCGAATTTTCAAGAACATCAAAATAATTGCAGCACGATCGACTTTCCATAAATTTCAATAAAACGCCCGTATTTTTGCAGATAACCAATCTCGAAATGTTTTGAGAAGAAATAGTAGCAGCAAATTATTTGGCCACTGGATTCCATTAGATACTCTGCAATTTCGGTTGATTCACATTTAAACGGCCATTGCATGTGCAGCAAATGAGCAAAATATCATCGCTTGTGGATGTGGCGTTTGATAAATTACAGCCTTTCGCGACCGTAGATTCGCTCCGAACAAAGTTTGCTTCATTTATGTATTCCTACTTCAATTTTGTCAATGTAATAAGAAAACCACCACAAACNCAACCAATATTTTAGCTAATGTAATACAAGTGCGCTACAGAGGAATGCGGTACTTATCAAAAATTGTTAAAATCCAGCGTTACATCATGAAGTTTCTGCTTTGTAGATTAGAGACAACTATGAAAACGAGCTAAGCTCAAGTATAGCTCAAGTATAAATTTGTTGCAAATGAAATATTGCTTTTTATAACAACAAATCTCTACAAATATCCCTCTGTTATGCATCCAAAACCATGGCAAATCTTTAAGTCTCTGCTTGAAATACCATTCTGCAAAATTTTAAAAGAATAACGCAGCTCGTCTTCTCATGGAAAAAAATTCTGGAACCCTTTTAATAACGATTTGAAATCTGATATCTCATGTTTTTCTCAAAAATAAATACCGTAATATGCTTTTTATGAAGATTTGCCTGCTAGTTGGTAGCGAATGAATTTCGTAATTTTGCTTCACCTTTTCTGCTTTGTGTTTGTTGTCATTCTTGCGCAAGGCTTCATTTATTTTATTTATTTACTTGTTCTTCCTTTTCTCTCTGCACTCCGTCTTCTGCATCGCTTTGATTTGAATTGACTTCATTAGCTTATGACAAAACAAGCTTAGTAACATACTTTATCACACGACAAAATTTACCTTTGAATAAGTTTTGAATGCCTGTCATGCTTCAGCTGACGTAATAATGACCTTACGATCTATCCGTTGATGTCTGCATTCATGAGCAGACAAAACTAAGCTTGTCTGTTTGTATGCTTCCAGACTATTTCCACCAAAAGATGTCTATTCCTTCGACGATATCAGCGGTTAGAATTCCAACGTGCAAGGTTGATCGTGGCACGTTTTGTTAAAAGTGCGAAGTTATTACTTGGTACGTTGTGTTTCGATGTAGCTTACCCACACTGAAGTTCGTGTCATTTACAAATTCAATGGCCAACAACCCAAGTAAGACTGTGCCGACAATACAAAAGGATGTTTTGTGGTTTTGACCTTGGCGGCAGCTCGTCAAGAAATGCCAGTAGCAAGACACTTGCCAAGTTATTCAATTAAGATGCTTGCATTCCCTTGCCATCAAATCTCGACTACGAATGGAAACTTACTTTGTCTTTGTTTCACAAAAAATGCCGTCCAAATGAAAAACTCTTTAGAGCGGTCATGACTTACGATAATAATCGTTTAGCATTTGAACGGTTGTATATGTACTTGCTGAACTGTTGTTACGATTTCTTTCTCTAAAAATATTTGATTTCCTGTGTGTTTATAGAAATTTNGTTTATCGGTCATGAGTATAATTTGTACTGGGCAAACTGTGCTTGAGCATGTTTAGCCGATACTGTAGATNACCAAGCCGTTTCTAACATGAACGCAGTGACTATAATGATTTTAAAAAGGAACAGAGATTTGTCAGCCTGCCACTACAAAGCCTCTGCTTCAGCACTGAGATAAAAACTGCAGTATTTTGCTACTCACATTGAACAACGAGGTATGCGGAATATTGTCCACCNGATCCAACTTTGTTGAAGGGTTGGCAAGTCACGCGGCCCTTGTCTTCCTTTCTGGCCNGTCTGATTGCAAATGTCCCATCGGGGGAGACAGTAAAGCGACCGTGAAGGGAGCCAACTTCAGTGACTTCTCGGCCGTCGTAAAACCACCTTAGATAAACACCACCAAAAGCAAGTAAAATGGCTGAAAGGGCATCGTCGACTTGATGAAGAAGCGTATTAACTGGCGTCTTTCTTCGCATTACAACAGGTAGCGACCTGGATTACTGCATGTATGAATTAGAAATAATTCTTTCACTAATGGTAAAAATTGCTGCGGTATTTATGATACATCCAAGTGTTCATCTAATCAAGCTGCTCCGCAACGACTTGAGTAAATATCCCCCGCGGGATAACAACAGTTTGAACTTTTGCTCTTTTTTTGCAGATCTGCTGGTTCGTAACTGCAGTAGCAAACTGTCACTTTGTTGATCGCATCATCTTTCAAAGAACCCGCTTTTGCTCACGAAAATGAAACAAAAATTTAAAAATTCGACTGCGCAATGATTCTAAGACATCTGTGACATTTTCGACTGAGGCCCATGAACGCCATGCCTTTGATCAAGTTACAAATTTCATACGGATATTTTGTTTGACTAGCGCAATTATGTAGTGCACAGTTACCTGTACTGTATGTCTTGCGGATATCCGCTTGCTTTGCAACTGAAGTAAGCATCGACGCCTTGCTTCACGGTAACATTTCTTGGTGCTACATCCATTTGTGGAGGAGCTTAAACGATTTGAAAAAATTAATACAAATTAAATAAGAATACTTGCCCAGATTTGGTTAAAAAAACAACAGCAAGTGGAATATCTGTCTAAAAAACGGTTGCAAACCTTTCAAAGTATTCTAAATATAAAGAACACTCGTTAAAAAGCAACGTGACGAGCAAATACTATTTTCAGAATTACAATAGGCGGACGCAAATTCTTTCTGGGGCCTATTTTCTGAAAATAAATCATTACCCAACGCTGGTTAAGCAAATTATACCATATTGCAAAATACTCTTGGCGTTTGGGTAAACTGAAATTGATGATTACTGTACCGACAAAGTTATAACAAAGTCGTAATAATCTCCGAGGTCAGCAGAACCGACACTGAGCGTGCGATTCGCGCGAACACGCGTGAACCCGAACTGTTTCACAACGATTAAGACAACACTGATTTTGCAAAATACACGAAAGTTGCAAAACTTTTACAAATTACGTGGCCCCTGCATTTTGTTCTTTTTAAATCCTTCGATTTTTTGGCGGTAAGCACACTGTCACAAGTATTGCTAAAATTGAGTCTGAGCTCAGATCGTAGATAAATAATTGGTCTTGCATTACAAAGATTCGAGCTTGTGCTGCTATGATGAGTAGAATATCAATGCAATGGGGCAGAAGTTTAACTAGTTCCACTCTTTGATAGATAAAGATTCAAACTCAAAACTTTGGTAAATAATGTCAGCAACCCTTCTAAGTTCTTGAACCGAGCCAATGGTTTTGCTTCTCCAGCAGCGTCGATTCGACTCTCATTATTGGTTTTATTTATTGGTTTATTGTTCCATATGACTCAGCCAACAAGCAGAAGCACCATAAAAGCCATCATGCAGTAAACCAACCATTAGCGAACATTAGAGCAAATGAAAACACAATGGCACAATAGCACAATAGCTGATCAGTATAAACAAAGACGGGCGCTGTGTCATATAGGATTGGCGAAAGACCGTGGCGGTCACCTAGTCAACCAACCCCGTTTATCACTTTTTGACTGGTGTTGAGAAACAACAGTTGGACATCAAATAAGCATAATGAAAAGAAAAACAAATACAAAAAACAAATGAACGTAGAACATGGTGAAGAAAATGTGCAGGTGAAACCGCATGCCTATGTACACAGATGAGTGGATCGAATTTAAGTGAAGGATTTTGGTGTGGTTAGAATA
>JGI24021J15306_10011794_pt1 | contig 10858 bp, 5 predicted proteins | sample Ectturendosymbi1_FD_15306 | JGI IMG/M metagenome (IMG submission 15306)
GAAAAGTAAGTCAAGACAATTTTATAAGAACCATCTTGGGTTTTGGTAATACGAGACTCAGTGAACGTTAGCTTTCTGAATAGATTTTTGTGCTGTGCTCTAAATAAAACGATACGTGAAAGAAAGAATGCGCTCTCTTCTCTTTCTTTGACTTAAACCTTTCTAAACATGGAAGGCCGTTTCTCTGAAAAGTCGTGCAAACCGGCACTTTAACCTGCTTTTGTATAATGATGTATCAAGCTCCAACCTAACAGCAGTTCTGTTTTGCTCCCATTTTGAAAATATAATAGATTCTAGGGCTCGTGACAGAACGTGTCTCCCTCAGCAAAAAACGCTTCGCTCAGTTGAGGAAATCTGCTTGCTGCAAGGGTTCCTACTTATCTCATAAACCCGTGCCTAACCGCTGGCTGGTTGTTGGAAGCGAATGAGTGTCAGACACATATTGCATTTCATGACTGTTGATTACCGCTCAGCACATTCATCTGTTGGCTTTAAAATCGGAAACTAATGTTGCGATCGGAAAAGCCCGAGCGGCAAGTGCGCAAAGCTTCGCATTGTGGCAGCAAGCAACAATAGAGTTCACGCGCCACGATCACTCTATTATTGCTTGTTCGCGCCACATATATATATTATTGTTCTTCGCGCACATTCCGTTCGTGGTGAATCACACAATCAACGCAACGCCAACGGAGAGGTCGCAATACTGACCTAAGAATTCAACTTGGACTGAAATATCAACCAGCAGTTGTAACAAAAGCCTCGCGTGTTGCAGTATTGCAAATCGAAGCATCCGCTAAAGCAAAAACTAGTATAATTTCTTTGGTTGTGTATTCGAACGAACAAATCGCAACCTTCTGTTCATTTAAAGCTTCCTGAAAGCACACATTTAATATTTTTTTTACACGAGGACTTGATTGGTTCTTGATACAAAGTCCATTACGATAAAACCTCCAACACCAAAAATGCAAAAGCTCATCACACCCAACACCTTAGTTTCTTTGATTTTTATCATCACTCCTTTTTCTTTATAAAACTGCACAACGATACCTAAATGGATACGCTCTTTTTTCTTCTGTCTTTAACTGACGTTTTGTCTGCATATCCAGGTTGAAGGATTGCTGACCATGGAATACGCCGTACCTCTATTTATTCGTCGTCGCTGGATGGCGCGGGAGAGTAGAGTGAAACCGAACAGATACGGAGGCAGTAAGTCTTGGCTTGGGCGGCTTCTGAACGAAGAAGGGATGAAAACAGAAAACATACGAGAAGCAATTTGCCCGGATATGGTAAGAAAATGGCATCAAAATATCAAAGTCCAAGTGAATCAGTTGCGTGAAGTAAAATGTTAGAAAAGTTGCGTTTCTGTTTCACAAAACGCACTTACACAAAAATAAACGTAACAGCACATTTGAAGGTTTTTCTTTATCAGTGCTATTGACCCGACCTTCCAAAGTAATCTGCTGTGATACACTTTGGCAAATGTACAATTGACCAACTGGGTAGTAACAGTAGGCTTTATCATTCAAGCAGGTGACATGCGTCGTTCTTAAATATGGAGATATGCACTGCGAAGTGAGGCTAAAGCAGTGGTTCTCAAAATTTTTGTGCTTGCTTAAGTTCCAAAAAGGCATTGTGAACCAGTAACAGAAATACGTGTTTATTATTAGCAGTGCCCGGAACCTAAATAAGACGCGAAATGGCGGCAACGCTCAATCACAGAGAGTATCGAAAAGTATCGTTATCACTAGAGTTGCTAACATATTAATCAAAAGACCCTGATTTAACTAAACCACTTTGTCCAGTAAAGTTGTTTTATGATAATTGCAACAGCATAAGCGTTATTTTTATGCTGCAACAAGCGTTATTTTTATTGCAACAGCATAAGCGTTATATTTTTTTAAGTTGTTTTATGATAATTGCAACAGCATAAGCGGTAGTGAATTTACGAAAGATTAGATCCACTCAACCATTTCAGGACCGCAAAGCCACTATAATGGCTCGGACTTTGTTCAGTCATAACTTGCCACCCGATAGAGCTAAAGAGCCGTTCAATCCCTCTGAAAAGCAGAAAGTCTCCGCTTGGGCCACTGTAAACTGAATGTCGATTATCACTATAATCGAATTTGCGAATGTGGCTATGTTAGGACCGAGTATCATAGATGCTTTGAAAGGCCTTCCACTTGTACCTCACGCCAACTCCTATTGCCCAAGATTCAAAAGTTTCCTGTAGATGAATGTGTTATTTCGCGATCGGCCTTTACCTCTTAAATTACAAAGAACCGATAAAAATATTTTATTCGCACAACCGGATTTACCTAGAGATGCATCTGTGCTCCCGTTCACGCAGTCTTGTTTGTTTTTCTGTAAGAACATACATATTTAGATAGGAATTATCAACTGCAGTTGTTTGCCATTCTTTCATCTGTATGTATGTGTATGTTGTTATTATCATTCATTTGTTTTGTTATTTTGGATGTAAGTTGCACTTTGAACTTTTCTTGGATTATTCTGTGTTTATCATGTTTATATAGTGTTTATCTTCTCTTGGCTTATATCAGGGGCCCCAAACTACGGCCCGCGAAACTATTTCGTCCGGCCCACGAAGACATTTTGTCAGTAATTAAAAAATCATGTATTTACGAAAATTTTATTGGTTTGGTGGAATGGAATATATCCCGACACAATCACATTACGTAAGATGTTCGGCCCTCAAACCGTTGTGTAATAGCTTATGTGGCCTTGTGACAAATTAGTTTGGAGACCTCTGTTTTATATTGTGTCTATCTCTTTGCTGTTATGGTAGAAATAGTTCAATGATCATTTCAGACATTGGCTTGCCATCACTGGCATTTTCTAATAAGCACAAAAAGCATGTTTGCAATTATTGGTTTTCCCTGGGTGTGCTATGAGATTAACCTTTTAGTGCCTTAAGATTTGTTTTGTTTTTGCACTTTCTTTTCCGCGGCCTGTAAACAAACGCTGGTCTTCACTTCGCCGTTAGAGCGAGTTGTTGCTGTCCACTGATAGGCTGCACTAGACCTCATGGCAGGTGTTGAGCAGCCATTCGTTTGTCACATCGTCCAGAACCGTCAGGCCGTGCAATCCATGACGAGATCGATGGACTGGGCATCGGAGGAAAACATGGACGTCGGTTTGTTCATCTGCGCCACACTCACAGGCCGCAGAGGAGGCCATTTGTACAAGCAGAAGCGGAAACGTCCGACACCGGTGCGGACGCGGTTAAGCCGGACCCAGGCTGTTCTTGGAAGGGTCATTCCGGGGGGTGGGTGCCGGTGTCGGGGATGAAAGTGTGGAGTCTTTGCAGGGTTGTTCAACCACACCGCGTTCCATCGGTGATCCGCCCAGAGCGCCGCACGTACGTTGTTGTTGTCAGGCTCGTGTCCAGCCAATCATCGACCCGTTTCTCCCGCAGGAGTAGGCTGACTTTCGACACGGGCGTTCGACCGTAGACCAGGTCACCCTGCTGACAAAAGGCATCAAGGATAGCTTTCCGGCTAAGAAGAAGGCCGGAGTTGTGTTCGTCGACCTCACAGCAGCCTACGACACTGTATGGCATCGCGGCCTCACCTGCAAGTTGCCGCGATTGCTGCCTGACAGACACATGGTCTACATGATCATGGAGATCGTTGGCAATCGCAGCTTCACCCTCACCACAGGAAACGGCAAAAGAAGCAGGTTACGGCGCCTCAAGAACGGCGTCCCACAGGGTTCTGTCCTGGCGCCCCTTATTTTCAACATCTACATCTCTGACCTGCCAACCACAGTCTCCAGAAAGCATGCATATGCTGACAACCTAGCAATCATGCAGGCTAATGGAGACTGGTAGGTAGTAAAAGGGGTGCTGAGCAAGGACATGGCAACTGTAAATGAATATCTCCAGACCAGGAAGCTAAAGCTCAGCACTACAAAAACGGTGTCGGCAGCCTCTCACCTTAACAACAGGCACAGGGGTCGGAAGGGCAGGGGGGCCTTGTCCCCCCTCAAGTTTGAAAATTTCAACAAAAAAGTTTTTTTATCTTACTTTCGAGTGGGAAAAATCAAATTTCACCACATTCTTTCTGACGCCCATGACAACAGGCAAGCTTAACGTGAAGTAAAAGTCAACCACAACAACGAAACCCTGTCCTTCTGCTCCGAACCCATATATACCTTGGTGTAACGTTGGACAGGTCGCCCATGTATCGACGAAACCTTGAGTCATTTCGCAAGAAGCTCGGCATCACGCGTCGTGCTCATGAGGCGGCTTGCTGGCTCCGGTTGGTGTGCTGGAGCAACAACGTTGCGAACAGCCACCCTAGCCCTGGTCCATTCAGCCGCCGAGTACTTCCCTCCTGTCTGGTGCCGCAGTGCTCATACCCGCCTCATTGACCCCACCATCAACGACGCCTTGCGAATTGTGTTCTGACTGGATGCCTGCGTCCTACACCGGGCGGACAACCTTCTACTCCTCGCAGGCATCCAACCTGCTGAGCTTCGTCGCAATGGAGCCACACTGTCTCTAGCACGCCGTGCCATGGAGCCTGGACATCTACTCCACTCAGCGCTCACCTGTCCATCGAGTGCAGAAACACGGCGCCTCAAATCGAGACACCCATTTGTACCCGCTGCACAACAACTCATCAGTTTAGCTGACAACAACGCTGCTGTGCAGATGTAAATCTCGTGTTCGACACCATGTCTGAAATGTTTCAGTTCTAACAAGATTGACGAGACAACATGAAGCACTTACTCTTCCTTTTTGAGATGAAAGTATTGCGGAACAAAGATTTAAAGTATTGCGGAGCAAACATTTATGACCAAACATTTGGTCTGGCTGCAGTCAGGCAAAATGTTTCTACTCCATTAAAATAACCGTTGATATTTATGTTTGCGACTTACGGAGGATTTAAGATTGCTTTTGCTTGGGTTGCTTTGTTATATGCCTTGCTTTTGTTTGGCAGAATGACAGTGAAAAACTGAGGCGTGAAGTGCAAGGTTTGAAAGAAGAACTTGGAGTTATGTCTTTATCCTTAAAAGAAATAGCACAATTTCAGCGGCAAAACGCGGAAGAAGTAAAGCTGTTGAAAGCAATCAGCAAAAACGACGAACACATCGCTCAGTCAACATCAGTGTGCAACGATATGGAATCAGACTAAGAAACAGTGAAGATTTCGGCAGTTTTCCGTTTTTTTTTTACACACTTCTACTTTTTATGTTCTAAGAGAACATACTGGACCTATGTTGTTTGTAGGTGGTGTATATTTCGTGGTCAACTGGTCCAACAGAACTTTTTTTCTCGCCACTGACATTTGACTGTTTTTCTACTATAACCGTTCTAGGTGTTTATCACGAGACACAAAATCATATATGGGCGCATCCTTGATTTACAAGTACATTAGTGTGAAGTCTTGAATAAAACCGTGACTTAATGCATGTTTCTCGTTCCACAACAATCGTGTTCTACTTCATTGACTAAGCATAAGGACCTCAAATTAGTTTGAAACCGGGTCTATTTGCGTGTTGTTTCCTCTAACGTTGAGAGTTGCATGTCATTTTATTAACCAAAGCTCTGACGTTTATTGAAACTGCCGGCTTTATTTTGACTATAAAACGATTTATATGAAATTATGTGATTGCCAACACTGGCTTCAAATGCTCATTCTATAGCAACACTATGGCATGCGGCTTACCGACAACCATTATATATCCACCCGTGAACTTTGCTAAGTTTAATTATACGAAAGAGCTCGTTTTGCCAGTTGATGGTGGTAATGCAAGGAAGCATTGACGTTCAACAGAATAAACGCTTTCCTGGGTGTATAAACGTCACCGTTCCCACGCGTTCCCACCCCACTACACCCCTGCTTTAAGCACCTTATGCGATATGTTACTGTGGAAATAAAGATGGCTTTACAAAAATTATAGTTTCTTCTTTCGCTGAACGCCACATCAGTTCTTAACACCCACCGACATCTGTCGTTCCAAAATAAACTAATTATCATTCTGTTAATGTGCAATCAAGTATGCGATTGGCTCGTCTCAACAAAAGGTTCCAGCCTTTGAGGCGTGAGTTCCAGCTGGCAGCCAAACAAATACGTGCCTTGCTAACCATAATAAGTGCTGTGTTTTAATTTATTTAGAAATTGTTTGCTTTACCTTTGTTTCTGGACTTAAATGAGCTTGTTAATGAGTTTCGCGGTTCAACACAACACATGTTATTTGGCCCGAAACTCAAATTGCGTCCGCTAATCTAATCCATAGAACAACGTCAAATATCTTGATACGCTTCCAAGTTTTGTAACCGGAGTTACCATGTTCCGACAAATAAGAATGTTTTTCTGCAAAAAGATCGTGTTTAAATAGGCAACCATATGTAATTTACAAAAAACATTAAGTGTACTGTCACAAACAACCAAATGGCGATGGATATACGCATTGCATGCGAATGAACGTTTGTGATGTCACAGTGAATCCATGGAATACTGTAGTAAGTCGTTGGAAGCCTTTCACAATAAAGAATCAGGCGCTATAGTGTTAACAGAGTGCATTTCACATACTGTGCAGGCATCTTCAGCCGTTATTAAGATAAGTCATTATAAGCAAGAGTTACCGAAAGACAGAATTCTGATGAGGAGAGTTGTCAAAAGAGAAGGTTATAACAGGCAAACCACGTGCTTCACCTTTGCGGAACCACTAGCCTGGGAACCACTGTGCTACTGTGAAACTAAAAAAATTAAACACTTGAAGCCAGGCCCGTAGCCAGGTTTTAAGATTTTGGTGGTAAAAATGCATTTTTAGAGGGGCAAGATTTTTGTTTTTATTATATGTTTAAAACAAGTTTTTCTGTGCACAGCAAAATTTTGGGGATCACTGCCCCCGAATGCTCCCCGTGGCTACGGGCCTGCTTGGAGTTGCTGTACTGGTGTACCGCGGAGTTATATCTTGATTTTTGTAACCTAGATTCTGCACATCGTTCTGCTTCGGAGACGCCAGGACTTCGATAAAAAACTTTAATCAGGCTCTACTGGCGCTAAAAGCATATAAACAAGTTAAAAACTTGCCAACGTTTCGATAATTGATGCAACTAGTACAGATGTTATAAAATGTGTGCGCTCCAGGTGGCACCGTGCTGATAAGAACTCAGAAAGCGGGGAAAGTTGATTAAAAGATATATCTTTTATCTTCTCTACTGCTGAATACTGCTCCCTAGTGTACACGATGTCTTTGGCCCTAAGGGTTTCAAAGATCGGATTTAGATGCAGCAGTAATCCTAAATTATGGGTTCACTTCATTGCTACATCAAGGACGGTATTCACAAGTCTTAGCTTGCTTGACCTCCCTAATAGACTTCTGATCTAAATAATTTTTAAGAAAACAACACACAAACAATATATCTTAATCACTTTTATTTATTGAACAATGTCTGTAAAGTACCAAAAATGAGTACTCACCATTTATGCAATGCATGCAGTCACTCAGACTCTCTCGAATCAAGTTCACAGGCACAAGTCAATTTCTAGGACCATCCTTGCAACCAGCAAGATTCTTTCAAATACTGAAAGTATAATCTTAACTTGAAACCTATTGGTACACTAACTCATTGTCAAGTGAATGACTTACGGTTGGGAATTAGGCTTTTGGACAAGTCTAATCGTGACAAACGTTTCCAGTGTGGAGTGTTTCATTAATCAAAAAGATCTTATTCAGTTTCCGAAGTTTCTGTCACGATTTCAATGCTTTTCGTTTAGGCCAGCGTTACAGAGCTTTAATGTAAACAAAGTTAGTTTTTGTTGGACTCGTTTGGCAACAATATTTTTAGGTCTTCCAATATTTTACAATTTCGGAGTGGTATAATTTCATTCGGACAAGCCAATTTATCGTTTTGGGTGTCAGAAATTAACCCGGACAAGCCAATTTTATTGTCCAGAGTGACAGCGATTTATCCGGACAATGCCACTCGTTTTGACTGAAAACAAGTCGTTCTAAGTGACTTTGTTTCAGTCAGAAACTCAGGTTGTGGAGTTTGGCGTTCGCAAGGGGAAGCTATCCAATTCTCCAACAACACTACCTCACAGCCGCGCCGTCGAGCTAGATTTGGCCGGAGGTAGAGTTTCGTTTTACTTCTGAAGTCAAAACTCTAGGAGTTTTAAACTACCGAAGGAGTTCAGTACCGTCAAAGGTTCATAAGTGCCAAGCTGATTTTTCACTGCGAAAACCAGCCTTTTTATACCGACGTTCACTGGAAAGTCCCTAAAATTATATGCGTAGTACTACGTACATGATACTGCGTCATAATGCTTAGCAACGTCGCCATTTTGAAACGTCATTTTGCTTAGCAACTCCGCCATTGCTATTCAGGGTTGGGTTGTCAGAGTCATCAGTAAACTGCTTGAGCAAGGGCGTGTCCATCACGTGATTCATGCACGGTTGACTCTTATTTCTCATTTGGATAGTTCGAAGTTTCTTCAGCCTTTGCTTCTGCTTCTTCAAGCCTGAATTCCATTTTATATTTTGTGATATAATATTTCATTTGTAGTAGACAATTTCTGTCTGCTACACCAGCGTGGTCGAGAAGCAGGCATACGAAACAGGCCGATGTGGCCATAAATTCTTCCTTACGAACAATCACTGGATACCTAAAACCGACGCCTACGCAATGCGTGCCTGCTTTTGCAAGCTTAGTAGCAGCATCTATCCTATATAATGCCGCTGCACTCCGATTTGCCTCATGGGGTACCCACTGACGGAACACAGCAACAACGACTTATCACGCGTAAAAGCGACACCTCGCCTCGGATCATGAAGGCCGGTTGCGCAATTGGCGACCGAACTCATTGAATCTTTTACGGGGCACAAATCCATCGCACAGTGTACTCAACACCAGTGGCTCCAGGAGTGGAAGAAGTAACCTGTCCCCCACGACCCAAAGTGGGAATCCCTGATCTTGGTCTCAGCTCGGCGTAGACTAAGTTGAACCACTGCAGAACGCGGGTCGGACGCTTAAAATGGAATCACTGTCTCGATAGAACATGGCGCCGGGTCCTTGGTGTCCATGAAGTTGTGGAGAAGCTGAAACTGCAGAACACATCAAAAGTGGGCGGTGTGCCTTGTTCCGGATACCTGGAGTGAATGCAGATCTTGCCTCCCCCCAGCCAGCTCTGTTCGCCTGAATAGAAGAAAACGCTCCTGCAGTTTAATCATATTCACGACGACGACGGTTTTACAAAATTGATTGATTTCTGCTTATTAACCGGCTTTGCACAAGATGATATTTAATGTTCCAAGAACTTTTACGCTGTCCACAGTTTTTAGCTACGACTTCACACGCGTAGGTGACCAAGCACATGTACTTCGCCCACCTTGGTCTGCAACTATTTGTGGCCTCGAAACGTTATACACACAGCTGACAGGTGGTAGGAATATGCGGTAAGGTCTAAAAGGAACAAATGCAAAAGTACTCAATCAGATGTTCGTTGTTGGTGATACTGCATGGAGGGGCCATAACAGCACAGTGATAGAGGATGTGACTGGCGGATTGGATGTCTCCGCAGTCCGCACACACAGTTTTTATTATCAGCCAATCCCATTATGTTCAGGTTTACGTTAAACCGGCCGTGTCCAGTGCGCAAGCGGTTAAGTTGGACCCATGCTTTCCGCGGGGTGGAGAGTTAGTTAAACCAATGATATATGGTTTCAAAGAATCTGGTACTGGAGGGGGGAGTAGTCTTGGTTAGTGAGGTTCTCCATGAACGGTCTTAAAGAGGCGTCTCGAGCGAAGCCTACTGGCGGCGTGCCGTACGTGCAGGATTTCATGCAGCAGGTGATCAGGACTTTGTGGTTTACGATGTAGCTCTAGACATGCCACGTTTCTTAGACTAGTGGGTGGCAGGATACCAGAAGGGAAAGGGAGGAAGTCTTATATGGGTAGATTTTATACAATCTGAGATTGTACGTATGGCTTCGTTCAGCTGGGTGTCTACTGTCTAATTTACGTGTGTGTACACGTTGTTCTACTGTTAAACGCATTTATAATGTTATAAAAATGTTGTATTTGGAGAAATGCACATTTGATTTTACAAAGTTTGTCAGAGACGGTCAATCGCAAACCGCTTTTGATTTCTGTGTGGTCAGCTGGTGGGCTGATTGTGCAATAGTTTTGTTGGAGACTTATCCGAACCTTGTGAACAGCGACACAAGGTAGATGATGAGATCATCACTTTTTGTCAGCAATCTCAATATTTTAAAGGCAAAGTCTGTTCATTCATTTTGCCAATTTTTGCTAAACGTACTCATGAAAATTGTTAATCACTTATTTTTTATATAAATGGACAAGCCGGAGTTTTTCTTAATGCTGAGCATCAACCTACTGTCTTATCGTGATTGTTGTTGTTCTTCAAACCTAGATTTATTTTGTTAGAAATTGTTTCAGTTTCGGTGTTCGTATCAGGTGACACCATTGTCCTTGTCTCGTCAGTCAGGAAAAAGCGAAAATATTTTTCATTTTTTGAGCTTGAAGGCGGCATCCAGCGTTTATATAAAAGGCAGAATAATGACGCGAGATGTCGCTATCGATAACATCCACGTTGAAGTTGGTCGAACACGAAACGTGGAAGGATTCACTACGAAATCAACAAAAATCTAGAAAACGCAAGTGAAGGTCGGTTTACAGAGAAATATTTTGAGCTGCATGCTTGTTGGTCTTGGAAATATGTAGTACTAACTAGGACTATCGATTTTTAAGTTGTGATACACGTTTTCATGGTCAATGGTCAATGGTCAATGGTTTATTGTTTCATATGACTCAGCCAACAAGCAGAAGCATCATAAAAGCCATCGCATGCAGTAAGGCAATCGTTAG
>JGI24021J15306_10011795_pt1 | contig 10858 bp, 6 predicted proteins | sample Ectturendosymbi1_FD_15306 | JGI IMG/M metagenome (IMG submission 15306)
CGTTTCCGCTCCTGCTTGCACAGCTGGGGTATAGCCCTTCTGCCGCTTGTGAGTGTGGCGCAGAAGAACAAACCGTCGACCATGTTGTCCTCCAATGTCCAATCCATCGACCTCCCATTGACTGCATGGCCTGACGGTTCTGGACGATGAGACAATTGAATGGCTGCTGAACACCTGTCCCGAGATCTAATGCGGCCAAGCAGTGGATTGTAACAACTAGCTCAAACGACGAAGAACGTACTCAAACAAGCAAAAAAGCGAAATTACGTCACTTACTTTCACACAACCGTAACCGTTTAACACAAACGGTGCATCAGCTGCTGAACACCTGTCCCGAGATCTAATGCGGCCAAGCAGCGGATTGTAACAACTAGCTCAAACGACGGAGAACGTACTCAAACAAGCAAAAAAGCGAAATTACGTCACTTACTTTCACACAACCGTAACCGTTTAACACAAACGGTGCATCAGCGTTAATGTCCCCGATGTACCTAGTTCGGCCAGCATCATTTTCAAGCAGAATTTGACAAATACGTGCTGCTGCTTTTATTTTTTCGCAAAGGAAATCTCTGAAATCAATTCTCCTCTTCAGCTCTTTCAGCCTTAACTAACTTCTCAAAGCATGAAACACGAGCATTTTTTTTCTCAAACCATCTATTTCGCCAACCTCAAGGCACAGGTCAGGTTCGTAATAAAAAAATGCACAAAACAACATAAAAAGGCGCTACGAAAACTCAAACAAAACAAGAGGTACAACGTGTATCCAAAAAAATGCATTTGGCAGAAAATGTTTGCCTGGAGCTGTTCTGAATTTAGGACAAAATGACGAGTCAAACAGACGACACGAACACACTCAACTTCACAAAATTAAGTGCAACACAAGGAGATGCTAGCAATAGCATGCATCATGTCCCATGAAAGAGTGCAATGAATACTTCGCGATATACAATACAATTTAATTAGAAACGTATATATATGTTCATATGGTGTAGTCTGAAAACGACAATCAAATTTTGTTTTGGAGTTTAACCCAGCAACTCTCTACTTAAGTGTCGAAAGATCCACGAAAACAGAAACAGCGAAAATTTCATAAAAACTTTGCTGACAATGAAGTTTTCGGGTAAATCATTTTTCAGTTACAGTGGACTTTGACAAGAAGAAAAACTACAATGTTACAGAGTATTTACAAGCAATAGTAAGAAGTAGGCGTGACTGATTCTGCATTACATCAAATTCCAAGCTGTGGTGCACTGAGATCGGCGTGTCACTTCCAGGCACACACGATGTTAAGATCCTGCGTTCGATCAACAACTGCCAAACAAGCAGGCCCGTAACTAGGGGTTGCAGGGGCGGCAAAACACCTCTTGGAACATTTTTCGCCCCCGCTGGAATAATGTGTTGGACACAGTTTAAAACTACTGGACATAGTTTGAAAAAAAGCCCCTCTCAGAAAACTCTTCGCCCCACGTAGTGTCCCAAGCTGTTTACGGGCCTGCAAACAAGTTGCAGAAAAATCTATGCGCCTTGCAACAAACGCCCGAGCTGTTGACGGGCCCACCAAGTAGTCCCTCAGTGTTTCTCCTTCACTTTCAGAGTTTCCCCGATCTCTGGATCTGAAACTACCTCATCAAAGTGTTTCGTCCGGGTCTACTTCGATGTTTCATGTTCGTCTTCGGCGCCTGGGATACATTCTCCGTTTTCTTATCCTGCCGTAGGTTGTATCGATTTTAACTTTGTATCGCACCTGATGAGCGTTGTCCCATGAGTAAAGGTATCGGTCGCGCGGGTTGTAGTCGACCATGACGTTGAATCTGAATGAAACGCACAAAATAAAGTGAAACACTAATTTCGGCAACCTGCGTAAGCTGTCACAGACGCGGGATCATTCGGTAGTGTAAGCACTCTGATGTTCTACCTGACAACAAACATGGTATAAGTCGTTGGAAAAAACGATGTTTTTCTTCACTTTGACAAACAATTTTCCGTCGGGCTCCGAAAACGTTGAATGAGTTTCACAAAATACATCTACAAGATATTCACTCTGAAGCGCGCGATGCATGCAAATGTATACGTCAATACAGAGGCTTACGAAAAGGCTTTGTAAGGGCGGCTAAAGCTGTTTTCTTGAAAAATTGGTCACGGGCCCGAATTCTGACCCAGGCTTTATTTGCACAAAGTACATTTCTATCGTCTCAAACAAGGTGAAATTTCCATATCCTTTCCCTAAAAATAAAGTGAAGAGTAAAGAAAGTTGTTAATTTTTCGAAAGAAAACTTTCCTTCTTACGTCACCGTTTTGCAAAGATGTCCCGGATGTTTTTCTTTTGCACTGAAAAACGCGTTTCGCTGCCCAGAAAATTTACAAAACTGCTCTGATATGCCGGATATTTACAAATATTGCAACGCTAGGGAAGGCGCCCGCCCTCTTAGCACCCCTTCACATACACCCATGCATGTCGGTCCACACAGGATGTGATGTTTGTTGCAATAACGTTTAGGACAAGGCTTTTAATGCGACGATCAACTTTACAAACAGCAGATTTTTTTAAACAAGCTAATTTACCTGTATTTGTTCATAAAGGGAATGTTCAGTTTTTTCACTTTCCTCGTTCTGAGGTGAACACTGTAGTTGATTGCGCCTTGACGTGCTTTGTTTGATCCGACAGTGTAGAGTGTCTGGCATATGATGAATGCATTCGCCACGGATCGTTTCTGCCCAAAAGTTATCGAAAACCGGTTAGCAAAAGCAGTTGAAGCAAAGTGTTTGTTTATGAGCAAAACTTTGGACGTACTCGCTTGTGAGAACCAAGTTAAGGTATAGAAAAAAAAATTAAAAAGCGATTCGTATAATCAAGTCTACGACGACACGGCAACATTTGAATGTAAAATCTTTGACTTGGAAAGAAAATGCGGTTATTTAAGCATTCATTTTATGCAAGTCATCTGCCAGATGACTGGCCATTTCAAAGTTCCATTTCAAAGCTCCAGTTGTCATATAAAATCTTTCAACCTCTGGTTTGATGCTTACTGCACCACTATACTATTCAAATAGCTTTCTACATGAGGTACAGGACGTGTTTGCTAAAACTACCACGGTTCTATTTTCATCTGATGCGCAAGCGCCAGCAGTGCCCAGGAAAAAATTATTTCCAGTCAAATTTCATTTACCTTGACTTGATGATATACTAGCCATCCAAAAATCCGCAATGTGAATGCCATGCTATTCGTAAAATAAAGAAAACAAACATCATACATTGATGCGCTTCAACTCGCAACCTGTTCAATCTTACCGGGATCTTGGTCTTGATCACAACCAACTGCTTCAGAGAGACAGGATGTATCTTTGCCACAATGATATTTCCCTTGTTGCTTTCAGCACTGTATATATTTGCATAAGAACGTTGTAGTCATTAATATATCGCACCACTTTAGCACCAGTAGTCATTTTTAGGTGGGAGGTTTCACAACGAAATTTGCATTGCGAGCCAACATACTTGCAAGGTAATTGATATATAGTAACTGCTGCATGATGATCGACAGCTTGAAAATTAACAAAGAAACGTACTCTCGCTAACTGCTGAATGGGTTTTTCTGTATTATTTACGAAAAGATATTCTTTTCAAAGATTGCGTATATCTACCGAAGTCCTTGGCCGGTTTAATTTTATCCGCACTTGTCCCCCTGTAAGACTCGTCCCTGTAATGCCCCACGTACGCCCAGCACCCGTAAGGTTTAGAAAAAGTAAAGCAGCCGCCCCATGCAAAAAAACAGGATATTTCATTACTGACAAATGTTATCTCAAAAAGAGTTGGGTAGTCGGCACATTGCTTCTAGATCATTTCGACTTTGTCATACTATACTGTAGAGCATTTTGGAAATTCTTAACAAAGAGCAACTCGTGCTTTAGAAGATCAAGTATTCACCGTGACACATGCCTTATTCGGAAATTAAAATTTTGTGTTTTTGGCTCGAGCAAACAAGGTAATTTTACAAGACTCATACGTTTATCAAATCAAGAATTTTTAACATGCACACAAAAAGTTTACCCAAAGCAACATTTTTTCTCAATTCTCAGCTATGTACCTCAAAACCAAAGTTATTTCGACAAACAATTGCTAGCTTTTTTAAATGTATGATTTCTTCACGTGAAAAGTTTGAACAACCAGAAGTAAGGGCAAATCTTTCAAGTACCATTTCATCATTGCCCTAATTTTCCCATTTCCAAGAGTCGCCTACATGTTGGTTTCAAATTTGGTTTTGTTGTAGCAAGACGTATATGGGAACGTTCCTTTTATTTTGACAGGACATAATTTTGAATGCAAAATATTTTTGTTTTCTGATTACTTGCGCTAAACAAAATTTAAATTTAGGAAATAGCCAAACTTTTTTATCTGAAGTTATTCTTGTTAGACGCCGTACGCGTTTCAAACGCAGGCAAACGGTTTTGCCCAAAAATCGAAAGAAAGGGCTGTCGCTCAAATTGATTTTTCAACTAATTATGTTGCATGTTCTTCACCCTGAAAGATAGGTCTGCGTTTGCATTATATTTGTATCAACACCAACTAACCTGTAAATAAGCCACAGACCAGTTTCATCGACAGCGAAGTCCATGTCGGAGTTTCCTCCCCAGTGATACGGAACTTTTCCGTGAAAGTCAGCTTGCCTGATTGGTCTTTCTCTCAGTGTTCTCTGCGTTTGGATGTCATACCTATATAACGAAATAAAACAGATGAAGTCGATCACATAAGTAACTTTATAAGCTGTATATTGCATCAATCCAATCAGCGTAGACTAAACCTCATGTGTTAACCTCAAGATTCGTGAAACAAAAGTTGCCTGGCACGTAATTTTATGGTGCCTTCAAGAAGTTAAAACGTATGTTGAAATAGGTCTACGCTACTTTACAGTGTGCATTGACTATACACTACTTCACCCACTGTACATTGCGATTATGTTGCGCTATCGGTGAGATTATGTGTGTGCACTGTACATAGGCGTAGCCAGGGGGTCAGGGAGCCATGCCCTCCCAAAAACTTTTGTCATATCTAGGCATTTTGTGCTTGGAGAAGCAGAATCTCAAACAAAAATCCTGTTGCTTGCCCAAAGTCAAACATTTTGGCCCCCCCAAACATTTTGGGCTGGCTACGCCACTGGCACTGCATCCCTTTGTGTGTAACATGTTACATCGACCACACAACTTATTAAAAGCTAACAACTGTTGGGCGTGTTTTAGTTTATACTTTGTACACAATTATATTGTTTTGGCAGTTACACGTGGCAGGGCCGGATTAAGACTAGATTGTGCGTGATGCTGTAGTGCATAAATAATATACTACAAGTTATACGATTATAGTCACACAAGCAAACATAAAATCAATTAATAGAAAATCATCTCTTTTTATTTGGGCTTATTTTAAGAATGGGCCTAATGCTGCAGCGTCAATAGCTCCCATCTTAACTGGCCCTGCCATTAAGATCAACTAAAATATTTGTGACCTCGTTGAAAATGGGTCTGGCACCCTGAATGACATGATAAAACTGGTGGGGCAACGCTTGTTTTTACGTTATGAGGGAGTCCTCACGCATTGACTCGTTGGAAAAGATCCATTTAAATCTACGTGCAACGAGCGGAAAACCACTTCGTGGATTGCATCAGAAACGAGTGCTTCAGCTCTTTCAAATTCAAAGATGTTGCATTAAACACACACGTGCACATTCAATCATCAGAAAGCGGATTCTGTGATAAAAAACAGCAAACAGTTTTTTGATTTCGATGACTTACGACGGTTGTTCGCCGATATTCGACGCGCAACAAGCAGGTCTGCAGCCACGTATTAAGTTTTGGGCGGACAAAAGACGTTTTTAGGGAGGAACGATATTTGTTTTTATTATACGTTTGAAAGAAATTTTTCTGGGAATAACAAAATTTTAGGGGCACTGCCCCCGAATGGCCACCCCCCGTGAGTACAGGCCTGGCAACAAGCGGTCGCTATTCCATCACCACATGTACGCTGGTCTGCCCCAGCTACATAACGCAAAGCAAATAGTAAGTGTTTCACATCAAAACGACGCATGGCCAACATGGCGGTGGTGACGCGTACGTTAGCCCATTGGGGTAAACTATGGTACGTGCGTGGTAAACTATCGTACAACCATCATACACCATGCAGTGTAAACGACATGACGAACGCGACGACTGACGCACAATAAAGTGCTGGGTGTTTTTCCTATAGATTGCAACGACTAGTGACCCCTGCTTTCGGTGAACACGGCATAGTTTTTGAAAAGTGGTGTGAAGCCCCAAGCCCATTACAATAATTTATGCTGTTGTTTGCGTGGAAAAAAGTGTGATCTAACTTCCTCACTGCTTGAGAGATATCCAGCAGTGGACGCAGTGTTTGACAGCAGTGTCTGCAGTGAATAGACACAGAATCTAATAATAGCGATGGACGCAGTCTGTTGTAGCAAGTTACTTTGGTAAGAGGTTATGCTTGATGGCTGGTTTGTGCGAAATTTCTGTGCAGTGATGATAGCATCGATGGTGCACAGTGTCGCCTGGAAAGTCATTCTACTGTAACTAATATAAAGCGAGCTTTCATATAGTTTGCGGGCAACTGCAGTTTGAAGTTTATTACGTCTTCTTTCTGGTTTCTGTTACAGAACAAATGTTTGCTGAGTTTGTCGCAGTACTGTTGAAAGTCACGGTAGTTGCGCATGTATTGGTTGATGGCGTTCAATTTTCGTTGTAGAAAACCGTATTACTACAAGCAGGAATTTGGTGGTGAAACGCGACTGCCAGAAAGCAAACTGGGAAAGGAACAATAAACCGCGGAAAGCGTAACTGCGCGTTTAACCTTCTTTGAGCAGCAGGCAACAAAAACCCAAATTCTACTGCTGCACAGTTAGTGTTTAATAGCTAAGAAAAAAATCGTGTTGTGTTGTGAATGGTGCGCTTGTGGGTCCATGCCACGCGTTTTCGTCCGCAATTCAACTCAATTGGGTCTTTTTCCGGTAACACTACCAGTGGCGTAGCTAGAACAAAATTTTTGTTGGGGGAAATATTTGACTTTAGGTGAGCAACAGTATTTTGTTTGGGACGCTGCTCTTCAAAGCACAAAATGACTAGATACGCTAAAATGTTTCGGGAGAATGACCCCCTGGGCACCCCTTGACTATGCATATGAACATTACTGGTGAACGACGTCAAAAGCAAATTGAAAAGATAACAATATTTCTAAGCTTCCACATCACATGCAGTGCACTGTACTTTTTCGAGTGGATTTGCATTTTGACATCCTATGCAAATCATTTCCTCGATTCGGTCACATACCTTACTATTCGCCTCGAGTTACGGCGTTGATAGTACAAGCTGCCGTTGAACACAACAGCGCCGGTACTTTCTAGAGGAGTTTCCAAGCGTCGCAAGATAGAGTTGTTGCCGCGACTAAAATCGCTCATGTTTGCGAACTCTCTCATCTGCAATCACGCAAGTGCACTGTTAAAACCTCCGAAAAATTGCAGCTGCCTAAATGTCCCAACATCAAACGCCCGAAGTCATGCTGCACTAGCATGTTGCTCACCACCGCAGAGTGTTAAGTTAGTTTAAATCACACTGTGGGCACTGTGCACAAGAACGGTAATACGTTGAAAGCACTGTTTCATGATCATCTTGTCCAGAATCTTTCATTTAGTGCAGGAGTTCCCAACCCGTGGTACGCGAAGATCTTCCAGGTGGTACGCGAGTAACTTCCATTTTTTTCAGAAAACCCTGCATTCACAGCTTTCTAATTTACGTATCGGGTTTTGTTTCAAGTCAAACTTTTAATGTCGAATTGCAATCACAATACCTGATGATGACAGCACGGGGGTAACTGAAACTGCAACCTTAGATCCTACGTTTTTCGCAAACATTGCCTAATTGCAGCAAAACACAACGGGTAATATCAGTTTAAACGCCACTACGAATGAATGCACTACTGGCACGCCGCAAAAGGTAGGAATGCTTAAGTCTAAATTAGGGGTTCCCAACATGGGGTACATGTACCCCCAGGGGTACATATGCCTATCCGAAGGGGTACATTTAAAGTTAGCAATAGAAGATGGAAATATATTTACATATTGTTTATTTCCAAATATTTATACATATATCAGTTACTATTATTATCAAAAATCACTATACGCTTATTGTTAAATATATCTATGAATAATCATAATAAATTATTTTGTCATAAGAAACTTTAGGGGTACATGCTCATCTGTCGGAATGCTGAAGGGGTACATGGTAAGAGAAAGGTTGGGAACCCCTGGTCTAAATCAATGTTTCCAACCTTTTCTCTGATGGGAACCAAATCCAGACATATGACTTTGTTCGAGAGCCGCACCAGTGACTAATGAAATTTTTTGACAAGTTAATTGAGATGATTTATTTTATAGCAGAACGAAGTCTGTTACACAAAATATTTGAGGTTTCATTGGAAGACTGTTGAGGGCCACACAAAGGGTGCCTGGGAGCCGCATGCAGCTCTCAGAACAGTGGTTGAGAACCACTGGTCTAAATGATTATCAGCTACACCTTAAACAGCGTCGAATTTCACTTTTACCACGATAGACAAGACGCCTGAGAAAAGGTTCAACGATAAAACACTTTTTCAATTATTTGTTGGCCGCTGTCCAGTTTGTACAATACTCGCTCCGTGAAACTACAAAAAATTCGGTAATTCAACTACATAATTGAATCAGAGCCTTGTTAAGCAGAAACTTCAAAAGGAAAGAAAGTACCATTTTCGTATGCAAGCTGATCAAGCAGCAACTCAAAGGTACACCTTGAAAATACAGTGCATGTCGCTAAAAGTTATTCGCAAATTAAGGTAGGGCTTTTGCTCTTTCCGCACTGTGAATACAATCCTCAATCAAGNGTGATCGGGCGCTGGAAAAAATTAAAAACGCACAGTTGGGGTCCTTGTCAACCGCGGTAACTTGTGATCACAAGGTGGAGCAAGATAGCTGTTTACNAAAGCAATCGCAGCTCTGACGTNGTCAGCGAAACCAAGATTTTAGGTTTTGGTNATACTGTATCAAGAAAACATGCAGATGATACAACTTTTCCATCGGAAATTCGGTAGTATTTGATCCTTTTCTAATCTTGTATGGCGCTTAAAAACACCACAAAACACAGAGCAAGAGATTACCAAAAATTGCATTTCGTTGAAATGTGTCAACAAAAACTCGTTAAAAATGAAGTTAAACATCATCAGAAGACATTGAACAACCGCAACACATGTTCCATTTGAAAAGCTTTTCTCTCTGAGCATTAGTGAACCAGGTTTTAAGACTGAAATAAATTAGCTCCTACCCCTATTCTTCAAAAGTTTACTTTCTGTGAATAGGCAACATACATGTATCTTTTTATTTCCCTATTTCTTGCGAGGGGTCACCTGCTCGACAGTCTCTATGCTATCTGCAAGGGTCAAACTCCATTTATAGGTAAACGCACTTCTCAGCAAGTGATCAGCAGCAGCTACACAGGCCAACACAATTTTCGGATGCAAGCAATACGTCGGTCAACAGCGCGTTCGTTTGTGTTTTATTACATTGGTTGTTTAATTAATCCGATTTCAAGTTTTTGTTATAAAGAATAATTCCCTTTTTTCAGATATTCAAAAATAAATGGATAAATCTTATCGTACGTTCAATATTCTGGAGCGGATGACTTGAATGGTCCACACTTTATCATTGTCAGGCTTTGCAAGCGGATCTTTCATCCAGATCCCGTATTTGTAGAGCTCCGCGTCCGTCGAAGCCCGAATGGTTTCTGGTTCTGAGACCGACACAAGTTTCCCGCATCCTGAAAGTACAGGTATTGATTTAAGCAGCGAGCCCCCATAGGCGTAGCCAGGGGGGGGCAAAGGGGTCATAGCCCCACAAATTTTTAGAAAACATAGTCATTTTGTGCTTTGAGAGGCGTTTTTCCAAACAAAATAGTGTTATTCGCCTAAAATCAAACATTTTTTCCCCCCAGATTTTTTGCCCCACCCAAATTTTTGGGCCGGCTGTGCCACTGCGCAGATATTTATGTTCCTCCTGGAGTTGGTGCTCGAATCTCGGTCGGGGTTATATCGAAGCTGGGGAAGCACCTGGCCTCCGCAGCAGAGAAAGCCATGATGGACACTAGCAAACTACTCGTCATACTCCAAAGAGAGCACACAAGTCAGTTTAATTAAACTGAACTTGAATATCGGGATGCAGAAAAGATACATTTTTGTGTTCTCTACAACTTGCATATACTCAAATGAAGTTGCGAAGTCTTTTTTTATTTACAGTATTTATGTGCCTGCACACCCACACACAAACGGATGAACAAAAATACAGCACATACACAGACGACTCTAACGAGTAAGTCTTGATACTAATCACCGTCCTATGTTGCTTTGATAAAATCTAAGTAGCAGTTGTACCGATTACAAGCGTATGTGACGGAGAAGGGTGGCATGGGCCGGGCCGCTAAGGCTGCAGTCCTCCTTAAGGCGAAACTATTTAATGCAGTTGAGAGGGGACTGTCATTACGTTAACGAAAGTAACTAAAAATATGTTGCTCTACAATAAGTAAAAGGTTGTATATGCGTAAAGCCTTTATTCTATAAATAGAAAGGGTTAAGATATGGACAACATGACATTATATGCAAATCAAGTTATAATTAGAATCAAACGGCCGGGAGGTTTGGTTTAACTTTACCACAGAAGAACGGTTTGCCTTCTTTAGCTTCATTTTCTACCTCGGTGACCCGTGAGATGGGAATGTGTCATGACAGGGGAGGATTAGTCCCGCTTTGTAATGTGTGTCACAAAAATAATATCTGGGG
>JGI24021J15306_10011796_pt1 | contig 10858 bp, 3 predicted proteins | sample Ectturendosymbi1_FD_15306 | JGI IMG/M metagenome (IMG submission 15306)
CCCCCCCCATTCTACGATAGTATTAAAATTGCGGAGACACCTGCCTCCTCGTGTGCACCTCACAGCCGCGTGACGTTTGGGTAGCATTCCTTATTTCGCTGTCGTCACAAGCAGACTGCGTGTTGCCATAGCAACCAGTTTGCCGAAACGAAAGCGCTTTTGATTGGTAGTTTCTGAAGTCCAGAATTGAACCGGCTCACGTCCGTCTTGTGCAGCTTGCTTTCAACGTGGCGCATCTCCTCAATCTTTCATGCGTGACCGCACCGTGTTTGGTGTTTCTCTTTTCCTGCAATGCGGTCGCAAGCGATTCGGTGCAGCTTTTTGTGACGATTCGTCAATGATCGCGCTCTCTGGTTGGACGCATCGTGCACGTGAGGTCTCGGTCACGCTCCACTGCCGCTGAAGCCCCGCCCACCATAAGATGCGATTGTTTGCATTCATCGGGTTGGCTCATTAACACAGAAACACGTAGTTTTGTTGTGAATCCGATTTTAACGACAGCAAAGCTCAAGTCGCCGCCAAATCCATTCTAGTATTATGCGAAAAAGTCGCATTTGCGTTCAGAAATACGACGCGTTACTTCTATTGGTCTCGCTGTATTGTTACGTCGCGTGTGGCTCTTTAGCGGCAGTATTTCGAATCATGCCGGTTCCTAGGCAACGCGTTGCATCCAACTTGAAACCAGTTGATTATTGAAGAGTCAGATTCCTGGCAAACATGGACTGCCGCCTGTTCCTCCGTTTTTCTCCCACACCTTATCTCGGTGGTGCCCCGCATGCTTTGTGACGTCATGGCATGTTCGATTACCTATTGTGACGTCGCCTGCGTTTCGTTGCCTGATGTGTGTGGTATACATGCTGCTTTGTGACATCGTAAACGCGTTAGCACTGTCTATAGAATAAATGCGTTGCTGTTGGAGCTGCGTGGTCTCCACACTGAAGTGCTAGCCCCCCTACGCACATAATAAAGTTGAACCCACCGCGGCACAAACGGCGACCAATATGGGGCGCCGTTTGTAAAAATATTATATCTGACAGATTTAGCACAAAAACTGCTATCTCTGGCAGAGATAGCTATCTCTGCCAGAGATAACATCTCTGCATGCAGAGATAACATCTCTGCCAGAGATAACATCTCTGCATGCAGAGATAGCTATCTCTGGTAGAGATAACATCTCTGCATCTGGCAGAGATAACATCTCTGCATGCAGAGATAGCTATCTCTGCCAGAGATAGCAGTTTTTGTGCTGAATCTGTCAGATATAATATTTTTACAAACGGCGCCCCATAGACCAATGCGAACTGCTTCTTTATTATTGCCAAGTCACGTGATGGATGGTGACGCTTGGAACAGGTTTATTCAGCGACGGCGGCATGAGGGCATCCTGCACTTCGTAAAGGGAACATTGCAGCTATTGCACTGAGAATATTCAGAAGGGTTTTCTATAATTTATGTCATTAATTTTAAGGTCAACATTGTTGATGAAGAGAAATAAACACAGTTGTTAATGTTTTTGTTTCTTTTTCCGTTTCCAATGCCTTTCACTCCCCACCCTGCCCCTTCCGCTGCTCCGACGTTTCTGCATTTGTTGCAGCACCATCAAAACATTCTCACAGACCAGTTACGTAATACCTAGGGATATAACAGGCGGAAGTTTTTCGCCACCATTGTGGAAGGCCGACAAAATTGGATACAGGTCGAATAGCAAATTAGCCCCAGTGAAGAACTTTTGCAGTACACTAACATTTCACAAATCTGTAAAATCGGATTACAACTAAATTTTTTGATATGAGTAGAATAATCACATCAAAGCAAGAAAAAAAATTCTGAATCCTATCCAGTCGTGATCCGACAATTTTCAAAATAATTACAGTCCAGACCCGGCCAACATTGCCTTCAGTCCTAATCCGTGCTCATCTCTGACGTGTTGTTGCCCGCCTTTTTCTGAAGAGAAACACTTCAATTTCGCACGTTGCGATGCCCATGTCAAGTGAATTTTCTTGACTTCACCCATGTGCGCATGCACGGCAGGGTTGCCAGATTGGCTTTTTTGACGCCAAATTTCACAACTTTGGCTTTTTTTAGAGGCACCTGGCGTCAAAAAAATTGTTTGGCTTTTTCTTTTCAATATTTGGCTTTTTTTGGAGGCAGTTGGCATATACTATCAGACTGTTTTGGCTTTTTAAATATCTTGCTGAAGAGTGTTATTTAGGCTGTTTTAGACAGTGCTTGTTGTATTTTCTCAAAAGTTATCTGGCAACTCACAATGTCAAACGTTCGAGTGGAAACACTAGAAAATCATATGTGGAGGATAAGATTTGGAATTGTTCCTGTGAGTGTCAGTGTAGAGGCAATGATACAACTTTATTTTTCTAAAATGTCCTATAACTAAAAAAATTTTTAATTTCATGTTTACTTAACAATTTGGCTTTTTTTCACCCGGTTGGGCTCTTTTTTCAAGAGATGTCTGGCAACCCTGATGCACGGAGCAGTATTCGGCATGTCAAATACACTGAGAAAGCTGAGGGTTTGGTATTTAGGTAAGTGTGTCGGATTCGGCTTTGGATAGGGTTAGAAAAAGAAATACGACTGAGGTCTGAGACCAAGTTTAATATTTTTTAATGGTTATAGTTATTCCCGTAGCCATAGTAAGCTTGTTGTGGGTATCTGACATCTAACAAAAAAGGTTTAATTCACACAACACACATCAAAAAATAATCGCTAAACTTTATTCTTTCACTCTGAGAAGCAAAATAACTTACCAACAATAATAGGTCAGAAATTTTGCTTGACACTGGTGACTTCCACGTGTTTTTTTGGGGACTCGGTGTGGCTTTTTTTGGTGAAGACACGTTGGAATCCTGCAGTCATGAACAACAAACCATTTCATTCAGAAAGTGAATACACGTACACTAGTTTCGATAGCAGGAAATTTGAGAGCATTATCTTCTTAGGATGCAACAGTTTGTTTAACTTAAAAGCATTATATTTAGCTGCAATGTTAGAAATTAACATTTACAGTATATATGCGCATCAATACTGCATCACTTGTTAGGCTTGTTTTTGGTAATTTCTGGCCAACTGTAAACTATTTTATACGCTTCTTTTTGTTGGAATCATGAGGTTAAACTGTAAACATAGCGAAAAAACAAAAAAATAAATTGAATGTAATACAGGATTGTACAACAAAGATATTGGTTGTGCTTTTGTTTGTTGGAATTTCAGCTGACAAGTACAAGTATTCATACCAGGACAGATGTTCACGAGGCTGACGACTGATGTAATTTCGGTATCACTGCACAGTGTTTCTCCAAGTGCTGATGTATTTCTACAATTATAACGTCAATTGAAACTGTATATTTATTTAACCCTGATAGGAATTATAATGGAGATGATAATGTGAAGTTCACAAAAATATATCTGTGTTTTAGTTTTGCAATGTGACAAAATGTTATTATGCGTAGTTTTAAAAATGTTAGACATCAGCAACCTTTTGAGGCTGCTGTTTATGACTCCACAGACACTTCTCTAAAGTTCTCTGCATTAGACCATCTGTACAGGGGTGTCCATTGTCTAACAGCTTATGGCTTGAGTTTTTTGAAATAGCCTGCAAGATTAATTCCCCATATATGCGAAAGTTATCTCATGGGGCTAGGCTACTGATATGAACTAGAACCATGCCACTTTTTCCTATCATAATGTCTTTAGTCGTGGTTAAATAGAAATTATTACAAAAATGTGTACTGTTTCACGATAGATCAGACTTTGATTTGACGTAACAATTGCTGTAGGCTATAGCAAAGACTTACCTCTATGTCTTTTGCACACATGCTGTGACTTACATAAATTAATAACTTAATCGTAGATAAAGCTCATTTTGTACATCTGAACTGTTTTGAGTACAGGTACTGTTTCAATTTTGTTGCTTCTGATAATGGCAGCAGCACACAAAAAACTAAAAGATTAAAGTATTAGTGAATTTGAAAAAATTCTGTTGACTTTTTAATGTGTAGGTATAATTTTGTGATCATACTGCTCATCATGTCACTTACAGGCAACAAGAAAAATTTTCTGCTGTTTTATGGGTGTTCCAACTTTTCTATTTTGTTCATGTTTAGGCTAGCATGAAGTTAAACCTATCACTGCAATGTGATATAAAACTTTGGCACATAAAGCAGCATGCTAAACCAGTGGTTTTCCACCTTTATTATGCAGCAACCATTTTGCAAACTAGTTTAATGTAATAACTCTCTTCCAAAAATTTCCAGTCAGGCTTATGAATTGCAGTTGTGTTTGCACTAAATAGAAAATTGCAATGACTAAAAAGATAACGTGCAAAATCACTGTTGAACAAAGACTCATTTGTTAAATTCTAGCACATGGCAGCATCAGTGGGAGAGACCTGTGCCATATACAAATCATTCCACAGTGGAACTCATTAAAAACTGCAGTAACTCCCAGGTTAGTTACTGCAATCAGATATCTAATTTACAAACACTGCACATTCTTACATCACTAAGTTATTTGTGCGTTGTCAAATGCAACAGTACTGCAGTGGTCATCACACACTCAAAACTTTTTGATGGTCATAATCACACGTAAAACAATTTTAAATGATGAAATAGGCTATCATTTTTTTCAGGTGATCCTATTATTTTGGCTACAAAAAAGTAGTTCTATATATGAAATATAAAATATAGAAGTAATCATGAATATTTTTATTGAAAGTTCTTGTGACCCTTACAAAAAAGGCAAACAACCCCCAGGTTGAAAATCACTGTGCTAAACTGTTGGGGGCCTTCAGTCAGAAATGTTAGATGTGTATGAGAAAACTTGGTACTTATTATTCATTTGGATGTACCTCTGATTTTCAATGCTGGCAGTACAAGTGCTTCATTTGTTAAATCTGCTGTTTTTTCTTCATAGTTTTCATATGTAAATTTACAAACTTACAATAGGAAAAGATTACAGTTAGTGTTCAGAAGGTGTATGTGACACATTATCACATCAAGTCCATAATGTAGTGGTACCTATACCAAAAGTGGTGTTTGAACTCTCAGTCCATTCAGTGAGCTGCAAGTAAATCATTGGATGTGACCACCACTGTATTTTAACAGCTCTGCAATCTTCCATTTGTGGTGACTGGATTATTAGGTCAAACTGAAATTTTCACAATGATGTGCTGTGCTACTGATGATTATAATTTCAGGCGTCATCCACTGACATACACTAAAATGAGGTCTGATGAAAACAGAGGTCTAAGTTCCATGCCTTTTAAGTATAGGAATGGTAAACATAACTGAATGTTTTAAACACATGAGAATGTAACAATCAAACTGTAGTTATGGAGCTAGCTACAAAGCTGGCATCAGACGTTTGCTGTTGTTGCTAGTCAATCTTGACTAAAACACTTGGTGTGTATAAGACACTATCTTAAATGCGTTTTGTTTATATGTTGATGCTACTGTTGTGGTTGGAGAACTTGAGCAGCAAGTATGCAAAGCTTCACACTGTAGCAACTGGCAACAGTGGAGATTAAATGCTACTCTATTATTGCTTGCTTGTTTGAGCCACATACATCTAGGTGAACTATTCTTAGCCTACATCCTGTTGGTGATGTATCACGCATTCAAAGCTGTCCCTACAAGGTTGTTTCAACAATACAGAGTTGCAGGTGATTTGACATTGTGAATCAACTTCTGGTGATACTTTTTATGGTGTTGCAAGTGTTCTGATTGATGGTAGTATGGATGTTAACTGTGGCAACTTTTGCCCCATGCGTGTTTGTTTGATTGCCTTTATTTGTTCTTGTTAAGTATATTCAGCAAATGCTCGACCTATGTGTAGAATGTTTTTTCAAGAAGTATTTGGTATTGACCATTGTGCTTCTTATGCTTAGAGGTTGTCTTTTGCATTAAATTTAACTGTAGGTTAAAAACAATGATTAAATGATGGTTTGATAAAGTAACAAACTTTAACAAAGCAATGGAGATTTTGACTGTTACTGAATGCAGTTCGGATAATGATGGATCAATACATATATTTGATTTACCGGGTGGCAACATAGTTTATTCACTAAAAACTGGTGCATCTGTTCCTCAGACTTTGTCCCTGCTTGGTAACAGTTTCCTTGTTCTTGCCACTCGTAACAAACCAGTTTTGAATGTTTTTGGATTGAACAGACATTATGCTCTGTCACAAAAAGTTGTCGCACCAGGTGTTGTGAATGTCCTTTGTTGCAGGCCAGATGGTTTTCAAATCTTTGCAGGCATTGGAGACAAGATATTTGTTTGGAACGCCAGGAGTGGTGAACTGGATAGTGTGTTGGCTGGGCACTACCAAGATGTTACTATACTGACTACAACAAGTGATTCAAACATGTTAATCTCTTCTGGATTAGATGGGGTTGTTGCTGTTTGGGATTTACTTGATCTTGATGAATTGAATTCATCCCAGGCATCTGCTAAGCCGCAAAACTTTTGGGCTGCCCATATGCAACCTGTAACTGGTGTGGCTTGCAGCGCATTGAGCTTCAGGGAGACACGAATTTACTCAGCATCACTGGATAAAACAGTCAAAGTTCATGATTGTGATCTTGACCAGCTTCTGCTAGTTGTGGCTTTCCACACAAAGTTATATTCACTGGCACTTGACCTTACTGAGGCTCTCATTTGTGTTGGAGGAGGCGATGGCAAAGTTTATTCAATAGATTTGATTTCCACTGCAATAAATAAAACAAGATGCACTGATGAGGACAGTAAAGCTATGTATACTACATTTTGCTCTGGGCACTTAGCACCCGTAACTTTCTTGCAATTTACGTTGGACTGCTCTATCCTGGTATCCTGTGCAGAAACTGAATCTGTTAAACTTTGGGACTCAAAAAGTGGCGATTGTTTGAAATCAGTTTTAACCTCCAAACATGAGAAACAAACTTTTTGTGGCCTGTTGCTTGCACCTTATCCAAGTAATTTATCTCAACCAAATTGGGAACCTGCATTTCCATTTCCAAAACTTGCTCATTCGATGGCATTGCCCAGGCAAAATCGAAGTGATGCGGTTTCCATTAGATTAGGCATTCTGGGATGTACTCATAACGAACTACCTAATCCAGGTGATGCTTTAAACAAAGCTTTATTTGCTCATCAATCAAGGAATAATGGGAAGGACCAAGACTTAAAGCAGAAATTAGTTTCGGCTGTGGAAGAAAATAAAAAGCTTTGTGAGTTTGTTTTAGATCAGATTTTATCATGATGGAAATTCATTGCTTTTGGGATCGAACTTGAAACCTATTGCTGACCTGAGATCAGACATCTGTGTCATTCGTGCCAGACAAACTTGTGCTTGATATTATGAAAAAAATTGTCTTAACTTTCATGCCTTGCATTAAATGATGTGCTCTTCATATGCAGTAGACATGTAAGTGAGCATAGTGCAACGTCTACCATCTATCGTTGATATTTTTGTCACTTTAAAGATGCGATACGTCTCATCACGATTGTGGTTAATTGTTTGTAGAAACAGGAGGGTAATGACGTTACAGAAAAACGAAATTAAACGCTTAACTATCACTGCCTGGTTTTCTATTATAGACAAGGAAATTATCTTTTAACATGGGTAAAACTAGTAGAAAAGTGAAAGCGAAAAAAAGCGATTTTGCGAAAGTCAAGTTAAAGGTTGGAAAGCGGAAGCCGAGAGCAAACAACGTCACTGACACGTCATTCCGGTCTCAAGCGATCCATGTTCCGCAACAACTGAAGGCATCGCAGGTTTGAATTTTTTCTGTTTGCGTTCAGGCAGTTTACTTCCGGAATGGAAAACCTTTCGCGCAAAATGTCCATGAGTGTGTCATGAATTGCGTTGTTTGTTTGCCGACTCCTGTGCTTTGATTTTTGTATGTAAATAAAAATTTGTGTCACAATCCCTGCGGCGTCGCTTTTGCTTTCATGCACATTTATTGTTTTGTTGTTGTTTTGAAAACACGAAGATTATTTTGTATTTGTTCAAACGTTTTACTTTAGGAAGAGGTTTTGACCCATCGAAAGCAGAGTGTGAGTCTTCTGTTGTCCCAGTTGAATCATTTCAATCCAACGACGCGTTTGAAAGCTTTGAACGGTTTGAAGGAAGTTTTGTCAAATCAGGGAGAGAAGGTTGACTGTGTTCGCGTTCTTCAATCATCGTGCAAACTGATGTACGATGACGACAAAGAAGTTAGGTTAGTGTTTCTTTCTACCATGAAAATACCAAGAGTGGTTGATGCTGTAATACTTTTTTTTTAGTGGTTAGTAAATCATTTTACATTTGCAACAATGACTGCTGCTCCGCATCAACCACGGCGCAAGGTTTTAATGTATAAAATATAAAATATTAACATCTGATCAACGCTGGCCTGCCAGTCAAAACGAGATGCCATTCTGCGGTAACAGGCAGGCACGACGTGTTTGGATCAGTTGAAACGAGGAAAAGTCTGTTATAATTTTCTTGGTAAAATAGGCCTGGTCGTCAACTTTGCATTATCGTATGTTAATCACCTTTTCATCTTTGGCTTCGCAGCATTCCTAAATATGTGCAATGATTCAACGTTTGTGTATTGATGTGTGCAGTTGAGGTGTTGATTGCCGAATAATCATGTTGATTTAGGATCTTTTTAATATTACTGTTCGTGTTTTTATTTGTTTAAAGTTTGCTCTTCAAAAAATCACCGTGACATGTTGTTCAAACAACGCATTTCCATATCCGAAGGACACAACTGTATCTGTTCCTTCAGAAAGTCATGCTCGTCTGTGCTGTCACTTGTAAGCGACTACATGACCTGCAAACGTATGGAACCATTCTTCAGTCTTCTCCTGTCGCATGTCCACTGTGCCATGACCCACCTCTCCCCAGCTGTGCAAAAAGACTCGCTGAAAGTAAGCAAGCAACTCTGTCATGTTCACATTTTTAAGCACCTTTGATGGTACACCGGAAAAGCAGTACTGTATCTCCTAGTAATGCAATCACAATCCTTGGCAAACATGCTTTTTCAAGCTTTTTTCCGTGTCATTCTAGCAAATTTTCTGTGCTTCATCTTGTGAGACTCTTCTCAAATCATATGAACGCGCGTCTCCTCAACTGACCTGCTGGTTTAAGGTTTCTTCAACCTTCGACCAGCTTTAACCAGGACTGTGGACCCGGAACTCAAATTTCAGGCTTTGGCTCCAGCTCCAGGGATCTGAAAATTTTGGCTGCAGCATCTACGTTTTGGCACCGGCTTCAAAACTATCTGGTCCATTGAAAACTAAAAACCATTGTAATAATGCTACAAGTCGAGTATGTACTTTCCACGATGGGTGTAAGCAAGGAATCGATCAGCAAATTTTTAATAAGAAATCAATTTCCCGTAAAATTACGCATCCTCAGTCCTTATTCAAATCAGAATTGGAGCTCTGGCTCCAGCCATCCAAATTTGCTCCGACTCCTGAGTTTGCCGCTTTACGAAAGTGCTGAGGACAGTACTCGCTTGTTTTGTCATAGAGCAGTCCTGGCGTCAAGATCGAATTTCATTGTTGATCCCCCTCCCCCTTGTTTGCAGGTTGTCGACCTCTGTCTGAGCAAGTATACAAGTTTAATAAAACCTGAAGACAGCTGCAAAATCCTGGAAAACTTCCTCGACCTGATATCGGTCAAGCACGGCGAGGGAGCTTCGCAAAGCCGGGCCCTGTCGCTGGCCTCGGCCAGGAACGAGTCGGGGATTGTTTGGCGGTTGAGGGTCCTTCCGAGGCTGGAAGCTTTGATAGATCTGATCGTCTGTGGTGGGAACCGGCGCGACGGCCTGGATGGCCAGGAACCATTCCTGCAAAATGGCGACCACGCGTGGCGTTATTTGCTGAGGGAGCTGCCCGGTCTTGGCCAGGAACCCCCTGTGCGGTGAGCTGCGGCCCTGGGTGTTCTTTTTCTGTCAGAGACCAAAATGTTTTTGAAATGACTGGAAAGAAATTAAGTCATTTCGTTCAGAATGTTTGAAAATATAGGCTAAAAAACACTGTTGTGGCGAGTTTTAATACAACTGTGAGACAAATGACCGAATTGTCTCAGCGAAAAAAACAGGTTGACACTGGCCTTTGTGCTGATGATGTTGACTGAAGGCGGCATTGAAATTCTCACCTGCACTAACGCTTGATCGCTTTACTGTTTACACCAGAAGTGGGGAACCCGCCGTGCGCGTATTATTTGGTATGTCCCGCATCAGAATATTCGTTACCCATGATCGAACCCAACATCGCGTGAAAACGAAACTCCATGATAAGCAGACGCGAAGAGAGTGAGATTAGAGATGCATCTCTTGCTACTTGACATAGTTTTCTCTCTTTATTTTTCTTAGGAAGACAAAGACAGAAAATTTGGATAAACTTATTTAATTATTGCTGCCCGCCATCGATATTGCACAATTCATGCGGCCCGTGATGGTAAATAAGATCCACATCCCTGGTTTACACTTTGCATGTAATGGAAGGAAACCTGTCCTCCATAGTTCACCCACTGCACGTGGACAAGTCATGTTGCAGTCGCACAGGCAACAGCCATCCGTTCATGCTCGCCCGACTTCAACTTCCGTTGAATCGTTTGAATGCTGCTTTGCCCCATTTTCCATTATTCGGTCATAACGTGCTCAAACGTCGCGTGCTTAAATGTACATGTTGATCGAGTTACAGCTTTTTCCATTATCTTCATCATCTTCATGATGCGAAATCATAAAGACTCTATGAACACACCGAAATTAAGTATGTACTTTCCACGATGGGTGTAAGCAAGGAATCGATCAGCAAATTTTTAATAGGAAATCGATTTCACGTAAAATTACGCATCCTCAGTCCTTATT
>JGI24021J15306_10011799_pt1 | contig 10857 bp, 8 predicted proteins | sample Ectturendosymbi1_FD_15306 | JGI IMG/M metagenome (IMG submission 15306)
TCAAGCTTGTTATATTATGAGTTCAGAAACTTAGTGAGTTGTAATGCAGATATCTGTTTGATATTGCTTAGCCAGCACGACTGCGCTTAAGTTTTTGTCAATTTTTTTTCACTCCACGCATCACCACGCGCATCCTCAGTTTTGAAATTTGCAGGCAATGCTTGCGGGTGAAAAGTTGGCAGCCTACAACATGAGCAGAAAAAGCAATCGAACTGAACACTAAAATAAATAAATCAAAACACAAGCTGCGAAACCTGACATGTGCAAACTATGATATTTATGTAGCGACTTGTATGATATGCCGTCAACAGTATGTAGGCCATTCTCTGAGAGACGGTGATCGCGCTGAAGTATTTGGAACAAACCAGATATTAAGGAAGAAAGCGACCAAATGGCCTTATCACTGCACTATTGAGTCTTCCATGACACCATAAAAAACACCTATCCATGAAATTTGCCCTTGCCCTGGTACTTTTGTAGAACAAGCAGTTATCGCTAGGATACCTGTACAGATGGATGACTTAACAAACTTAACGTAGAAATTAGATTCAAAACGCGGTCATTTCGCGTGTGAAATAATTCTTTAAGCTTTACCCACTTCTTTTGACCATTTTCACTACCCTTGAGCTACCCATGCTGGTATCTGCTTTCACAGCGTTTACCAACATTAAGAACGCAAGCCTGCTTACGCATTTTGCCAACACTCTATTTTGAGTCATAGGGGGGTACGTTTCCATCATTGTGGGTCTGTTGGTTTGTTGCGTTGCTAGCTTACTGGCCTCAGGTTTTTTCCAGTTTCAATGAAAGCAATTATTTAGGAACGACGTACAGTATTTCAAGTTTCTTAGTTGCCGCAGCTTGCGTTTTGATTTTCTTATTTTAGTCTTCAATTTGTTTGCTTTCTCTGCTCTTGCGTTACCCCTTCAACTTTGCAACCGTAAGCGTTACTTGCAGATTTCAGGAATTAGTATGCGTAGCGTGACGTGAAATCGATTCCCTATTTTTTTTAAATGCTGATCGATTCAAGTCCGTCGACTTTGTGGAGACTAGTTGCTTGAATCATGTAAAGGATAGTTGTATATTGTGTATGATAAGTGTTGCTAAAATCGTTTTCCGCTACAACAATTAACTTTTGTAGGTGGTGTACTGGTCAAAGATTTTTATCTCTGATGAATTTTTCAGGAACGTTGTTATTTGGGCAAAAGTTGGTATCGTTCTGAATTCACCAAGATTTGCAGAGGTTTTGTGAAAACATGCGTACGTTGCAGATATAATGGTTTCCCAGAATTCCACTGCAAAAGCGATGAAAGTGAAATACACCTATAATTAATAAAATAAACATTTTCCTCAATTATCATATTTTTCAGCGCATATCCAGGTCTCAAACGTACAAGTGGTTTCTTCCAAAAATGCAACAGGGAATGTTTGTCTCGATATCACTTGGGATGTGACAGCTCCTTGGAAAAATGACCCGGACTACATTCAAACTTACAACGTAACGATAATAAATACTGGAAACAATAAAGCGATGTCATATATCACCAAGATGGTAAATGCAACCGACTTCCAGGTACATCGTTTCACGCTTTTATTGCGACAATGGCCAATTTAAAAATTCAATCAAACAAAGAAGAACGTTTACTTGTCGTTTTCTGCTTACCTTAATTTAATTTTAAAAAGTGTTGTATTGCGGTTGGTTTCAATTTTCAAGGTTGTTGGCATAAGCAAAAATTTGCCCTATGTCGGGATGATGTTTACTGCACCCAAATTTCTGTCTGAAAGCTGAGTTGTCGAAATTGAAAGGTAAGATGATTGATAAACAAATGCACACACGTTTCAAGAACAACACATCCAACATTCATCACGTGTAAAACGAAAACGGCACAGCACTGTATATGCAGGGAAGAAACAAATGGGGCAGTGCTGCGCATGGGAAACAAACAAGTAAAAATCAGCGAGACCAACTTATAAAAAGTAAGCTCGATAATGACAACCTGTGGGATGCATGATCCAAACGATGCTTTTGCGTGTGATGAAAAAAAAGGTAAAATGTTATTACAAACTTTTATTTACGTTCTTACAGCCTTTCATTGTATGCGTTTCGGCGTTTACCAACTACAACATCAGCATATCGGTTGGAAACAAAGGTCCAAAATTATCAGAGGCGATTGTGTCTCTGGATAATGCGACCTCGTCCCATACAAGCGCCGAGATAGGTAACGGCATAAAGTTTTTTAAACAAAAAAAACGCTAACTTAGCAGCGTTTTTCAAGTGGTGTTGATGTTTGTGCTCTAATTTACAGCACACACAGTTTACTTCTTGAAAAGTTGCAGTTGTTGCAATGCTTCTTTGTTTGTTTCCTCTCATTGGAAATGAGCAAAGGAAAGATTTTGTCTCCATTTCGATTTTTAGCTCGTGGTTAGAATTTAATTTATAAACATTTATTAAAGACACTTTTACTTTGTGAAAGCTCTGCAACTATTTGTCTGAAACTAGCCAAAGAATTCAAATTTTCTTGTAAAATAAAAAGATTTCAAAACTTGTACGATATTCGGTAACAGACTTTTATGTTGTGGAAAGTTGCATTAGGCACAGATACAACAAAGCAAATGACCAACAAATAGAATTATGTTGAATTATGGAATTATGTTAAACATCTTGAAATCAACTCCTCCCGTTTTCAGTAAAATTGAAATGAAAATGTACAGTAAAATGAAAAGTCTCGTTCTCTTTCGCAAATGTAACGCTCTCAGCGGACAAACCTAACCAAGGATCTTTTTGTGTACAGTCTGTTTATTGCATTCCAGACAGCAAATAAACTTAAAGGGCAAGAAATACTTCTGTTGCTAATTAAACGTTGTTTTTTGCTTAACATTTGCCAAAGATTATGACCTTGTTGCTTATATCAGCGATACCGACGTGGAGAATTTTCCAGTAATTGGATTTTCCAACATGGCGCAGGCGATAACTTAACATAAAACTTTGTGTTAATTAAGAACCCAACGCTCCTATCAATCTGACTGTCACCGACGCCAACGATGTACTGGTCAAAGTGCAATGGATTCCACCAGTTGAAGAAATGAGAGGTGTGACTTCGGGTTATCAAATAAGCATAAGACGAACAACGGAGGACTGCACAACTTTTAAAGATATTAATGGCGATGACCAGTGCAACGAAGCGGTAAGATAGAAGTGCCTGGAAAGTTAAAGTTCAAAGTGTTGCGAAATAAAAAAAATTCGTGCAAGTTGATATGGAAAAGAACGATTTAGGCTGTATCCTGGGTTTTGTTTGAGCTTTGCTTCAAGGACTAATATGCATTTTCTAAATGCAACGAAATTTCACAAAGAAAGCAGGTGTTTAATGAACGAAAGTTTATTACTCATTTTTCACCCCGGATATTTTCTCTCGGGGAAGGGGTCGCGGGCGCAGCAGCCCTAAGAGAACTCAAAATACCTCACGGTCGAAAGAAATCGCAGGTAGTTCTGCTTGCCCATATCAAGACGGGACAAAGCTAGGCCAGAGATGTAATCATAACATTTGGTTCTTGTTCGACCTTTGGGACACTTTCTCGTTGGTGTAGCGAGAATGAATCGCCTCGCCAGTCTTTTCTGTGCATTATGGTCACGGGACCCAACTATCGTAACTGGTATGTTTCTCCGTTCAGAAAAGAACTGGCAAAGCATTTAGGCATTTATGAATTCACAGCTGCGCACTTTACCGCGAAGTGCCGCGTCGTGAATTATTCGCAAAAATCTCGTCTCTGCGGCTGGTAGTTGGGATAGCAATGGCCATAGATGAAGATGGGAAAACACTAACTTAAAAGAAGGAAAGATTTGCGGTGTTTGAAAGCTCCGGTTTTGTCACTACTGGAAATGTGGTTGGCTTAGCAATCCGTGTATCAATCCCTTTTTTTTCTGTCTTCAAACACTTGTGAATGTCACTCAAGGTATTTGAAGTTTTTTTACCTTCTGCAATGTTTTGGTACATACTTGCATTATACAATGACTTGGAATGGAATTCTACAGAGACATAACGCCACAGCCTTTTTAGTGCTAATTTTAATTTCACCTTGGTCGCAAGCTGCTATGCACGGAACTTCAGAAGATGCAAGCAGCACCAAATCGTCCGAAATATACAAACGTTTGATTCTACATTTTCCAACAATGTAAACCTCGTCGTCTCGGCTGTGACTCAGTCCCGTCGTCACGGAGGGCCTTTGATTGGCTTATGAAATATGCAACACTATAAATCAGCGGTTTATGTGAAATTTTAGAATGTCAAGTCCCACTAAACAAAAGTATTGATGACTTTCAGACGACAGTTCTGTTGTGACTGCCCAATACAATTCGTGTACAGTAGACTGTGCGGACGAGTGATGACACAGCACACACTGGGAACGATTTAACGCTGTTGGCATTGACACATAGCCTATGAGAAAAAATACAATGATTTGACAGCCATAGCAACAAGCTCCTATCAGCATCATACATCCTTAAAAATCCCTAAAGCTTTCTTCGTGAAACCTGGTATTGTTTTTTTCGAGGTTGACGAAACAAATGTAGACATTTCTGGCACGCTCCATGATTTTTCAAAAGTTTTTTGGAGTGAAAATTTGTAACATTCAGCGTATAGGTTCGATGTTATCGCAGTATCATTTTTCAAGCGATTTGGCGTAAAGCTTTCCAGGGAGGTTAGCAGGGAAAACCCATGCCAGTTAGTGCATTCATTACTGTCTCCGTTCTTGTCTATGGGTTGAAGAACTCCAGTTTTCCTGTCCTTCTATGACCTTCGAGAACCCCAAGACACTTGGCATACACGAGTCATCCGAAGAATCCCTCCTTTGTTCAACGCTGTAAGAATTTTAGGTTGGAACTTGCCACAATCTGCAATCTTCCCATTCCTCAGTGTTTGGAGAGTTAGGGTGACTTCGGTCCTAATGACTGAAACTCCTCCCCATATGCACCCTCTGTTGTCTGATTGTATAAGAGTCACTGGGTTCAAAATATCTTTGAGATACCCTCTCATCTGTCAAGTACATACCCTATTGTCGAATAAGACACCATGTTGGTTTTGATACATCTAGCACAGGGGTTCCCCATTTTCCTCTAACCATGTACCATTTCAGCATTTCGAGAGATGAGAATGTACAGCAACAATTTCTTATGACAAAAAGGATGAATAAAATAACACAAATCCACTGACATTTTAACAGAACCTCTGCATTTTTTAAGACTATAAAAGGTAGACTCCGTTTTTGTGTCTCAAAGTTAATTTGTTGCGGTTGTATGAAACACAAACTAACGAGATTTTCCCCTTCTATTACTAACTTTAAGTGTATCTTTACAGATTGGCAAATGTACCCTCGTACCCCAGGTTGGGAACCCCTGATCTAACAGTATTAGATCGTTTGCCGCATAGACGCCAGATGGTTTACCAGAACACTGGTGGCATGGAACTAATTAAAATTTACTTTATGTCCGAAATTCTCGCAAAAATGGAGTTTTTGAGTTTTTACCGCTTGAGTTGCAGACCTTCGCGTTTCAGCGTATCGCAAACGTTGACAGGTTTACGCTGATCTGAAATGAGACTTTGTTGGTCGTGTTCGTGTCTCGAATAGCATTTTTCACCTCCTAATTGCACAAGGAGCTATTTTTTCCATCTTTCTCCACACTGATTTGTTTCTGTCCAAATACACGCCCAAGGGATAAATTGGTGACTGCTTTGAACAGCTACTTCTATTTGACATCCTCTGTGCGGAACAGGGGCGATAAAATATTTTCTTGATACATCGTGCACCAAAACCTCATCATCTTATTGGCTGGAACTTCTAGTCCTGAATGTTTGCGTAGGTTTTGCTTGTTTGGCTAGCTAGACCTAAAATGCAAGCAATCCGGTTATAATAATTCTAAATTTCAAACCCCTTATGGATCGCATGTCCAGCACTGAATGGAAAACATCAGCTGAAGCGATGCAGAAACCAATGAGTGATCGTTGGCCAAGCGAATCTCTGCACCAGGTGTAATTGTGCAAATATCCCTGTTAGGTGGAAGTGTTCGTGATGTGCAGTGCGTTTTTGCAACAGTAGTCTTTCGCTGTCCTTTATTTAGGCAAGAATCACCATGCTGACCGTCCCCCTTTTACACACCACAGTGTATAATTCTCATCGTGCGCATTGAAACCTCCCAAAACAATCGTGGATTCGTTAGAAAAAATCCTTCGCAGGACATCACTCGTTTTTTCCACCCTTTAATGCTCTCAGAAGACACCATTGTGGCTTTTAAAGTTATTATCGGCCATCACGCGCAAATAGATTGCGCTAGAGACTCAGTAAAGACATCCTCGAATTCACAAAACAGCAATCAATCCGATGTGTTTAAAAATGGTACCTCAACATTTGAGCATTTTGAAATAAATGCAAATTTTCGATTACACGGAAGCCATTTTTTGCAGTTTCCGGAAAATTTTTTAAAGTTCCTTTCACGCTTCCATGTAAACATACTTCAAAGACGCGTTGCTGTCTTCCGCATCCGAGGATATCTTCACTGACTCTCTAGCGCCCTCCGTTCGCCAGTTATGGCCGATAATAACTTCAAAAGTGATGATCGTGGCATCTGTGGGCCGCCAGTGTCATTTTCATCGTGCGCATTGAAGGGACACCAGTGTCATTTTCATGGTGCGCATTGAAGTCTGTCAAAACAATCATGGATTCGTTAACAATAACACTGCGCAGGGCATCACTAGCTTCCTGCACGAATGCTGGGTATGCCATGCACTGGCGGTTGGGACGTATTCCTATGTCAAAAACAGGAAATGGTCATCCAATTTCAACCTCAACGTGCATACTTTTCCTCCACGTGGGATCCATTCATCAACACAGCCTGCCAGCTGGAGACTTATGATTGTCCCAGCCCTAACTAGGGCAGACTTTCTTGCCTCAATATCGGAGCAGAAGAGCTTTTCCCCTTTCTAACTCCACAAAGCTAGGGCCCCGGCGTTTGGTGGCAGAGATGCTAACATTTTTCATGGACCATTGCGCGGTTTCTTCACAATATTCATCCTCTTACGGTGTGAATGAAGTGATGTTCCAGTTTCTAACCTCTACCTTTTGGCAGAATTGCCTTTTTTACCTTGGTTTTAATTCGCACAGAGTGGGAGCTCTCTCTAGCGTTCTTGCTCGCTTCCAGAGATGTGCACCGCGTGCGAAGTGGGGCCTCTCCTTGCGCATGGCTGATAGGAGAGGCTGCCATTATTTTTTAAAGTGGGTAGTTTGCTTGAAGCACGAATGCAGTACATAGTCTGGCATAGATCGCGCGATAACCCATGAGCGATGGTTACGAGCACCTTTGCACATCTCACGGTAGTATCTGACCAAATTACACCGTTTACCAAACAAGATGCGCCCCTTGCGCCGCAAATTTTGCGGAAAGAGGGGGTACCATTGGCAAGGCGCTGCTTCGGGCACACTTGTGCTGGAGAGGTCCTGCATTGAGTGTGCTACATGCGCCGACATGTTGCAATAATTTCGCGTGAAAAGAAGAGGCCCTGCGTTGCGACATAATTTTTCCTATTTACGATAACAAAACAGGAGGGACTATTTTTTTATCCTTACTAGTCCATAAACTCTGAAGGCGTATTTCTTAATATGGCTGTAGGTTCTTTAGGATTTACCTCAAACTTTGTAGCTAGTAGGTCTAGTAGTGAATAATGCTAATCATACAAGTTTAGCAAATTAAAATGGGCGAATCCATGTCACTGTAGCACGCTTACGCGTGTATAAACGTTTATTTGAAAAATGGCATCAGATTTGACTAAAGTTGATTATATTTCTTTAATCAAGGTGGTGTGCCAAACATATATTTTTCAATTGCGTCGCATGTTTTGGCATATACAATGATCTTTAAGCTTTGTTTGCCGCTTAGATAAAAAACGTATGTGATTGAAATCTTTTAAAGTTGTGCCATCACACAATACGCTGGTGATGGTTTACAATTGCTTTTATCAAGTTTTCTTGTTTTGGAAGTTTATTATTGTTTTTTGAAAGAAGACAATTAGTAGTTAGAATAAATGTTGCTCAATCCTTTCCTAAAGAGAAGTTTGAAAACATAGGTAAGATACAGGGAAAGATGCACTTATTTTCCAGAACAAAGAATTACCTCATGCAATCAAAATTGTTTCAGGTATATCTACTGGATGCTCCATCCTCACGTTTCACATTGACTGGCTTCATCCAATATCGAACTTACACCATCCGCATACGCGCAGAAACAAGTGCTGGTTACGGCCAATGGTCTGCATCGGTAGAAGTGTTTACAGGTAAACATAAGCAGCGATGATGCATGCCTTTGGGTGTTTTTACTCTATCAGATCACAGTTGAACCTCTGATGGACATATATCGAAAGCGGTACCTGACAAAAAAGAAAACTTTTTTACTTCTATGATGCTTTGTTCAAGCTTATGATATCTCGTGTAGTGTTGCTTTTCAAAAAGTTCTTGAAGTTTTCATCTAAACTATGTCTCGGAAGCCCGCAGACTATACATCAATAGCTTTGATGATCAATAAAATCCTGAAAAGTCAAACACAAATGTTTATTCATTCCAGGTATTATTTGTAAGGCGTACAACAGCGCATCCACTCCAACCCCAATATGTACGTTTCCATCAGCAGCGTTGCAAAGCGACAACTTTCCTTCACCATATCCTGCGTTTGAACGCTTGCGCTGGAGAATTAACCACGCTGGAGGTAAATACACAACAATTAAGATTTCAAAAAAACTCAACATCTTCTTAGATTTTATTGCAGAATTTTAACAGAGATATTCACAAAATTTTGGGACAAAAACTTGAATATTGAGGGGCGCAGAACCAATGCACTTAAAATAAATATGTGATTGTCATGTACTTCATCGAACATGTGATTTTCAAAAGCACAAATTATTGCAAGAAGGAAGAGCTTATAATATTCAAGTACTTCTGGTGTAACATTCAGGTCTCTTTAAAAAATTTGAAGAACCTGTTAAAATGAGTTGTACCATTTTGTCCCATATTAAACGCCTTCTTCCTATACAACCAAGGTTAAAATAATGTAAAACGCGGACTTTTCTCAAAATTGTTTCAAAATCTCAAAACCAAACAGCTCTTTCTGTTAATTCTAATTACTGAGAATAAAAACAGTCAGCTTAAGGTATCCCCGGAGTGATTTATATTTACACTTCTGTTTTTAATCTATCCAAGCTTGAAAAGTTTCATATAGCCAAAAACAAATTTTTTTCTGAGGCCCTAACGGAATTCAAAATAAAACCATTCTCATTGAACTTGTTTTTTTCGCCATGTTATCCAAGTTTCTCTGTAACTACAAAAACTGTTTCTTGACACCACACAGACCGCGGCTTGCGAATAATTTGATCACACCACTGATTAACGACAAACTTCTATTTTTTCATATTTACCAGATATGTCTTAAGTATCTGAGAGTGAGTTGCGCACTTTTTTCACACACAAATAAATTGCAAAAACTCGCTTACCCAGTCAGTGTGTTTGCAAAACAGAGCTCTATCTTAAAACTCAAATCAAAGTTTGCAAGGGGTTTTTTATTGCGTTAGGTGCACATTTCTTTAGATAAAAGAAAGCACAGTTTTTTCCCAGTACTTTAAATGGTTAACAATTAACTTGTTTCGTCACACTTACATTTTAGCCTGGTAAGCTGGGCGAAACATTATATTCATAGATACTGAAATCTGCATAGTTTTACCCACAGCATCCTTTCATGGTACTGCACAACCGAATTAAGCAAATGAAATCCACAAACATTCCCAAGCAAATTGAAATAATTATGTTCGCTTGTATTGACCTAGAGTCCAGATAAAGGTGATTGCTTGTCAAAAAACATCAAGATGGAATCTAGACGTGCGATAAAATTTATAAACACCTAAGAAGAACAACACAAATAGCTACAGAACAATCTCACAAATTTTATTAGCCCACTTTACTGGTACAAATTATTTAAGATTCCAATCGTTCTTCTGAAAAAATTTTTCAGCTGGTTGCAGCTTCTTTTCGAAGGTGATGTGCTTGACCTAAAGCTAAGAATATTTTGTTTACAGCCGTACGATTGATATTTGATTTCTTCGATACGGAACCAAACCAAGATCATTTTGACATTGGGTTTGGCTCAACCCAGGTGACATTATTTATGGACAGGTACGATATGAAATTGAAATGGTCTCAATAATCAAGCACATTGAATAAAGGTATTGGATCTGGGTTAACGTTCTACATCATCAGAGATGAACAGGCCACGTAATGAATTTGGACTCCGTTCCTGTTTCTTTGTAAGAATCCTGCGCCCGCTTTGACTCTGAAATATTTGAAAAAATCGACTCCGAATTCTGTTAACACTACAAAATATCCAAGTAGCTCGTTTCAAAATATATTTTTAGGTTCCATTGGGGCGAAAAAATAGTTAGAAACTAATTGCATTGCATATATTGGCATTAGTATAGTTACATACCATTTCAATGCAAAAAATGAATAGTAATACGCAGGTTTTTTAATGTTCAGCTTTGATGGCGCTAAGGAATTTTGAAAGGCCGCAAGTAATTCAGAGAATAAGCGTTTATGTCGCCACATTTTACCTAAAAACAAGCACAAACTACAATGTATAAACGTGTGGTGGTTTCAGTCAGTGGCGTACGCAGAAAATTTTCATGGGAGCGTTTTGGTTTCATGGGAGGGTCATATGGTGGTCATTTGTATTTGGTGTGCGCTGTTTGTGACGTCATTTCCATGTTTCCAAACCAACGTTTCGGCGAAGTTTGTTGACATAATATGCATATTTTTCTACATCCACTCCCCTTA
>JGI24021J15306_10011800_pt1 | contig 10857 bp, 9 predicted proteins | sample Ectturendosymbi1_FD_15306 | JGI IMG/M metagenome (IMG submission 15306)
GTGTTGACGCTGAATAAACTCGCCGCAGCGTAAGGCGATGTCAAACACGTTAAAGCGGCACCAGGCGTTGCCGCTCCGCGGTTGGATCCAAGATGCCTCTGAACCGCGTCGGGGTCTTTCATCAGGGCGCGCACCGCCGCAAGGTGGTGCGCGGAAGGCAACAGGCTCTGCTGGGGATTCCCCGATCCGAAGGAGTGTTGGGGCACGTGCAGCTGCTGATCGAACTTGTTCGCCCGCGCAGCGTCGCCGTGCACTTTCTTCACGTGCTTTTCCAAAGTGCTGGAAAATAATTTAACATCACATGTATTGTTACCGACCTTGCCTGAGACTTGTTCCACTCTCGCCTTTCCACCATTTTTGACATCTCGCCGATATACCGTGAGAAATTTCCCGACCTACGTCTCTGGGGCCTGAATTGTGGCAAAGTGCTGCTCTTACGTATGGCATCCGTTTCAAGGCGTTAGGATTTAATTGAGTTATTGAGGAGACGTGTGACTTGTAGATGAAAACCGAATTTTGTAGGTCTTGGCGCTGAAACTAATGTGTCTGGCTAAAAATAAGGCAATTTCCTTGTATTTTAAACAGGTGTGTCCGTAACTGGGGTGAGAAAATTGCATGAAACCAGCTACTTTTAATCAAAGTGTTATCTCTAACATTCTTTAACTAACGACAATGGCAAAAAGCAGTTCAAGTGAAATCCACGGATGGTATTATTTTAGCGCAACTCTTGACAAAATATCCCCAGTCATTGACCTTAGCACTGGTTTGAGTTGCAGCCTGTTTCAATATGAGAAATGAACATTAAAATTAAGAAGTTCGTGACTGCATGCCAGAAGCCACGTACAAGTTAAAAATGCATTTCACCGGATGCAGTCAAGTGTGAACATGACAGTGATGAACCACATTGGGCGGATTGCACCGTGGTGATCGCAAGAGTTGTTATATAAAACTGTATTTTAGCAGGCCGGTTAAATCAACAACTCACAACTCCTATTTAGGCCGTTTGCCGAAAAATTTTGCCTAGATTATACAGACTGCGTACGACAGAAAGTTGCAAAACCAGCGTAAACCATTGTAAAGCAAAGTGGCAGGAAGTGGGCTGAACAACACAAGGCAACATTAAAGTTTCTTAATGCGACAGAATGAGACGCAACCCCCTACTCAATACAGGAGCGTACCGAGGGGACAAGGGGGGAATAATCTCCCAGACGCTGAATCACTGGAGAGGGGCGCCGAAAAGTCCCAGCAAGGTCGCAAGCATTCCCTTCAATACTCCTGAAAGACCTAAGGTTCGAACATGGTAGGGTTCCAAACTTGTCTTGCCCCGGGCGCCATATAACCTCGGTGTGTCCCTGGCTCAATATCAACACTGCGTCAGTGTCGCACAAAAACGTCATGGGACTTTAACAAAAATTCACACCCTCTCCCAACCAAGCGGTCACACTTTTCATTGAGTTTTGCGAGCTTTCACTTGTGCAAAAGAATATGGGTCACAAAAGTCCAAACCAGGCCCGACCCAATGCAAGCGCGCCTTGATGTGCGCTAATTTCATTCAAGGCGTTCATGGACTGCCGGAATTCCACACATCAAAGTCAGGATTGCGTTTCGTTAACCAGGAGTAAACGCACAATCAACTACAAACTGAACAAAACCACAACAGCTGTCACGTCCTGCAACTCATTGCCCACTTTGAGCGTGAAGCTGACTAGAATACGTGCAGCCTGTTGTTGCGCAGATGGTGTCAACCTTGTGTGGACACAAGTAATCAAACATGCGAGCAATAACGACCCAAATGTTTGTGAAAGTTTGAAAAGTCGTTCACAGCGCGTATTTCATCACACCTGACATCTAGATCAGATGGTCACAACGTCACGGCGATCACACATATCAGCACCATGATCGAATCTTTAAAGCGGTTTTCAAATGACGTATAAAAGGAAAACAAAACTTTATTATTCGATGGCCCAATTGTGATTGCGAAATAAACAAGACAAAATTTCAAAATATGACTGCGTTGAAATTGGGATAAGGTGTATTTTCAAATAAGCGCCGTTCAGTATTTCCTTGGCAAAGTACTTCAAGCTGAGCGTGTTATTATGTTCGTACAATAAAAAAGTGATGGCCCCGCAGACAAAAGTTGATCTGAACAATCGCGAAAATGGGAAATAAAAAGTGGCTAACATATAGACCTGGGGCGGCGTAAACGTTATTTGATTAAATCCTCAAAATCGCTACATTATCCCAATTCGCACGACTTGTTTAAATCTTAATGCAACGCTAATAATACAGTAGTGTTTTCCATAACATTTGCCATGAGCAGCGTAAACTTAGCCGCGTCAACAAACCTGTATACTGAGAACGGCATGCCGCAGATCTCGCATCTGTACACGTCGCGCCCGTTCAGTCCGTGCGTTCGCATGTGTCGGGTCAGCTTGCTCGACTGGGCGCAGGCGTAGTCGCAAAGCCGGCACTTGTACGGTCGCTCACCGGTGTGCATGCGTCGATGGACGGTGAGGTTGGAAGTGTTTTTGAATATCTAGTGAAGCAAAGAGTGTTGGTCGTTTGCACACAAGGCTGTTATGTTTGTATGGGCCACAATCGTAACAAGGTCTTCACACGAAAATCAGCAGAACCAAGCTGTCGTTAAGAAGCGGTTGAATGGGACAAAACAATTTAGAAAAAAAGCTTACTACGTTATTTTACTCATTTCAGCTCGCAATGGAGCATGCATGTCATTCACTTTTGCAACAGGTTGCCTGAGCTCGAATGTTAACACCAAGTTGCTTCCTCACCTTTCCGCAATACTGGCAAGTGTCGTTTCTAACCGACCCTCTTCCACGAGGCCGAACCTCTCGCCCATTGCCACTTCGGTTCCCTGACGACCGGTCGAACTGGCGGGACACCCATGGCGACACGGGCGTGGCCTGAGCGCCGATTCCAGAAGCGGAACTTGGAACCGGTTGCAGCATCCTGTACGGCACCTGGTTGGGCGACGGGACCAGTGACCGCTTCGGATCGGCCAGGCGAGCGTCTCCATTCATGGCCATTCGCACGCGCTCCAGAACCAGGGCGTTTTGAAATTCTCCGAAATGCGACGCGAAACTGACCATGTCGCTCAATTCCGGGACCGTCCCGGTCGACGAACGTCTCGCTTGGGCTTGCTGGGCCGCAGCAGCAGCGGCGGCGGCGAGAGCGGCGGGACTTTGAAATGTCGGCGAAAGAAGCGGTGGCACTGGTGGATCCGCAAAACCTGACAGATAACATGTTGTTACGTGAAAACAAGGTGCTTTCAGTTGTTTGATCCTTAGTGTTGTGGAACGTAATGGACGACTAGTCTCTTTCAGGCCTGTAACCAGGGGGGGCGCTTCTCCCCCCTAGAAATTTTTTCGTCCTCCCAGGAGAAATATTTAGGACATACTTCAAATCTATTGGACATAGTGTAAAAATTTGGGCCCCTCTCAGAAAACACTTCGCCTCCCCCTGGTGTCCTAAGCTGGTTACCGGCCTGGTCTCTTTTAAACAGTCTTCAAGCTCAGCTTGAACGCTGGAAGCATGTACACGGTCTTGTATCCATCTACTCCAGCCCAACTTTAAATTTCCAGGTTGCAAATTACCAGCATGACAACAAACGCTTTGCCAAGCCAACAAACTGGCAGTTGTTTTCTGTGTTTTAGAATGTTTTTTACCCTTTTTGTCAAACAGCTTCCTTGACCGTTTTCAGACGTTTTAACGCCCTTTTCATACCAGTTTTTTTTTGCTTGACTGCAACGTCAGGCACAAGACACCGACCGACCGGACTAACATATTTTCACTCATCTTGCATGGCACAGCATGAAAAATGCTTGCGAAACCAAGCAAATTTATGTCAAGAAACATAATTCTAATTCTTAATATGTGGACAAGACAAAAAGCATTTTCGTTGCAACGCTAATAACCGCGATGTGTGGAAGCTTTCCCATAACAAAACTCGTAAGATCAATAGCGGACCACAAGAAAGGAGCTGACGTTGACTAACTTGGTCTGCTTTTAACCTTAAACATTGTGCGGGTTAACAGGAATGTAAAAGTCTCACATTTCCTCCACCCCGCGGGGGCAGTTAGGACTTAGAGCAGTGGAAATACCGAAAGCAAATCGTTGTAGCAGTTTAAGGATCTCAACAGCGGCGTACACAATAGGGAGTGTGGCAAGCTGAAATGCCGAAGTACGACGGCTACAGGCTGTTAAAATTGGCGACATTTCACTATGAACTTCGCAGCTATCAATACCAGACAAACGAGACGCCGTAGATTTAAGTCACATTTTTCGAAAGCTGACAGGAACCACTCCGGCTACGTATCTTTGCTTGCCACATCGCGAATAACCACTACACACAGCCCGTTCTCATATCATGCGATCTAAGTGGTTGGCTGGACTCGGCCATGGCAATGTATCTGAGTTTTCACAGTTCGATGGCCGGCTTATGCATAACTCGTATCGAGTCGCGCAAGAAAACGAAAAACGCTTGTAACAGAACGACCTTTTCTGCAATCCACGAGGTACTTTTGCAACAACAAAACGCTCAGCATATAGTTTTTGTGCGAGTTGAGTTGGAAGTGAGCGGTGATGAACGAGCACTGCGACCACGGTAAACAAAGTTTCAGTGGAAAGCGTCGAGAAACCCAAAACACATCTGCTCGCGAAAGTGCCGATGTTTGTCAGTCGCTGCTAGTCTAACTCGATTATATGCACCCAGTGAAATTTTCAGGAGAATCGACACAACTGACCAGAAAATTCAAGGACTCTGGCGGTTTTCATACTGTGTAGGAGATTAAACCACTTTGCAGTGCCAACAGCACGGAAAATTGTGTTTAAGGATGTGGCGCTTACTATGAAGCAGGTGACAGTTTGTAATTCTTGTGAGACTGCATAACTCTCACGGTCTGGGCTAACCGCGTTGCACTATTTCACTGGAGTCGAATTTACCAGTGAATCATAGCTAGAATGTATGAACAAACCTTCCCAACATAAGCGAGACAGGAGTAACGCTTTTTGCCTACAGTGGCTAGGGTAGTTTTAAACTTAGCATGGCCTTGGTTAATCCCATTTGCCTTATTAGTCAGAGAAGTAGGCAGCGCTTCGGCTGAAAGTTGGAACAAAGAAGTGGTGCATATCTTCCTAGTCCTGGGCTTATTTATTCGCGCTCACAGCGGAATAGACTGGTATGCAACACGACCAGTGTCAATTTGTTACCTGCGCTGGGCGGTGTGTCGCCGCTGCTGGCTGTGGATGACAGTCGTGTTGGACGGTTGCCTGCTGGCAACGTGCTTCCCCAGATAGATTTGGGCAGGTGGTTGTTTGCAAGCGAAGGAAGGGAGCCACGTCGGCTTGCGATTTCACCGGCACCTGGACAGTCTGTAATGAGTCAATTCTTCCTTTGATCACACAAAAGCCGCGGTCGGGTTTCCCAAGCGTTTTCAAAAATCTTTTTCCATACTTTTTCAATGCCTTTTCAATACTAAATGAAAAAACTTCAATACCATCACTTATTTTCATTTTCCAAAGTTTTATTCATGGAACACCGGGAAAAAAACAACTGTCAAGCTGTCATCAGCGGTAAAGAACAGAATTTGAATAAACACATGGTTGAATTTGGAATTTCCATACTTTTTCAACACTGCATGTACATTTTGGGAAAATCCAATATTTTTTCAAGGTCTTGAAAACCGATTTCATAATTTAATACTTTTTCAAACCTTTCAATACCGCGTGGGAACCCTGCGCAGTGCACATGTACTGACAGCAAGATTACAATGGCCGACCATATGGTTCGCGCAACTGTTTAGAGCTACCAATGCAACTAGTTCATAAACGTAATGGCACCTGGTAACGGCGGCTTTTCGGCAGGAGATGACAGACTGCGATTTACAGCGCGGGTCTCCGATGATTCGTCGTTGTTGGGGGAGCGCGTGCTGCTAGCGGTTTCTATGCCGACACGATCATCGGCATGATTGGTTGAATCACAGGGAGATTGCGGCGTTGATTTGCTGGGCAGTGTCTGCGACGGTTCGAAGGGGCGCAGTGGAAAAGTGCTTGGTTCGGATTTGATCCGTTTCGGCACAGCACCGAATGACATTAAGTCACCGATTGGCCGTTTTCCCTGTCGCGTGTCTTCTCCAGACGACAAGGAAATACACGGCGATGACGATTTGCCACTGCTTCGTCGACTTGATGAATGGTCAGCATAGTGGAAAGTCTTGGGACGGGCACTGACGTTGACACTGGGCTCCACTTGGGTACTGAAAACCGAGTCGTCCTCACTATGACCAGGGCTCTCGGAAGCAGAAGCAGCCTGGACCTCGAGCGATGGACGCCTCACTTCTCGAATGTTCGCGTCGCCTTCTGATAAGGATCGTTTGGGCTCCAACAGGTCATCGGCTGTCTGGTACAAGTTTTGATTCGATCTGCGTTGTTGAAAGATATGTTAACGACCGGCGAAGGCACACGTTGCATCTTAACGTAAACGTTCAAAAGGGCGCTGGAGAAGGTAACAACCGCGCAATGTCGCGCAAGCTGCAAGTGAACCGAAACGACACGAAACAAAGCGCAACGCCCCGCACACTGCTCAATGTACGCTGGGGCAAAAGACATATACGCCAAATGCGTCCGCCCCACGCAGCCACGGGCAAGACACAAGCTTCGCTTGCGGTTTTTGACGAATGGGCAAATGCGTGATCCACCGTGTACACGTCTGCCACTTACAGGTCGTCCGACTTGGAATCTGAGCAGGGACTTGAGTTTCTTTCGTCCTCGAATAATGTACCCTCGTGCGGAGACTTTTCGCCGCTGGAGACACGTCTCGAACCGCATTCGTTTCGCGTTTCAGGAACCCAAACTGAAACAGCGGTCAAGCTCATCGTGATAGAATGCGAAGGTAGCTCGATAGTTTGAAGCAGGTTTAAGCTTGAAAGTTTTTCAAAACCGAAAATGATTTATGTGGCGTTAAGTTCATTAATGTAAATTCACTATATGAAGACAACCAACGAATTACCAACATCTGTTCAAAACACATCACACACATCACATAAGGGCTACATCATATGCTACCAAAAAGAGTAATGCATCCGATAAGACTTTCATTTAAAAGCGGCGATAAAGCACAAAGATTTGCATGCAGCCTTAGCAGCACTTGCTTGCGCTGTCTGTACCTTGACGATAAGAGTCGTTTGCCGACGACACCGAACCAGCCAACTGGCGTCGATGTACTCTCATGTGCCTCTTCAACTTGCTCGACTGCGAACATCGGTGAAAGCAGAGATGGCATCTGTACGGTCGTTCCCCGGTATGTGAACGACGGTGCACGGACAGATTGCTGGAGTACTTGAAGACCTTGCCGCAAAACTCGCACGTCTTCCGCCGCCTCACCTGGCGCGAAATAAGCGATGTAGAGAAACGATTTTGAGCTTCCGTGGCCCGAAGTGAAGGCGAATCGTTGCCACTTTTCGTTACGCCTGGCGAGACGGATAACAATGCGTTTCGTTTCAGCGGTTCGGCGCAGGTTTCTTGCGATTTGCTCGAAACACGTGGCTCATCTGCGCGGGGTGAAAGTGACTGTCCGTTTGCGTTTGGATGACCAGAGTTGACATCCATGTGAGAAGCGGTGGGAGAGGAGCGCGGTGGAAGAGATGTTGGTGACGAAACCGGACTTTTTGTTTGCGACGCCAGTTGGCGCAAGCGAGCCGAGTAGTTTCCCTGATTGACGGGCTGCAGGAGCTCGTACGACGTCAACGGAAAACTTGTGCTGGAATGGCCGCCACCAGCGCTACGGTTTGACTGGGAGGACGGAGCCACTTGAAAATCACTGCCAAATGCTGGGCGCTGGCCGGCAGCAACGGACGCCAAAGCGTACGCGGCAGCCCTCTGGTAGAAGCGGTTGGCATCGTCGGCACTACCAGCATCAGTAGGTGAATCGTGGGGCAGCCTGGTAGCAGCCACTTGGATCAATTGGTTGAGTAGGTTGATTTTCGGAGATGTTATGGACGGTGACGTACCCCGACTTGACTGATTGTCATTTGAATTCTTAGGCGATTGGCTGGATACCGTATGACACTTTTCCAAAGGTGGCGGGAGCCGTGTTCTGCAAGCAAGAAGCGATAGGAATTATCAATGTCAACCTGAAGACAACAAAAGACAAAGCTATGTAACAGGATCTTAGAGCGTAAATCACACTCACTTAAAAAGGATTTGCAGCCTGCACAACTACATTGCGCGTCTTAGTCGTTATAACGTCAATGCGAGAGAACGAAGGGGCCCCATACCATGTAAAATCATGGCATTTATTTCACAAAAACTTCTATTGAATACGTTTCAGAAAAATAATGTTGAGAAAAACAATTCAGCTTGATCCCTAATTACTGCCACTGAATATCTTTCAGTGAACTGCTGTGTTCGGTTTCAAGACGTAAGTGCCCTGAACAAAGAATTTCAACATGCAACGCACCTCGCATCTCTGGAATTGGTCGAGTTGGCTCCATGTGTGCATTGGATGTGTTGCAGTAGGTTTGCAGCGGAATTAAATTCCTTAGCGCATTCTCTGCAAGCGTAGTGCGATGGGGTGGCGACATTTGACTCTAAGCCTTGCGACGCAGGAGTATCTGGGACAGGAAAGCAATTGATTACACGCACGCAAGCTTTTCTACGTCATCACAGCCACGGTTGTTTTATCACACAGCTGGGCGAAACTCAGAATTCCGACACATTCGTAATGGCAACGATCTTTCAAAAGCACTGAAAGGACCATAATGGAACATCCAAAAGTCTGCTGCCGTTCACCTATACGTCAAAATAACAAGAACCACATCGCCATACGCTTTCGCTTTTTTGACCGGTCCCGGAAGCTGTTTTTTTTTCGCTGAAACATTTCTGTCACTTGTCACATGGTAGTATTAAAACTCGCCGTAACAGTACTCTCTAGTCCAAATTTTCGGACATTGTGACCGAATTTACTTGACTTTTGCGGTCATTTAAAAAGAAATTCGGTCTATGACCGAAAAAAACTTGCCCGGAAGTGCATCTATCTTGAAGTGGGCGAATATTTTTTTTTAATTTCGAGTTTATCTCCAACCTTAAAGTGATGAACGTTCATTGGAACGCACAGAATTACCGAAGTGAAACAGTATTCGAACGGTTCACTACAATTTCGAATATTTGTGAGTCCCACACTATTACGAAGGCCGTTTTGAACAAGCTGCTCTCTGATGTCTCGTTGTTGGAGGGTTGCCGCCTACCCATGCACCAGCTCTCAGTTTGCAGCAGTGTTTTTTCAACCTCTTTTGTACCGCGACCTACTGTAAGCCAACGACCCCGTCTAAATCTCAAATAAAGCAAATGTAATACAACTGTGCACATAAAATACCAACTCGCGACCTCTCCGAAAATGGTTTAAGTCCCCTCTCGGGGTGCGACCCAGGTTGAAAACCACTGATTTGCAGCGACTAATTTTTGCCGCTCCCGCGAATGAATCCCGTACTCTTAACTGTAAATCTTTCTTTCATAAGCTGCATGCCACTCGACAATCAAGCTGCAGCACCAACGCACCGTGCACTTGACAAGGGCAATGGAGACAAAAAATCAGCAAATACGCGGTTCAAAACTCGCGAATTCTGCTCCAATTTCACTTAACAACTGGCAGCAGACAGTACACATCTAATCTTTCAGACCATCTTACAATCGACGACCAAAATAAAGCCCTGTTGTTAAATTGTTCGATGCATTCAGGACGTCTCTTATTTTGTTGTGGTAAGTGAGCACGAAACTTCGAGCGACACGCGCAAGGTTTATTCACCGGATAGACGTTATCATTATCACTCATTGACCGGAATCTCAGGGCACACCTCAAACGCCCCCGTATCGAACAGCGGACGGAGTAGGTGATAATAATCGAGCACTGAACTGCTGCATCAGACATCATTAAAATTGGTGCGGGACGGGAAAAGTATTTCCTGTTTTCATATCCAAGGGCGCGTTTCCGCTCCCTCAGCTACCACAGGTTTATGGTGCGCCTTTATACTGACTCACGTCACCTGAAAGCGCTCTGAATTTTTAACAAACGAACGACTACTTCGTCTTTTGCTTCAGGCTTACTGCTGTGACACGGCGATCAAGCACTTCAGAAGAGGTCTTTGAAGTTGAAACTGAATGTTGGGGATGAGGGTTGCATTTGCCGATCAGTTACCATAGACAGCGATCGTGGATGTGAATTTTTGCTCTTCATCGCTGATGCTACAGCCAGTGAGGATTAAGTTGCACGGTGCTTATCATCACTAAAAACAACCACAAGACTGTGTTCTTACTCTGCGTTTCAACGCTGTTTACAGATCAATGAGCCATTGGTGTAATTGGTCTTGCGTTGCAAGTTATTGGCGACGCAGAGTTGAAATAGCGCGTATTTCGGTGGAATTGTAGTCAAGTGCACCAAACGAGCTTAATAATTTGGTCGCTTTGTGTTTCTAATAGTTTGAACGGACCATTCGGTCAGTTTAGCTGTTTCAATAGCCAACTCACACACCTCAGCTGAACGTGCATGTCTTGTTCACTACTCCAAACAGGACGGTGGAGTTCCGGCGCACCGCATTCGAAAGGAAGATTGTTTAACAAAAAACGCACATTTTTGTATCAACGGAGCTTCCATGACAATACATTTGTTCGCACAACAATCCATTTTTGTGCATTTTTTCCATGACAGTGCATGTTTAATGGAAGAGAATTCTATTTGAATAAGCACTGCTCGCAGATGTAAGGACTGATGATGCGTAGTTTTACGTGAAATCGATTTCCTATTAAAATTTGTGATTGATTCCTTGCTTATTTCACCTGTGGAGT
>JGI24021J15306_10011804_pt1 | contig 10855 bp, 6 predicted proteins | sample Ectturendosymbi1_FD_15306 | JGI IMG/M metagenome (IMG submission 15306)
CGTTGGTATGGTTGGGAAGAAGGCCTTTCTCCTGGTAAGCCTGACGAAGACGAGTTTTGTTCGTGTTCAGACACAAAATACAGTAATTGTCCAAGTGCTGGTAGAATGCACGACTTCGCTCTCGTATTCCTGGAAAGCATCGGATTTTTCGAAAACTCCAACAAATTTCAATTTTTACTTTAACCAATAACAGGCTGAACATCACGTTCTTTGAAATGTGTTTTCATCTTAAATATGCAAGTTCGCCGACAAGCTTGAACTCCCTCCAATTACGGACGAGAATTCAAACTAGAAAAATTACAAGATTTTGCAACAGTCTTTCAAGAATTCAGAAAGCAGAGCGTTATATCAAAACATGAACGTGTCCATTAAAAGCTTAAGATTTCCAAGGAATTTATTGCGGACTTGCAACAAGTGTATCATTATCATTAACAAGATAAAGTCCAACCGACAATAACACAATTACCACATCTGCAAGTAAATCACAACGCAAATGGTAAGGTCACTAAAAAGAACAAACATGACTGTTGAGAATCCTGCGACCATATACTGGAAATCTGACTTTGGTTATTTTCTCAAGAGCTTTTTAATAGTGTAAAATAAAAAAGCATATTTGCAACGAATCGATGCCTCGCTTTGGCGTGTCACAAACAGACTTCATGTGACAAAACAGTCATTCTTTTAACGAAAGCTATAGATTGAACTGTTAACTTACCTAAAGTTATCCCTTAGTGCGTCGACCAGCATAGTGAAGACGTCTGTCAACTTAGTGCACATTTCCAATTCTGTTGCACACACTGCAGCAAGGCCTATGGCGCGAGCAGCTTTAAATGCATTGAAAATCAGAAAAAAATCCTTTACAGCAAATCAGAGAAGAGTTGCCGATATTTGAAGTCCAAGCACTCACACATCCGGGCACTTACATATCCAGGGACTGCTGGACAGTGCTTTTGACAAGGTTAGCAAGCAGTGCCAACAACTGGGAATTGACAACGTAGCTTGCTGCGGTGTTGTTTCGCACGCAAAGGTGGTAAAGGTAAGTGCAAACTGCCGCTTTCACTCGCAGTTGAGAACCGCTGAAAAATAAAATCCATTGTAACAAGACAACACAGTGAGAAGCTTCACACAACCTTTGCACAAAGAGTAGCAAGTGGCGTGTATGGCACTCATAGGGTGAGAGAAATTACAGCTGGTGCGTATGCATGCGTAGAAAGAAATGTTAAGTTACGAAAGAGTTGAAGAAGATTGCTCCACATGCAAGACAGCTCTCAAAGAGTCGAACTTAACTTGCAATCAAGGTCTTAAGATCTGTCCAATCACGAGCAACCGACAAACAGGGCGTATCGATGAGGTGCAAAGGGGACACAATGCCCCGGCCCCCGGGCACCAAAAAGTCCCAAAAATGTCGCAAATGCTTTCTTCAATACAGTACATTTGCTCCCGAGAGACCTCAGGTTCGAACATGGGGACGCCAAACTTGTTTCTTGCTCTGTGCGCCAGCTAACCTTGGTACGTCCCTCCCGCCAGTATCATTTGCAATATAGTGTTAACCTTGTGGAGCTTGTGAAGCAGCCCATGATCTGTTTGAGGTGGTCGTACAGATCATCAGACGTGAGATTGTCGGTCAACAACACGGCTTGGAACGGCAGCAGTTTTTTGTCATATCGAACCAATTCCACTTTGCGGATCTGTTGGAATTGGCTTGATCAAAGTTTGCCGAGGTTACGAAGCGAACAAACTGGATTCAGACCAAACCTGTGGGTTGCCCTGTATTGTGCTCAATTCCATGTCGGTGGCATGGTAGATGAGGTCCTTGACGGTTTTAACGTGGGCTGCACCTACAAATTCGCCGTAAACACACGGACAAAATTGAGTGAAATCATTGCAAAGACACTTCACTACCATGCTTACGCAAGTCTGTCCAATGGAACATTGCTGCATGAACCAATGAACAGGAAATACACTAAGTGCAGAAGTTTTGACCATGGAAGTCGGTGCTCCCGATGGTCTGAACTTTATACTGCTACGTTTTTCAGCATAACAGTCTGACCAGCGCTGCTCAGATTTTTAGGTCTGATGTGTCAATCGTCTAATTCAGACGTTCCCAACCAGGAGTACACGTACCCCGAGGGGTACATTTGCCTATCCGAAGGGGTACATCTTAGGTTAGCAATAGAAGAGAAATATATATTCACATATCTTTTACTTCCAAGTATTTATACATATATCAGTAAATATTATTTTCAAAAGCTGTTATATGCTTGTTGTTAAATATACCTGTGATTAATCAAGATAAAAGATTTTGTCATAAGACATTTAGGGGGTACATGTTCATCTGTCAAAATTCTGAAGGGGTACATGCTCATATTTCAAAATGCCTAAGGGGTACATGCTCATCTGTCGAAATGCTGAAGGGGTTCATGGTCAGAGAAAGGTTGGGAACCCTCGGTCTAATTCAAGGTTTAAATACACTAAATATCCCGGAGTATAATTTTAAGTGATGTTTCATTGCTTCACAAAAAAACGCGGGCATCACCACACAAACCTTCCTTGACGGATTTGTCCGTCACATCTTTCTGCGGATTTTTGAAAGACTTTATCGAGTCAGACTTCGCTTCTTCAACGCAGACCGGTCGGGCCTGGTCGATTGTTCACCAAGTCCTCGCTCTTGTCGCACTGGGCTGTGTGGGGGCGCGAGCTGCAATTGCATCATCAACTGACAGGTTGTAATAACTGCATCGGGATTTAAGGAGATTGATTAAAACCCAACAAATGAAACCGAATGTTTCTTTCACACAGTCGTCGAATTTAAGACCGTGATCATTCATTTGCGAATTTGATGGTTGTTTTTTTTAACGACAATTAGAAAGCTGATGACGACAAAGGCTTTGTTTGTGACGTCATGCATATAGGAAGAACAAATTCGAGAACGAATTATAGAAGTCGTTAAAAATCAAAATGACCAAGGATGACAATATTCACCGCACACCTCATGATAGGTGGCGATCGATGAGGGAGATCTCAAAGCCTCTCCGGTGACTGTGGCCGAAGTGCGTTTTTGATAAATACATACAGGACAGAATCCACTGACCACTACTTCATTCGCATTCGTGGATAAAACGCTGAAGTGAATACTCCAACCAAATCTACAGAGTTCGTCAACACTGATGTAAACGATGACTGAAGTGAAGCCTCCAACCAAAACTATGGTGGTTCATCATTATTGCGTATTGCTGACGTCACAGGGTCCACTGATCTATGTCACAGGAAGACATCGCGGTGGGGGGATGCTGTGCATTCAATTGATCGACTCACAGTTCAGCTTCATTGATGAAGTACAGTAAACCTCGGTTAATCCGGATTCCATTTGACCGACGATTTTATCCGGTTTAGGTGAAGATCCGGATTAACCGAACATAATCTTTTCTAGCCTGACGTCATCCAAGTACTGAGTTATCGGTGAAAATTACTTACATTTAACACATTTACCACCCAACAGCAAACTTTCGCAGAAGTAAAATGAATTTAGTGATGTATTTACAATGGTATAACAAACTAGTAACCGCCATATCCACGCAGTTACGAAAAATCTTAAGTTCATAATTTTAGATTACTTGGCTGCGAAGAAATCTGGGATTTTGGACTGAGGCAGATATTTCTGCGACTGCTCCATAAGCAGTGACTAAGACATGTTACCGAGTGCAATACGCTCAGGGATAATACCCTCTACATATGTACACTCAACACTGATCAATAGACTGAAACAGTGGTGCGGCGGCGTCCCTTGAGCGTATTGTTCAACGTGATACCCTATGCCCGTGTCTGACGTAATAATTGTATCTATGATTAGCGGAATGTTGCGAGCAGTTGCGGCCTTTGTTATAATTTTGAACGTTCGTTGGTGATCGTGAGCACGTTTGTGTTGCGCCTGAAAGGTGTCGGATCCTTCCTAGAGACCAGTCAATGCACTTCGAGAACACAACCGCATGTAAGCGGAGAAAAATCCAGATTACGAGATGTGAAAATAGCAGATTTTATCCGGTATTGGCGAAGATCCGGATTAAAATTCGGATAAACCGAAGATTTTTATAAACAAACACGTCAGAAATCATTCGTACCACCAGTTTCATCCGGTTTTGGCGAATATCCGGCTTACCGAAGTTTACTGTATTGTACGAGATTCCACGGAAGCACGTCGTCCCAATGATTACATTTTATTTATATCTATCAATTAAGTTTCAAGTAAAAGGGTAACATATTATACAACAACGAAAGCCTTGTTCCTAACCAAGTCAATAAAATGAATTTACTAAGGAACAGCTTTGGGCGGCACCGACAACAACACATTTTCGCCCATCTTGAAAGTTTTTAGCCACATTTGCTGCCAAACCTTACGAACCTGAGAGTAAATGTGATCTCCAGGACGTTAACACTTTCTGGGGTTTGGTTTAACGGAGCGCTGGACTTATCTTCAAGTTTTTCTTGTTTCGAAATTGATTTGGCAGAGCAAGAAATTTTCAGGTCTGTAAAAAAACACAAAGTTTGTTTGAACAAGATAGTTCACTGCGAGATCTTTGCTACAGCGTCAGGAAAATAGGACGACTTTCTACGTTAAATGGATTTCATACCTTGTAGAACGTCACTGTTCGTTGGAGTTTACATCTTGTGCACGTCACGCCTAAATACAAATGAAGAAAANACAAATGTACTGCGGCCACAGCTTTTTNTTGTTACGGACTGTATGTAAATTACACAACGTGCCAGCAGTTTCACCACAACATTGAAAGCACTTCCTGAAACATTTTCTNACCTGCCAAGGCGAACATGGCTCCGNCAATTTTCTGAGAGAGTTTCTCGAACNACGAATTGCGTAAAAGCTCTTCAGTGGAGGGTCTGAAAAGTGTTGACGATGCCCCAACTGTCCGAAACCAGTGTTGAAAAACTTCACAAACCAATTTACTTCAACTTTGAATTAAGACAAACGCCAACGACGAAAAGAAAAGAAGCGTAATCTTGTGATTGCGTTAAAATACAGTCACAATTTAAATGTTTAGTCTGAATGAACAATTTAGTCTGAATGAACAAATTTGGAGAACCTTTTCTCGGGCTGCTTTTGCAAAGTGCATCTGAGCAATTTTATAAAAGCCTCTGAAGGTTTTTCTTCCCTCATGTTCGACGTCTGTTGCTGAGATGCCAGAACCGACCGTCGCTTTAGACGTGGTTCATCATACTTTCAATGCCACACACTTGTTGAATCAAGTCAGCCGTGTTGTGGCATTTGCATGGAACTGAACCTGGGTGAAAAACATCACGCATTCAACATTAAAACGTTCGATGTAACAACAAAAATCACTCAACTTGCCTGTGTACATTTCGTATAGCAAGATTCCAAAGGCCCATATGTCACTGGCAAATGACAAATCAATTCCCTTAATTACTTCTGGTGATTGGTACTCGATACTTCCTGAACATTAAAAGTACGTAGCATGAAATGACTTGTCAATGGAAACACTGTTCATAACACCAATCACATATAGTTATGCCATGATTAAGCAAAAATAGAAAAATCAATAAACACCACCCACCAAGAAGTTGGTTCTAATTTTTCCATTGGCATCTGAGCAGAATAACCTGCATGTTGATGAAAGGCCTACTTGAGTACTTTTATTGTCTCACCCACGGCCTACTTAAGATACGGCCGGATATGTCACATTTTCCCGTCTGTTGTTAACAGGCCGCTTGTTAGCCTGCTAGGTCTGAGTGCGGGTGTGTTTATAAGTGGTTAGTTCCGTGAGTTTTGAGTTTATATATTTAAAACTTGGCGTTAGTTCGCTCAGCCACTGTATTTGTAAAACAATCTTACTGTGGCATGTGCATACATATTGAAATTGTGCTATTTAGCACCAGAGTCGTAGGCCTGCTAAGCTATCACAGTGTACTGCACCAGATCCAAGTCTGACATGTCTGGAAGATTTAGTTGTCAATGATATGTACGTTGGCTTTGCCAGTCAAGTTTGTATCAAGTTTTGCTTAGGCTTAAAAGCTAATGTTGCCTGTTCGTTTCTCCCGACAACTACATATTAGATTTTGTCTTTTGATGTGGTTGAAAACATTTAGCAGTTATTGTAGGGGTTATGTGCAGTGTAGTCAACAGTTGCTTGGGTTTGTGGGGTTAGCTTAAAATGAGGGTAGAGTTATTCATAATACAACTAAACGTTAGATTCTACGTTGGGGTAGGGGTTAGGTACTAAAACAACTTTCAAATGGACTTGTAGCCTGTGTGAACAGGCTACAGGTACAAGCCGCTAAACAGGGTTACTTAGGACAGGTTACGTAAGAGAAATAGAAACCTAAGCACAACGATTGCTGACTATTCATATATGGTTTGTAGATTTGGAATATGACTAAATAATTATATATATACAGCAAACAACAAAACTTTAAATCACAAAACACATATTACAACTATTTGGTTAAAGAATGTAGAAATTTAATTTGCTGAAGTACAGAAATGAGAAAAAAGTTATTCAGCACAGTATGATTGACTTTACTGAGTTGGCTAGTTTTAATTTCAGCATGCCTAATAGTAATATCTCTTCCACAACTTTTGTGAAAATGATTTGATGACAATTTTAGGTTACCAGGGTAACATGGAACATAAAAAAGATTTTGATGTACCTGTATCAGGTTTTCTTTCTGTATATGGTTAATTTTTCTTCTATAATTTAGTATTTGATTTCGAACTTTGACCTGAGTGAAAAGTGTAAATATACATCATTGAAATCAAAATCCTGTTTGTGTGTGTTCCAAGTTTACCTTGATAATGTAAGATTTGTTTCATCTGATTAAATATATTTTTCACTAATACTTAAATTTTGAACAACGGTTATGTCGCATTAGCCACAATTATGGCTATTATATATATATTTGGAGAAAAAATGCAAAAAATTTTGCATCTCATGTTACCCTGTGAGACCAGGGTAATTTGGTATACCAACAATTTTTTTGAAAAAGTGGACTATTAACTTTCAAATATGAAAAAAACTTTGTGTTTGTAGGAACTTTATATACTTACAACCCCTTTCATTGTTAAAATGTTTCAAAATAATCTATGGTACTTTGAAAAAATAAAAAACACTTCAAATTGTCCTGAGTAACACCGTTTGACAGTATTCAACAGTGAATGAGAAATTGTGTAACGTAAGTGCATATTTGAAATGCTAAGCAATAAGCATATTAACTTGGTTAGTCCCACAGGGAAAACAGCACCATAGAAAAATAAATGGTAGATGCAGTAAACATGTGTTGCAGGCAGGGCAATGTAGGTTTGGTTTTGTGCTCTTAATGAAAACAAAAAGTGCTGCAAGTTTGATAAAATCATAACACAACAGTCCTGACTCCGCAGATGCCGTAGAATTATTTCTATATAGCCTACAGCTCTGTTCTGCTGTTAATGAACAAATGGTGTGGATGTTACAATGATAACCTACTAGTAAAAATTATTGCAATGTCATATCTGGTTTAACTGTCATGCTTGCACATCATGAAAGAAGAACTGCAATGTGAATTGTTAATATGTAACTGTTGGTACTACTTATTGTATGCTTTGACAACAGCTGTCAAGATTTTGGTTTATGGTTGCAACTCTGGATATAACAAGAAACAGTAACAAGTGCTTGGATTTTCTTTTCTTTTCAACAAACCTGATTTATTAACAAAGTGGATCAAGTGTGACACCAATCTGAATGGAAGCCAATCAAAAACTCCATAGTATGCACAAAACATTTAAGGATGATTTCATTAAAATATGGTAATACAATGAAATAAAAATGGAAATGCAACCAGTTCAACAACACACACAGAAAAAGCGTCAAGACAACCTTCAGCATTGGCTACTGCTAGCTTGTCAACAAATACTCTTAGCAAAGAATTTATCAGACTGATAAAAACGAAAGTTTTGACGTTGGGGATTTAATCAAGTCATTTCATGATTTGAGCTTTTTGAACTCACCATCTGGTTGCTTGTGTGCAAGAAAACAAGTCAATGGATAATAATTTTCAATGATGTTTTTAATGAGGGGACAGGATTTTCACCAATGCAAAAAGCCATAAAAGTCAATGAACATTTGCATGTGCCACTTCAGATTTGCAGTTCCATAGACCCATATCCCACTTTCAATCTTTCATCATGTTTTTTTCATGTTAGATATGCAAAATTAACGCAGTACAGCATATGAGAAAAAATTTCTTCATTAAGAATTGTACGCCTAACTAAAACAAAGGAGTTTTATGAACACTCCAATCAGCTGTTTGAAATATTGTGAAGCTAACTGATTTGTATTGACACTGGTCACCCACACTTAAAAATAACTCAATTCTCACCTAACAAAGCAAAGTTTTTGTCATAGACTTCTCATGCAGAATGAAAATGCCCTAGTTTTTAAAAAACTATCCATTCATACAGAATAGGTTTATCTTTGCTAAGTTCCAAACTCAAACTTCTGAACACAAATGAAAAATTCTGTGTACAGCCACTTGTCTTGGTTGTGGCCAAAAAAGTCATAATGCTCATATTGCATAAATTTGATTTTGTGGGAAACTTTCCACTGATATTTTCCACACGCTCTAAGAAAAAAATAGACACAAGCAACCACAAAAGCAAAGTTTACAAGGACAGGATAAGAGTTTCAGAGTTAATTCGGGAGCTTAGCTGGAAAAGACCAACTAAATGAAGAGATTGACCAGGTCAGATAATATTGCCTTTAATGGTCTTGGTGAAAAATAACACAAGCTTTCAGTGTAGTTTGCAAACATATGACCTGTACCTCATTGAAAACAGGAAAGGTTTTGCTAGCCAACTCAAGAAAAACTACTGTATTAACAAAAGATCCAAATATATGTCATGATGAAGACAAAGGGGCTAGCCAACTCAAGAAATACTACTGTATCAACAAAAGATCCAAATATATGTCATGATGAAGACAAAGGGCTACAGTATTTAAGCTAACCAACATTAACAGTCCAAACCCGACACAACACAAATCTGAGCTTTACTTGCCTATGGGACCTCAAATGGCAAATCAAGCATATAAAGATTGTTGCAGTGAACTATGCACTGGGACAGAGTGCAATCACTTTCTGTGATGAGGGCATTTTAACCTTGTTGTGGTGATAACCATTAGTCTTGTATTTATGTTCTGCAGATGTTGTTACCTAGTAGGTATATCTTCATGCCAATTCTTGGTTGTCCTCTGAACTCAAATACCCGAATGAAGAGATGNAGAACCAACTCTGTTGAAAAGCATTCTAACACAAGAGCATTCTACAAACCAGCCAAGTTTACTTGAACTACATCTNCACATGTTTCAAATATCTTGGANAAACATCTTCCCAAAGCTTGCACACAGATACCTTTCTGGGACAGAGATCAGCATAAATTATTCCATGTCTCATGAAGATAGTGTAGTCCCAGTAAAATGTCTTTTCCAAACTGACGAACAGTCTCTTCTGGCAGACATGTGTCCAGTTTCAAAACCTCTTCAAATGAACCACCTGAAAATTTTCATATGTAACAGCAATGTAATTTTTATGGTATTCAGCAAACAAACCTATTCCTGGACATGATGTTAAACTGCAATTGGTCATGTGGCTGCAGTTTGGGAGTTACAGTTTTTGAAAAACTGTAATACGCTTTCACCAACATTATTACCAGCTCCATTCTGGCCCAAAGTGTAATGCCTGACAGGGTTGCAGCTGTTGGATCAACAGTTTGTAAGGGCAAACTTTGTAAGGGCAACAGTTTGTAAGGGCAAACCTTCAGCCGTTCGAGGAAATCAACTATGAGGTTGACTTGTGCCTTTGCAGGGAAACATGGAGCTCAACTACTGGCCACATCTTACCTGGGAACTCTCTAGGTCTACTGATGACCAGGCAACTCAGTGGCCCTGACCTTTCCCTGGACTCGGTTTGGGATTGTTTCATAGTGGTCATCCACTCCATAGAGGTAGCAACACAAACATACAACAAACTATTTACATTATCACACCTGCAGATTCTAGGATATTAATAGATTTCATTCCAATAAGTATCACACTCAGATTTGCTCAAGTATCACCAATTTTTCATTTTGAATAGCATACTATCTTTAATTGCTTAGTACTTAGAATTTCTTCATCTAAAAGCAAAGGAAAACAGGGCAAATAAAAATCTGGGGAACATGCACCCTTTCACCTCCACATTTGTATCAGCAATAGCAATGGCAAATACTGTTGATGTTTATCACATTTAGGAATTGATGAAGTCAAAAGATGTTCATTTCATTGTTTTCATTAGGTGATTGTAACCAGGGTTGCAGAGTCGGAGTCTAAGCAGTCAGAGGTTTTTGGGTGGAGTCGGATTCCTAACAACACGGAGAGTCCGAGTTGGATTTTTTTGTCTGACTCCGACTCTGGATATCCAATTCGATCATTTTTACATCACACTCCTAAATTGGGAATTCTTGCTGAAATGGTACAATTACTTTTGAAACTTTGGTTGAAACATATTTTTTGCAGTGTACCATGATTTCCACTGATTTAACAGCCAAATTTCATTCGCTTCATGTTAAGGAGTCAGGAGTTGGAGTCAGAAATTTTGGAAAGGTCAGAGTTGGAGTCAGATATTTTACCTCTGACTCCACAACCCTGATTTTGTAACTGTAATTTTCATCGACAAGGGAAAACACATCAAGTACAACAACACAACCTTTTCAATCTGGGACAATATAATGCATGAAGAAATGTACTCCTGTGTGATGTGACATTTACTTTCACACATACCTGTACATAATTCAACAACCATCCACAAGTGATTGCTT
>JGI24021J15306_10011808_pt1 | contig 10854 bp, 6 predicted proteins | sample Ectturendosymbi1_FD_15306 | JGI IMG/M metagenome (IMG submission 15306)
ACCCTTTCTTGATCCACGCACACCCATTATAAAGATACTGGTAGTGTGATTTGATTATGACCGCGAAGCAAATTCCATTGAGATTGAGTTCATGAACTAATAACATTGGTAAATGGTTATAATGTAAAAAATTAAATAAATCATATCATTTGTTAGTCATAGTACTGAAAAGCTAATGAAGCTCTTAATCAGCTATGATCAAAGGGGGCCCAAAGCAGTTCTCGCACCAGCACATTTTTTTCCTCTCAAGGGCCCTGTGCGTAACAACGCATTCGACAAACTCTTTAGCAGAAGTGCTGGTCATTTCCGAAATGAAAACTATTATATACCTCCCCCAAGCACTCGTTTAAGATACAGTAGAAGTCGTTTAATAAATCTACGGATAAGAAAGCCATCCGTCTATTAAATCCAATTTACCATGGGACGGAATTTTGCATTTTTTAAAATATATCATGAAATCCCCGGTTAAGAAATCCAGACTCCGCTACATAAATCCATTTTAAATTGTATGCGGGTTGTGTTTGTTCACGAACAGAGGCTTATTCTATCTGTCGTAATGCACGGTCTACGAACGTATCACCATTCTGCGTAGCTTATCTCGTTTTACCAAACATTTAACCCGAGATATTCCATATTCTTTGGTCAAAAGTTCAGTCATTACAGCCAATCTGTGCAATGACGAGATCTCGACAAGACTTGGAAAACCGCAGAAAAGGTTGAGTTGCTACATCAGCAATTACATGATGGCATTTTCACCATCCAAAATTCTTGTTTTGCCACTGCTGGTCCAGATGCACCAGTTAATAAATCCGCCGCTAGATAAATCCGAAAGCGGTTGGGACCAAGGTGGATTTTGCGTCTGCTGCTGTGTTTGATTACAATATTGATGCACACAAGAGCTTTCCTATTGGAACTTTCTTTGGCACAGATGCCTAGGACGATTATCAACTTATGCCATCGATGCACAAAACTCTTTACGATATATCAACTGGATTAGAGACTGGTACCTTTTTAATATTCTTGTGGAACTCTTTTTGCCGAACAGGCAAAGTGTAAAAGAGATTCTTCAGCACGACTGTTGTTCCTGTTTGCCTCGCTTGTCTGTCCACTTTAATCACCTTCCCATCATGATGGTAAGTAACCTTTGATCCAACGCTGAGACAGGTGTAAAAAATTGTATGTGAAGAAGTCTTCAACAACAAAAGCATGCACTACTTGTGCGGCGAAGCAAGTCTTCATCAGTGAAAACAAGCAAGCTCCCTGGGATCGACTGGATCAGTGTCGCGTGCGCGCTGTATGGTGCTTAGTCGCTGTATGGTGCTTAATCATCCGCATTGCAACCGGGGTTGTTGTAAAAAAAAACGACCGAAAAAAAACACCCGGGTTTTTTTTAAAAAAAGCAATAAAACCCACCAAAAAAACATTTTTTATTTTTTCTTTGAAAAAATCTACTAAGTAAAAAATAAAATAGGTAGGACACTTGTATAATTAACTTGAACTTTTTTTAATCAAACAAAACGAAGAGCAATGAAATTTGAAGGATTTGAAAATAATTAATTAAACAGTTTGTAATGGTTATCTTTCTCAGCTCTGCACAATCAGTATATTTAACCCAATATTTCTGCCCTATGTGCATCTGTCAACTTTTTCTGATTTTGGACCACACCAAATCATATGTTGAAAAAATCAGGAGTCGCCAATGTGGTGCCCTACCACGCACCAGGTCGCCCACAAGGGCCAAGCAGGTTGTCCGCGGGCATAGGCGCAGCCAAATCACATGGCCCCCAAATTTCCATTTCTTGTCACTTTGCGGTTTGAAAGGTGTTGTCCCAAACAAAATACTGTTGCTTGCAGAAAGTCAAAATATTTGGCCAAAAAAAATTCAGACTGGCTACGCTACTGCCCGCGGGCCTGCTCTAAAATAACATTAGCATGATCAGTGTGTTCACAATGCGGAAAATCGTAACTGTTAATACTAAAATAATTAAAGGTATATTGAGTAACATTTTTATTTCAGAAGTGTGTATCAAACTGGTAGCTCTTTGCATTAATCGGCACGCAAGAAGTAGCGCTCAGTTTCAAGAAGGTTGATGATGCCTGCTGTAGATGCTGAACTAGCAGGGCATGCAGATAAACTTGACGTGAAATGTAGAGTTTGTGTGGAACTGGTTTTTCTTTGTTTGCTGTGCGCGTTCTTTCCAAGCCTTACCACTTCGGAGTATATTGACCAAAAATTTGCAAAAATAAAGATGGGGTACATTTCTTTACCCTCAAATTTGAATGGCATAATAGGTATAACAAGTTATTATTGTGTAATTCTGAAAAAACGTAATTCTTCTAATGGTATTGCATGATGCAATAAAAACAATTAAGAATAAGGTTTTCCATTTTCCTTAAAAAAAGAACAAAATCTTGTTTCTTTTAAAAAAAAAACAAAAAAACCCGGGCTTTTAAAAAAAAACAAAAAACCCAGGTGGATTGGGTTTTTTGAAAAACCCGGTTTTTCTCAACCCTGATTGCAACCGCATGGCATGCGCAAACCACAATCCCTAGTGACGTCATGCTAGCATACGAGTGGCAGCTAAACACTGTCACTCGCATTCGAGTATGTGTCGTAGATCGTCAGTTGCACGAGGCTTACGTAAACTGTGCCGCTGCGAGACCTCAACGCATAACCACGTTTAAGCAAGGTTAGCCAATACAGCCGTGATCGCTTCGCCGTGCAAGTGGTGCTTCACAGTGAAAGCAGAGCGAGACTACACGACAAAGTTCATCTTATCGCCAAATCACTGATTCCGACAGTGTTTGTGCAGCAAATCTACACACCTGTCGTCAGGGTCAGAAGTTTTAAATTCAACAAATCCGCGTCAAGGCATTCAGAAGCTTTTGCTTTATGCAGTCCTGCTTATTGCTCAGCACTTCGTATTGAAGCAAATGGGCCAGCTAGATGAATTGAAGTCTATCACTGGACACAGCAATGCATCCGCAAACAAAATTAAATCCAAGACATCACAATTGAATGCAACTATCTCAAAGAAATTACTCAACAGCTCAGCAGTTCGGAAAACACTAAATTACCTCTCATTTTTATGCTTGGTGGCGACGTGAACGTTGGAGAGAGCACACAATGAACTTAAAGCTTCACCTCGAAATCCATACGTTGCAACAGACATGAGATCCGAAAAATCTTTCAGTTTTGATGTGTAGTGCTTCAGAGCTACAAAGATGACACTTTCGTTTCACTGACTGTCAAATGCATTATTTATTGCAACAACTACGTAAGAACGTAAGGGCTTCGTTGATGAACCAGCGTCAAACATTGCTGGCGTTATATTTTCTTCAGGGCCAGAAGGGAAATTTATATGTTTTTCAGAATCAAGTGACGAAACAAACGCCAATTCGGTAATAGGAGCGCAAATTTTGACAACCTTCCAAATATACAGCTTATTCTACATACAAAATTTACCATATTTGCAAAAAAGCTCTCTGTTCACTAACACGATAGTGAAGTAAATACACTCATCTACCTGTTTCATTTTCTACTAACACTGCACTGCTATCACACTTCCCTCGTAGTAGTACCATTAATCCGGAGCATCTGATAGCAAATACTTTTCTGTTGGGATTGCTATATATGGTACCAGTCAATGCAGAGCACACGTTTTCCCGCTCACATGATTTAAATTTGCTTGTTTGTGCATCGAACAGCCCTGCTGGCAAGCAGGGTTGCGGAGTTTCCGACACCGACATAAAATTTCGGACACCGACTCCAACTCCTAGCTTTCAAAATTTTCCGACTCTAGACTCCGTAACGTAACGTGAAAGAAGTTCGGCTGTCGAATGGCAAAAATGGCAAAGAAGCGAGAAGATGTTTTTTTAGAAATAAGCATTTTGTTATTGTCGCTTGATGCATGAGTTAAGGCTTTGAATCACTCTATTTATTTAAAGAAAATTTACTAATCATAAAATTTCATTCTGTTTACTGTGTGTGCTCTTTCACGGTTATCCATTATCCCTCAGAACCATCTGGGCAATGTCGATTGAGCAATGACGCGTAAAGCGGTTGTGATTACGGGTAACTGTGTAAGCACGAAGCAACGCGCACTGTTGCTTAAGAAAAAGCGTTCTTCCCATGATGCTGGTTGGGTTCTTTGATGTGAAGGTAGCTTTTGTAGCAACAAGCGATCAATGGAAATTGTGATGCACAGCAAGAATTATCTGTTTCAGTAAATCTCTCAAAAGAAATTGTACCATTTAAACAGGCACGAGTTAGGGCTCATAACTTAGGAAGGCGATGTAAAAACTGATTCAATTGAACGTCCGGAGTCGGAGTAGAATAAAACAACTCCGCCCCCTAGTGTTCTTAGGAATCCGACTCCGACTCCACCCAAAAACCTCCGACTCCTTGCGACTTCGCAACCCTGCTGGCAAGTGCTCCTCACACCCGATCAACCGACTCTGTGCCAATATATGCAGCGGTGGCCGAAAAAGGAGTCTCATCTGCTCAGGGCGATGGTAACTGACTTATAAGACTGCCCCACCTGCCAGGAACACAAAGTTATGTTTCAGGTTTGCAGGCGTTTTTTCTAAATTAAAGATAATTTTCATTATTCAGTAAAAGAACACTTGATTAAGAGTGATGGCGACTTATCAGAGAAATGACTCCAGCAAACAGCAGAAGTAAACTTAGTTACACTTGCTTTCACTGCAGAGGATCATAATTTAATAACGTTTTTTGCCGTACTGCGCTTTCAAAAATTGAGATAATGTAACTTGCCCAGGCGGTAGCAGAGCATTGCTAGGCATGGACTGATGTCCTGGTGAATGCGGTCAATCGCTAATGAAACCACAGCAGATGCGATGCGTTACAAAAGACGTTTACCTCAGTGGTTTCTAACTTATCCTTGCGGACTGTTCAACGAAAGTTGAAAAATGCTTTGCAGACCAGTGAACCATAATACGCGATTGTTCTTAGCAATATCCGAAACCGGGAGTGAGACGGGAAATGGCAGTAACACACATCCAGAGCAAGTATCGAAAACTTTTTACATTAGAGATGCTTGCACATCATCAACATATTCATGATTGTTGCAAAACTACGTTATCTAGTTTGAGACGGTGCAAGATGTTCTATTCCTCGCTCAGATAGTTGTCTGTTGAAAGGCAGTAATGAATCAGAACAATGCTGTGAAAGAACCAGACACACAACTTTTACGTTCAAAATAAAACGTTACAACGCTTCCACGACTTAAGATATAATCTTTTTTTTTACCTCAAAATGACATACAACAGCTGCAAGTTACGAAAAGACAAAAATATGTCTCAGTTATTAGAATGTAAAGCATCATTCTATTGTATTAAAACATTTACCGAGTGAACCAAAATTACTTTCTTCAATTCCAGTTCCATTATCAGTTACTTCCACTTGCTCTAAACCATATTCTTTCAGCTTCACTTCTGCAAAAAAAACATGGTCAGCTAGCATCAGCACTGGTGAACTTGGCATTAAACCATCCAATGCTTGCAATGTTAGGTATTCCTTCACGATTGTTTTCATAACATCTTTTTGCAGTGTTTTAACACCTCATCATGCCAAATTAACACTTGCATTCCCAATGGTTTACGACAACTAATTGCCTCCTAATTTTCCAAACTCAGAAACGCTGTGTCGCAATATTTGGTGTGTCAAACCTGAGCTGTGTACTAATGTTCATACTTCATGTACTTGTTGAACTTGACTGAGTTCCATACGACACGGGCCCGGGGAAGCGTGCACAAGAAACATAAACATTTCTAGAACATGAGTGGTCGGTGCCGTCAAGTTATAAGTTAGATGAGAGTCGCTGCGCAGTTGAGTGTGAACGTTAGCAAAGTAGTCAGAAGGACGTACGATGTTCATACCTGCAACTCACGAGAAGGGTATGCAGGCAACAAGTCCGCGGAGATTTGTGTAAAAGTGATGCAGAGGTTTCATACGCTTCAGCCCGGAGTTGTAAGTCGGGCCGGGCTTTTCTGGTCGGATTCGGGCTTAAGTTTGCCAAAATGTTTCGGGCCGATTTCGGGCCTGCATACAAAACTTTTTCATAACATCTAGAGCAGGGTTTCCAAACTACGGCCCGCGGATCAAATCCGGCCCGCGAAGGCATTTTGTCAATAATGAAAAAATAATATATCTACAAAAAACTTGCTTTTTGGTAAAGTGTAACATAAACCGAAACAATCACATTACGTAAGATGTCTGGCCCTCGGACTGTTGTGTGATAGGTTATGTGGCCCTCTGGCAAAAAAGTTTGGAGACCCCTGATCTAGAGTAACGATTTTTTTCTTTCGTGACGTACATTTGTTGTGCTAACCGCGGTGGCTTCTGTGAGTGAAGTGGTTGTGATTTTTCTTCAGCTAATTCAATTTGCAAACACAACTGCGTTCTTTTGTTCTCTGCTCGGATTAGTCTCACACTCATTTTGAGAAGGAGACGGGGTGAGGAAATTAGCACGCGATGACGTTGCTTCGAAAACATCAATCACTCACACGATTCTTGGCTTGTTTTAAGAAACGATGGCCTACAATCCGGCTTTTCATGCCTATAGCGCTATCCTAGATAGTTTCTTTTATGCCTATAGCGCCAACGTGGACAGTTTCTTTTTTTCTTGAGAAAAATAAAAATTCGCAATATTATCGTTCACTAACAAGCTGAGTTTGTGCTTGTTTAAGCCAATGTTTTCGTCATGGTGGTTGCTATTTTGGGTGTGATAAAACAGTGTACCTGCAGCTATACCCGTACACTACGGTTTTTGAATAGAATGTTCTTTAACTTTGTTTGAACAGAACTTGTATTTGTTGCAATATAGCAAAATTCCGAAGGAAAATGAACAGAAATTGACCAGCGAACTGTAACGACATCCTGAAAGGTTTAGTTTCTTACCTGCACCTGGACATGCAGAGTTTTGGAAAAGTATGAGCGTTGTCGCTTGGTGCTCTAATTTGGAAAATACTGATGCGACAGATGCACAGTCTAGTAGAACTTTATCTGAGGTTGTAGTTTGTAAGTTTTGTAAATCAGTGTTGAAATACGATTGGAAAAAGATAGGATCTTCCCACATAAAATGCCATACTGAACACTGTAAGCCATCCCCGGATGTAAATAAAAAGCAACAACTACAAACTTTGCATTTTAATTGTAAAATTTTAAAGATAAATGACTCGGAAAAGCTGGACATTAAAAATGCGGAATTCGAGTTCTGCGTGCGAGGTTATCATGCTTTCCACGCTCTGGAAAATGACTTCATCAATCTACTGTAACAATTCGTGACACTTTTGTTGGCAGTTGCTGTTGAAGCAATCGAGTTGATTAAATCTTCAATAAAAAGTGATTAATTGTGAATCATTTAGTCATGTTTACTTTCCTATTCCCCTAATACACCGCAGTTGCGCATATCTTGACTCACTCTGTAAATTTGGCTTTCGGGCCTAAATTGGGCTTCAAAAACAAATGTCGAGCCGGGTTCGGGCTTCAAAATCAGGCCCGTTTACAACTCTGTCTCAGCCACACGCACTTCGCTCTCCATGAAAAAATTCTGATGGCACGGCAGACCATGACCACCAAACTCCACAGTGAACTGCGATTCATGTTCTAAAAAAGTCTAGACGACTTGAAAACTTCCGTCACGCCGTGCACCAGGCAAGTTGGCCGCACTACCAATTTATAAGCAGTGCCGGATTAACAATAGTAGCATATGTAGCAATCGCTACGGGCCCCGCGCGTTTGGGGGCCCCGCGGTCCTTTGTGAAATTTAACTTTATTATATGCAAGGGTGGATATTAGGATTTAAGCAAACTCTCAGAAAGGAGGCCCTAGATTTTACACATGCTATACAAAAACGTTATTTGGCGAAAGCAAGTTAAAATTTTCGTTTTGTCTGGAAATTTGCTTGTGCGTGAAACTCAATTTCACGTTGTAAGTTGTTTGAAGTCATTTGATTTCAAATTGTTTTTTGTCTGCACAGGTGTTGAGGAGCCCCTTTTGTTTGCGTGGAATTTTTGCTTTATTCTGTCAAACACATGGCTTGCTTCAGAGCTTACATATGGCTCTAGAGTCATTAATTACGCTTTTTACAAAACATTGCAAAAACTAAGTACGGAACTCTCAAAAGGGGGCCCTCACGGCATCTCTGAAAGGAAGGAGCACGATACGACCGCCTCCCCTAACAACCACCCCTGATTATTTGTATAGAATTTTTTCAGTCCAAGAAGTCAATGTTTTGCAAAATTTGTCATAAGCAGTTGCCGTATTTATTCGATTGTAAACCGCGGCTTACAAAGATTTTTTGCATCATTTCGTGCGGCTTACAATCAAGGGCGGTTTATGTTTTATGTTTCTTCACCTTATCGAAAGGCATAGATGACACTCAGTCTTTCTTTTGCTACGTTTTGTCGACCAAACTCACTTTCGCAATCTATTCTCTTCAGCGTAACCAATTAAAAGCGAAACGTGCTAGTACGCGAAAGTAGCCCAGAGGCTTAGGTAGCCTATATGTAAGTGCGGCTTACAATCAAGAGCGACTAGCAATCGAATATATATGGTAAGCAATGTTTTCAATTGAATGCTTTAACATTAGACTACTGTGATTTGAAAATTGAAGTATTTTACATTTATTTGCAGCATTATGGGACCACTCAAGCAATGAAGCCAAATTTGAATCAATTTGCAGATATTGCTTGGTTGCATTGTTTTGAATAGCATTTTTAGAAAATATTATTACATCACATCGACCTGTTTCATAAGCTCCGTTACTTTTTTCGTACTTTCAAAATGATTTGGCGAGTGACGCCAAACCTGGCGTTTTCACTGCTTTTCTGGGTTTTTCTTCTGAGGATTTGGGGTTTTAAGGAATTTAACTGCGTATAGCGGTGACTTACGATGAGGCATTATTGATTGAACTTTATTTCTAGTCTCATCTTTCTCCATCTTGTTTTATCAAGGTACCTTAGTCTTCAGCATAACTGATGAACAAGCAGCTGACACCGTATAATCTGTAAATATTAGCTAGGTGCAATGAGTTCAAATGGCAGAGATATTGGTCCATAGTCCTAAATCTCCACCAGTTGCTATTTAGGACCAGGTTTTTCGTATTTATGAAATTCAATATGCATAATCGTACTCACATGGATGTCCAGATAATTTACGATTTACAGTAACAGCGGTTCACTTGTTCAAGTGTTTTTCAACTTATAGGACCTGCGCTGTTTATATGCTACAGGCCCCGCGTCGCCTTAACCCGACACTGTTTAGTGTTTATAAGGTGTTGGTATAACCCGACCTAGAGTCGAATTCCAGACCCGAAGCGTGTTTACTATCCATCCCGCAGAGAATGGATTAGTTTCGCTTTCTTGTTTAAAATCGAATTAAGCAAAAGTTGCTTTTGTCAGACGATGCTTCCCAAAATGTCTGGTCCCTCATGAGTTAATTGGTGCATGAAGAAGGTCATGTTATTTTATTTGTTTGTCTTCAGACCCGTGGTCCATATCACAAGGCTGATCGATTAAAAAAGAGCAGAAAATGGTTAGTCATTGCGCAGCATAGAGTAGGTGTTAGTTGATATACACAATATCAACACTGAGAGAGGAGTAAAACACTGCAACAGCGCACCAGCCGTTCCTGCATTCACTCATCGCCAAATAGGAATCCAGCAGTGGAAGAGAAATGAAGACATTTTAATATCAGAATTGAAAATAGAGGCCAAAGCAATAGATGTAAACGACATTTTCGTAGACGTTTCGGTAACTTCTGCGTTTTAGCATGTACTGATGATGGTAACAGCAGTTACCGAAACATGTACGAAAATGTCGTTTACATCTATTGCTTTGGCCGTAATTTTCATTATTAGGCTATTCAGCACTTCTACTTTTAACATCAGATTTTGAAATAAACAGCTACAAAGTCAGACGGGGGTGCTCAGCGACGCACAAAAGCATGTAAATTGTTTTGATCAAGGTTTCAATTTAACTTGAGGCTGACAACCGATTGTTTTCACTAACTTTAAATCAAGACTTGGCGGTTGGTGTTGTACTAGTTATATATATTCATTTTTTTGCATGTTTGGCTTGCACACATCGTCGACATGCTGGGGATTGATAGCGTAGCAACCTCTCGGTGGCGTTGCGTTGAATGTGTGATTCACCACGAACGGGATGTGCACGAAGAACAACACCAGATATACGTGGCGCAAACAAACAATAATAGAGTGACCGTGGCGTGGAAGCTCTGCCGATATTAACTTGTGAACGATTGAACGTAACGATCAGCGTACGCGGAGAGTGATCACGGCATGTGAACTCTATTTACCCTCTTTACACTGCACTGTTATCGGATTCGCGTTGGATTGGTATTCCCATAAACCACTCAAGCACGACCGTGAGTGTCTCACCGAGCTGCTTGAGCGCGCATGATTTCAACCATACCCGATTCAGCGAATCTAACCAGCAGAGGTTGGTTAGGAATCCGATAATAAGGGATTCGAGCGGAAAAGAGGTTGGGTGGTTTGTATGCAACCTTTTCTGTGCTTGTTTGATGCTAAAACCACTACCGTGGAACAGATTAGCCTATTCAAGCTAATCTGTAGCAAAAATGGCGGATTAATTTATTTAATAGTTTTGCCTGTAGGCTAACTACACATTCGGTTGAGCAAACTGGAAGATTGTATTCGGTAGGTTACAAGACATCAGATACTGGGCTGAAGGACTATTACCCCATTACTGACTAATAGGTTTTCATTACACCTTGGTATAGTAGAGTGATTCAACCTCTGTGCAAAATATGTAGCCTAATATTGGAAGTGGATGACTTCAGTATAGGTT
>JGI24021J15306_10011811_pt1 | contig 10853 bp, 9 predicted proteins | sample Ectturendosymbi1_FD_15306 | JGI IMG/M metagenome (IMG submission 15306)
ACAATTTTTTTCGTTTTTAACAGGTTTCATAGTATGACTAAAAAGTTGTGCGGCCCGCTTACTCAGCGGTAACTGACAAAGTGGCCCGCGATAGCAATAGGGTGATCACTCCTACAAATATTTTTAAATAAACCTACACTGCACATGTAAGCACCATTACACCCTCAAAATATCGATTTTGCTGCGAACAATGTAAGCAACGAGGAAGATGAAAATTTAACGGCTAATTTAACGTTCACAATTGCTTTTTCTCTGCAACGTTCATATTTGATGTTTTGCCAGAAGACTATTCACCAAGTTCACATTAACGGTGATGTTTGCAAAGGACCTCGTATTTGGAATCCTAAATTCAATCGTCAATGATATAATGGAAGGAATTCCAGTCACGAATGAACCTGTCCAGTGTTAATGCAATAGTGCCTGTGCTGAGTTTCAAAAATCTGTCAGATCATCTTTCGTCTTTTGCGTGTCAACGATGATCTAAAATCCGTGTTTCGATTACTAAGCAACAAATGTTCATGAAATAAAAGACAAGGATTTCACGCCCAGCATGTTTATGAACATCTTGATTTTCATAAACAAGATTTTCATAATGTCAATCCTGGCGCAAACAGACACGTGCTATGCATAAGAGGTAAATATCTGGGCAAAAATAACAAAACTCAGCTACCCTCATTGCAGATCAGGTCCGGTCCAAGCTGTAAAATGAACAATAGGTAGAGCATTGCTATTGCTTTCTAATAAAAACGCTTGTCTCTCTTCAGGCCTTGTCCGGGCAGTCAATTTGATTTCCTGGAGAAGTGACTTGAAATGCCTTGTGTTCAAGAAGAGAAGCGTTCACGCGACTTATTATCGGAAATGCTGCCATGTCCACTTTAAATCGTTCCGCATTCATCACCTGCAGTGAAACCCGTTCCATTTTAACATGCGACAACAAACAGATAGATTGAGCTTAAAAACATTCAAATGTCTACTAGCACTTTATCAGGATGACTCAAATAATTATCTAACTCACGAGAAACTGTTCAACAATTGTTGCTTGCCACGAACTTCGACGCTAACATAAAACTCCATCAGGTGTAGGTAAATGAACCGCACTGCACATCCCTTACATGGGGTATGCATCAAGCAGGGTCCCCACACATTTTCAAAAAACATTTTCCATACTTTTTCAACACTAAATGAAAAAAATCAACACCAGCACTTATCTTCATTTTTCCAAAATTTTAATCATGAAACACAATTTTACATATTGTGGGCCATCCATTGGTAGTTATGCAGTGACAGTGTATCCTAGTGTGTCTTCTACGCTTTCAGGAGCACAATCATACACGTCAGTTGCTTTGGCATGTCCCAAAAAATTTTGAAAAATTTTGAATCAGTAACAATTTTACTGTTTACAGTAAATCCTTGCAACAGGAGGCTAAAATGAAAATGCCCCTAAATTAAATTCAGCTCAGCATTCACAATGCCAAAGTATGCATGTCACTTTCTAAATTAATGGTTGAAGATGGATCAGCATGATAACCACACCTTTCTACTCAATGTGTGAGTTTGAAATGAGACAAGTTATTACTGGAGTTTCAAGTTTCAGTCATGAAGGTAACACATATACCAGTTTTTTTAAGGCGTTTTAGGGACCTGATTCGGGACCCTAGAATTTCAAATCGGGTCCCTAGAATCAGAGAAAATTATTATCGGGTCCCTAGAATCAGAGAAATCGGGTCCCTGCAGATCCATACCAGGTACCTAACATTTTCCTTAAAAAAAAACCTGCATATACTGTAGTAATGTTAGTGGTTTTTCAAATGCACATAACATATAGCTCAGTTCTGTGAATGCATTAGGCATGTTACATATATAATATTTACTTTGTTGTTTATTAAATGTATTTGTTCATACTTGATTATTTCCAATTGCAACAAAAGTTTCTTGGCTTACAACAGGCTACCATTTGAAGAAGTACATATTTCAACTTCATGCACGCAGTGTTTTCCACTGCCTGATAGTGAATGTTTTTATTGTTCTTACCCAACCATTCTCAGCTCAAGTCCATGGATAAACTCACAAAAGAGAGACATCTGCCAGATATACTGCACTCAAAATAGAATCTCCAAAGAGATACCAGTCATGTAATTGTTTGTAACCTAATGCTAAGCAAGCAGGCTGAGACTCCCATGACCTTTGCTAATAGGGAAGTTAATCCACAGCCTTAAAAGGTTAACAACCACTGTTCAAGCTAATTACAGGTAAATGAAAGTGATTGTGTAACTTCCTTGCCTGCAACAACTACTACATACTGTATTTACATACTCAGCAATGTTTCAGAGGACAAAAACAACATAAGAATTTATTTTCTTGAATCTGTCAAAGCTGGATTAAAGCAAAAAATAACACTTTTGATTCTTACATAAACATCAGATTGATTTTTGTCATACCATGCCTGTAACAGCACATCAGAACCACACGCACGGAAATAAAAAGTGCAAATAGTTTGCACTTATTTCACCTAGACAACTAGCTTATGTTCAGATACATGTAATATCATCAAAAATAGTGGTATACCTGAGGCACTAAACATGCATCTGCCATAGTTATGTCATCTCCAACACAATATTTCCCAGATGTTTTTTCCAACATCTTTTCCAAAGCTTCAAATCCAATGGTGATGAAGTGGCAAGCCCATTCAGTTTTAGTGTCACCAATTTTTTGTAAAACAGTCAAATTTTGGATAGGTTGAATCCCAGATGCTATTGTCTGCACAAACATAAAAACAATGATGCGGTAACTGCAATAACCACTTATCAAGTAATTTTTAACATCTGGAATCAATGATTTTGTCCCAAAGGTTGTTGCTTCTGTGATTGAAAATGTACACATTGCCATGTAAAACCAAAACTAAATTACATCAGTGCCATCAGTATCCAGAGTTTACCAAAAAATGTTATGAAAATGAGCAAATGGATTTCGTATTGTGAGCAAATAATTTTCAACATTTTTGACCAAACACCAAGTGGTGATGTCTTCACAAAATTATGTTATTTGTGTAATGTTTTACAGAGTAAGAACTTATCAATCGGTTTCACTGTTTTAGAATGTAGGAACACCCCCAATAGCAGTATCGCATTACTCACATTTATAAAAAATGTCAATGTTTACTACACATTGTACAAAAAGTTTTTCTTATAGTGAGGTTCACATATCAGTTTAGCACCTGAACATACACAACCACTTACACTTATGCAGTGTTTTAAAACCTTCTGTATCAGTGGATTTGAATATATATACTTTCTCGCCATCAGTTGCCTGCCGGTGTGTGTTAATTCACATACTTACAGTCTGATGCCAACAGTTGTCTGCTGGCATAGGCAAAGTCTATTCTCACAATGGGGTGCCAGCGTTTGCCTATGGTTGAATGCAAACTTGCATACTTACAATCTGATACCAAGTAAGCTTAACAGAGCACTAGTAGAATGTGTAAGCAGAATGGTAATCATGAATCATGAGTATGACAGGTGGACTCTAGGGAAGGCCTTTAGAATGAAAAACTAAACGTAGTGAAGGGAGGTACCAAAATCAGTAAATATATAACCTACATGTGTGGTCAAAGAAAGAGGTCTAACAAGAGGGCAAAGTAGAAAGGGAAAAATCAATGGACAACATAAAGGAGTACAATGATTATTTAACACAGGAGTGGGCAAACTACGGCCTGCGGGCCGCATGTGGCCCGCAAGACCATGTCATGCGGCCTGCCGGCACTTGCAGAAACACTTACTTACATAGGATTTTATGAAACATTTACTATTTTCATAAAAACTCAGGATTTTATGAAAATAGTTTATGCTTCAGTTCTAACTATAACTGTAGAAATTGCATTATACATACCGAGTGTGAAACACAAAAATGGTTTGTAATATGAATATGTGGTTATTTATGCTCTGAATAAATTTTCCTACTTTGTAATGAGAGTTTGCAGCCCTCGGCTGCAACATTTTTTAAAACATGTGGCCCCCTGTGCAAAAAGTTTGCCCACCCCTGATTTAACACTAGGGAGGATCATGTTTGGAATATTAATTTGTGCGTTGAGTGTGTTAAGACATTTACTTCACAGGTATCCAGAGTGTCATAACTGGGTTTGTTCTACCAAAATAATAGTGGAAGATTCATATAGGTTTAGTTTATTTATGTCTGATGGAATACTGAATAGTGACTGTGCTCAGGTCATTTGGTTACCGTCATTCTTATTACCTGGTTTGTTCCAAGAACCTCAGTGAGCTGGCCACCCCCCAGAAAATATGTTTCCTGTTTGGCCACATGTTGATGGCATATCACACAAGCCACCACATATCCGTGTTTGGGTTAGTGGCAAAGTTTTATTTTTGTCAGTATTTGTGAAACTGGTGGACCATTGATTCGTTGTGTTTTCCATGGCAACACAAAATGCACAGTGTTTACAAGGCCCTGACAAAACCTTGATCTGCTTTTTTTGTCTATCTTTTTAAAGCAAGGTCCTTATGGCTGGTTAGTTTTTGTCCAATTGTGGTTGGTCTTTCATAGGTAATCATTACAAGTTTACTTTCTTTCATTGATAGAGTTAGTGGGTAGGGGAATGATGTAGCCCAAACCTGTGGGTCATCTTTCTTGTCACATTTCAGGGGGCATAGTCTTTCTTTCCAATTTGATGCCATTACTATCATGTCATTTGTCCTGACCAAATAAAAGTTTGAGTAGGTCGCTTGTCGTTAAGTTGGTTTAGGCTGGTAAGGTACTCTTCTTTCCTTTGGTTGAGTTGCTTCAGCCTGACTGCCAAATTAGAAAGATAACAATGCTGCAATGAATCAAAGTACTGCAGCTTTCTGAAATAATGGATGCACCAGTATATTGATGCAATGCTACCTTGACAAAATCAAAAAATATTGTAATGATCTTGTTTGTAAATAATTGTAACAAGCAATCCACTACTGCTATAGACAACTGGAATAAAATGGAAAGAAAACTGGTATTGCAAGGTCAGTGGTACACGAGGTAAAATTTTTCAATGTAATATACTGGCTTATACGTACCCAGTTTTCAAGACAAACAAATTAACCCCAGAAAATTATTGAATGTTGGTATCAAGGACATACTCTCTGGGGTTAATTTGTGTGTCTAAAAAAGATGAAAACTTTATNTTGCTCTTGTAGAAAAAAATGAAAATTTTCAAANCTTTGTAATATTTCAAAATAGCATAAATCACTGTCCAATCAGCTTTTTGTTATTAGTGGCTTTCAAAGGCATTTAAAAAATTCAACATCACAATGCCATCTAGNGTTTAGCAATACCAGTCAAATTTTGAAAGCATCAACCTAAAACCATTTAGAATCACCTATATATTTTTTTCTGCACNTAGAACACCAAGAATAATTACGCAGTTAAAAAAATCCATGGCTTTGGGTTAACAATTTCATGCTAAGAGGTTGACTTTCTACAGAACTCTCCACAAGTAACAATAAAAATCACCACAAATTTGCAGAAAAGTCAACATCACAACTCTTGTTTGCAATTAAGCGTGACATTTTATTACAATATGAAACACAGACATTCATTAATTTTCAGATTTTATTAGAATATGAAAGATAGATATTCATTTATTAACAATTACTCAAATTAATTAGGTTTCGCAAAAATATTTTCATTTGCTTCACCCACAGACACTGATCAATTCTACATTTAGTATTTTTCAAAAAGTTACTATAAATTCATTAACTTTTTTTTCAAAAAAGGTATGGCCTAATAACTCAGTATTGGACTTGGCTTACATTCAAACAAATCATATTTTGCAATATAAAAGATGATACTATCCTTTAATAACGACAGCAAAAAAAGCTCAATTGTAACAGAAACATCACTGCTAATGCATTCAATTTCATGTCCATCAATTGCAACCAAAGTTTGGGTTAGGAAAAACAAATTCATGAAGAAGCTTAGCACCTTCGCATCTGGTATGATTTCAGCCTAAAACAGGCAGTTTGCATGTGTCTTTGCAAGTCCATAGCTCATCTGCCGATTACACTAGAGAACTATTCAAACCCTCAAAAGACTTGGCAAGCCTGCAACGAAAAAAATTCTTTTATTTTGGGTTTTGGATTTTTTGTGAGTGACGTCATAAGTGGAGTACATTTAGACCTTTTTGGCCCACTTCATCTGGCCCTGGGCACAAACCACGAGATGGTAGTATTTCGCTTAAGTTTTTATTGGAAACTAGGCTAAAATCCTTGATACTTTGGATGACTGACTAGGGTTTCGGGTTCGAAAGTTATGACCTAAAAACAACAAAGTTACTAATTAATCCACTAATCAGATATATAATGAATTTGTTTTTAGATCATAACTTTTGAACCAAAAATGCTAGAAAGTCAATCAAAGGTTCAAAAGACTCAGATTCTAACTTAGTATCCAATGAAAACTTCAGCGAAATACTTCTGCCTAGCGGTTGGGCCCTAGGCCAGGTAACATGAACCAAAATGGCCAAAAACCTACCTCACTTATGACGTCACTCAAAAAAAACCCGAAACCCCAAAATTTTTTTTTCATTGTAGATTCGAAGACTTGCCAAGCCTTTTAAGGGTTTGAACAGCTATCTAGCGTAATCGGCAGAGGAGTTAAGCCGTACTCTCTAAGAAAGTGTAAACTGCTTGATTTTAGGCCGATTTCAAAGTACGATACATTCATATGCTGGCAGTGAACATGTTAACGGTTATAAGGTTTGAATAAATTCATGTGAATGTTAATTTATACTTTAATGGAAAAAAAGCTGAGGTTAAACCACATAAAATTACAGTCAGCAAATAGAAACAATGCATGTTGAAAAAGGTCAAACACAACACAATAACAACAAAATAGAGCAATAAATACCTCACAAATTTGTCTGACTTCAGCTCTTTTATACAAATCTGCAGGAAGTAATGGGTGGCCTTTAGACTTATATTTCTCTTCTAAATATTCCATAATTGCCATAGATTGAGCAATTGTATTTTGACCATCAATAAGTGTAGGAACTTGTCCAATTGGGTTCAAAGCCCTGATGTATAAAATTGTTAAACATTGCCCAATAACTACACGATGCAAAATTTCAAACCACAAAAATAAGCTCAAATATATAAGGCTGCAGCACACTGTTCCCTTTCCTTGAAAATTTCAAGACTATTTATCTCAAATGCAAATGATATACATAAATATCTCAAGTGTAAAATAGGCCAAACTGTAGTAATCATATACAGGAATCAAACTGTTAACCATTAAAAAAATTACATACATGCAATTAAACAGAATAGAGATAGACTGATATATTGGGCCGATATTTGGGTTTTACATATATAAATATGTATCAGCCAAAATGGTTAATTTTATCGGCATTAGTAGGTGTTGACAAAACGCTGTTGTATTTCTCACGCATTCAGATAACTTGTGCAAGAAAGAACAACAAAGCAAGTCAAGACAGTTATTTTGCAGCAATGCTCACAGATGCGTTCATAAACAAACAGACAAGATGAACCCTGAAGCACGCATCACCCATCACACCTGAAACAAAAGCATCATCACTAATAATATTGAAATTGCTGCAATTTGAAAAATTTTAGCTCATAAATCTTGATTTTTGAAGTTTTTGAAAAAAAGGTAAGGCATAGAATACATTATATTTTTGATAATGAAGCAGAAAACAAGATATAAAAATTTTGGAAATATTGGTTATCGGTCCATGAATGGCCGATATATTGATATCAATATCAGCCCTAAAGAAGCCATATCGGTCGATCTCTAAACCAGAATGTGCAATAAGGAATTAGAATAAACAGTACATGTTGTTAACAAAAATGCTTCTTTATACTTCCCCAACTGAAACAACATTGTAATGATGTTGATCTATAACAACAGAGATGCTTTCATCTTTTTATAGACAGTTGTTTCAATATGCATGCAGCAGGTTTTCATTTGTCTTAAAAACTTATGACACTTGTAACTGCAATCCCGAACTTTTTGGCAACTGCACTTTGAGGATTTTGTCTAACAAAGTTAAATCATTCGATCTTACTTCCCTTGGTCATGGCATTTACAGTATATTTTATAATTCTGCAGTTCGACATTTTGACTGATTTGTTCAGTGTTGCTTATGGCTTCACACTCTGATGTCAATTCTTATAGCTTTCTTGTTCCCACCACACAACACCTTATAACATTACACAAACTATTATAAATTATGATACTTATGCAAAGCACCATGGACTGTGTAACACCACTTTATCAAACTCACTGCTAATCCTTATGCTTCTTGACTGGTTAAAATTATTACCACCCTTGTATGCTTGTTTTTTTGTATCTATTGAATTCCTCTGCCACTTTCATGAGTAACTGTCATATTTCATCATAGCCAGCCTCTGCTATTCACACTTGTTTTTTCTTTATATTTAATACTTTTGCTGCCCAGATTTTGATGTATTACAAGGCTGCTGTATGGCTTTCTGATTCTGGGACTACATTGCCACTTATCTTTATTGCCCATGTGCCTACTTCACTTCTTCATATGCATATTTCTTAATTTTTTGTGTGCTGTTTGTTGTATTTTTATCAATCTGTACTGTAATTGATGCAAGCTGAATAGGTTATTATATTCAAATTTGCTTATCCATAAACAAATTGAATACTATATATATACTATCAAAGAAAACTTGCTATACTAAGACACTGAGCTTTGTGTAAATACACAATTGTATATTTTACTTATTCAACAATACTTTTGTTCTTAGTAAAAACTATGATTCTGATTGCCTTGTTAGAAAATTTTTCGATAACTCTAATGTAAAAACATACGTTTTTAGGTGCATAAGAAGAACAATGTTTAGACCACATATTATTAGCATGTCAACTAACTTGTATTCTGGTTTTCTTTGCATGCCTCCATCTTGTAGAAGATGAACAGGGATGACTTCATAATCAAGTTCTTTCAAAGCCAAACAAATACGAACACGCCAACTGCAAGAACTTCTCCAATAAGAGTAAAGTTTCAGTGCCATATTTCAAAGAATATTCAGCTTCGTTATCATGGGATGATAGCTTGCAAAAAAATACAGTTGTTTTTAACTTTGGTTCTACAAGACACAACCACTGAATATAATAAATATTAAAATGTGTAAGCCATAAATGTTGTATTCTCAACCAATTTGTGAGTTGAGTCCTCCCAGGGTAGAATAGATTGCAGATTATGTTTCATGCATGTTGATTAACCTTCTACTAGCCTTATGTTTTGCTGTGGTTCTTTCTTCACTTTTAGTGTTATGTATATGGCGACTCTGTAGACAAAGACTCATGATTGTAAAAATTTAAATTGATAATTATCTTAGTCTGTCATTCAGATTTTGCTACTATTGTTGTATGCCCATAGTCCCAAAATGTTTCAGTTGTTTCTTTTAGTCTTATCAACAGCATAGCTTACTGATTAAAATCTTCTGGTAAAATATGGTTCAAACCTAACCTNTAAACTAGTCTTTTGCAAGCNATAAGCTGCACTGTNATAATTTCTTCACTTTTGGTGNCTGTAAACAANGCCTGCACAACATACNGCCTGCAGTTGCATGCGGATCGCAAAAGCTTTTGCAATTGCAGAAAATGTTACAAAAGCCCAACTTCGGATACATAATTAATTGTTGTTACAGAATTTCTTTCAAACTATAACAAAATGAAACAGATTTTGCAGCCCGCAGCAAGCTTATGTTGGTCAACTTGGCCCTTTGAGCTTTTTGAGTTGTACAGGCCTGCTGTAGATTTTACTTTGGTCTAGCGCAGAAGTCACCAGCCTTTTTGAAACCGAGAGCTACTTCTTGGTATAGAGTCATACGAAGGGCAACCAGCTTGATGCACACACTTCTGAAATAATAAAAAAAAATTGCTTAATTTGTCCTCAATTATGTTATCAATAAAAATTAAAGATATTCATCAATGTGAAGACACTGATCACGTTTATGCTGTTGTCAGAACGAGCCCGCAGGCAACTCAAGTAGTCCGTGTGGGCGACTTGGTGCACGGGGTCACCATGTTGATGACACCTAGTCTAGCGGTTAGGCCCTAGGACAGAGAACATGAGCCAAAATGGCCAACAAACTACTTCACTTATGACGTCACTCACAAAAAATCTGCAACCCCAACCAAAATTTTTTTCATTGCAGACTAGAACACTTGCCGAATATTTTGAGGGTTTAACACCTTTCTAGCACAATCAGCGGAGGAACTATGGCGGTGGTAAGGCAACCGATACCAGGTACAAATATATCGTACACCAGCTCTCAAGGTGTTAATCAGATGAATCAAAAATCATAGCAAAATATTGAAATAGCTGCAATTTGAAAAATTTTAGTTCAAAAATCCGAGTTTATGAAAAAAAAGGTGAGGCAAAAAATACATTACATTTTTTATAATGGAACAGAAAACAAGATTTTAAAATTTTGGAAATATCAGTTATCAGTCCATGAATGGCTGATATATCAGTATCAGCTCCAAAAAGCCATTATGATATTGGTCGATCTTTATTTATTAATATTACTATCAGATAATGTTTAGTATGACGTCACTAACCCTAGATCCTCTTAAAAATGTATGAAGATTTATCACCATACACGCTTCGTAACAGTTTAAATGTCCAAATTCACCTGGCTAAAAAGAATATACTTTTTAACTCATTTTTTCAGAAAGCTGTTAGTTTGTGGAATGCAAACTCTTCCACTAATTTTTTCGTCTTTTTTAAAATTACGTCTACAAACTTCCTACTGTGGCTTAAAGCATAACTCACTGCTAGCATCTTCATCGCAGCAATCCCTGTAGTA
>JGI24021J15306_10011812_pt1 | contig 10850 bp, 6 predicted proteins | sample Ectturendosymbi1_FD_15306 | JGI IMG/M metagenome (IMG submission 15306)
CACAGCATGGCGCATAGTTCTTCCGAGGCTACGTGGGATACATTGTTTAGCAGCAGATAGTAGGCTCTCGCAAAAATCCTGGTATGTCCCCTCAATGTTTGATGTGTCCGGAGGTGGCAATCCCTCAACGGATTCATCTGTGAGAAGCCAAAAGTGCTTCCAATCATCCTTGCGAAAGTTCCAACGCTTCACCGGGTCGCTGTGGGTAGGAACCTTGAGGTTCGGTGGCGTTATGAGGTAAGGCCGATGTTGCGACCTCGGGAACTTACCTAGAACACGTCTCTCCGGCAGTCAGCTGTCCTGGCCGAAACTGGCGAAGGCCAGGTCTGGGTTGGTGCCGACGTTCCATCGTTGAGAAAAGAAGCTGGTTGTTTCCTTTGGGTTATACAACATTGGGTTCCATTGGGTTGTTGGATGTTGCCCAGGAATCCAGGCTCTCACCGTCAGGGGATGTTTTGTTGTAACCCCAGTTGTCATGTTGGCAGTTGAAGTCACCAACATACAGACTGGGGTGTGAGAACGTTGGTATGGCCCTTGTTATGAATCGCGAGTGTGGAGGTTTGTAGACGTTAATGATCTTGTATCCTGCAACGTCTACGCACAACCACTCAGTCTCTGATTGTTCTGGAGACTGATCGAACAGTGACCATTCTAACCGCTCATGGACAAACGTGGCAAGGCCATGATTCCTGCTCAGGATTGACCCAGCTAGTGAAAAGTTGGGAATCACTAGCTTGTCCGCAGTTCTGCAGTGAGTCTCCTGTAGGACGATGATGAAAGCCTTGTTCGTATAGGCTAGCTGCTGAATGACAGAGATCTTGTCTGCAGCAAGCCCTCGGTGTTCAGCTGGAGTATGTTGGGTCGGGGTCTCCGGTAGCATTTCTACTGCCGCACCCTGGGAAGGGCGTTTTATGACCCACCTCATGCCAGATACATCCAGCGCGGGTAGCAGTGGTTGTTCTCGTATTGACAGGTTTAGTTGACATTAGCAACGAATGTCGTACAGGAGGACCACGTGAAGGCACCATCATCTTACCAAAGTTGCAGAATTTCTGATTCTGGTTGATCCAGTCACTTTTCTTGACTCATCACTGTTATACACAACGTGATACCTATACCTCATAACATTTAGCACAGTTCATCATTGTTCATGTGTAGCTCAGTTCTAATGATTCGTTTATGTTCTGTACCTGTCAGTTTTCTGCTTTGATATATTAGACGCTACTGCTGAGCTTAACAGAATTTTTCGTTCCATTGTTGCCAGGGGCACAGCGAGGGGGTCAAGGTGGCACAATTCTCTGGTCGACGAATCACTGAGCGGCGTCGAAAAGGCCCAACAATGTCACAAGTACTTTATTCAATGCAGAGCATTTGCTCCCGAAAAACCTTAGGCTTAAACATTTGTTTCTTGTCCCGGGCGCCATCTAAACTCGGTACCCCATGACTGCTGGTAACAATGATTGTTTTGAAGTCTCTGGCTCTCTGCAATGTCAATTGTGATGATGTCGTGATCCAAAGCTAGAGCATAAGTTAACTTGAAATATTTTCCGAACTATTTGTTTGTCTTTGAATCTGAGTTGGATTTCATATGGGTGTAGCCAAATAAAAGTGATAGGAATTTGGATTAAGACAAGATTTGGTTTTCGGATTTGCATTGGATTTTGAAACATAATTTTTCGATTGTGTTTGGATTTGTAACACATAAATCCCTTCATCTCTGGAAAAAACTCAAAGTAAAAATATGAGGTCGACTGCCATGACCACAATATGCAAGTACTACTAATGTGTTTAATGTATTGTACGCTGCTGGCCCCTCAGGAAAAAGCAAAGTTTCGGCTAGGCCTACCTCCGTGTTAGATAGAACACTTAACACTTAAAATCTTAAAATGTATCCTAATACCACAAGGAGATAGAGTCAAAACATACAATTTGCGGCAGTATTGATCATTGCTGAAGCACAAAAAGCTCATTTCTTTAGGTGAAAACGAACTGGATTTGTCAGTCAGATGTTTGGAGATTTTGTAAAAATGGCTCTGACTAGAGTCATTGATTGTGACTTTAGTCAAGTCATTCCGTAAAAAACGTGACTCGAGTCGAGTCACCAGCATTTCTCAACATGACTCAAGTCACACTATCACTGCGATCAGGGTGTCGTTGATGATGAACTCAACGTTTTATTCGAACCGTGTCCAGTGGCGTAGCCAGCCCAAAAATTTGGGGGGGGCCAAAAAATTGGGAGGGGCCAAAATGTTTGATATTAGGTGAAAAATCCTATTTTGTTTGGAAAAACGCCTCTCAAAGCACAAAATGATTATATTTTCTAAAAATTTTTGGGGGGCATGGCCCCTTTGGCCCTCCTGGATACGCCTATGACCGTGTCACGTAACGGACAGCAGACGAAAGTCCGCTGGCGGACCTGTAGCCACTACCTTTTGGGAAATTGTTTTTTACTTCTCTCTCACGGGAGTCACATCATGCTTCTCTTCACCAGCTACGTTGTCTCTACCAATTTGATTTTCATTCTTCATTATGGGTCTTGCTTTTCCCACTTGTTCGCCATTTTTCTCATAATTTGCTCTTCCTAATTTTCTGTCTTCTTCACATATGTATCTATGGACCCTGCGTTTTTCCTTAAACGTTCTTCCTTGTTGGCTTTCATAGTCTGTGGCACCACTTGGTTTTAATCGTTTATTTATTCTAGGTCAGGGGTGTGCAACAGGCGGCCCGCGGGCCACAACCCTGCCCGCCAAGCCATTTAGTGTGGCCCTTGCCAACACTCTGATTTTTGCCCATCATGCATGAAAATCCTAATGTACATGAAAAAAATAAATTTTTCCTGGGGCCCAGCTAGATGTTTGAAGTTGGTTATATGGCCCACAGACAAAAAATGTTGCACACCCCTGTTCTAGGTGATCAAACAAAAAACACAAAAATGTGTTACTGCAGGGTCCAATGAGAGAAGTGATGGCGGGGTACCAATTTTTACATTTCGTGGGGTATCCCAGTCTTTGACTATTTAACACAAAGTGTATAGTTGGCTAGAATATAATTTGCGCTCAAAAGTTTAAGATCACTTGCCTAAAATTTGGATTTTTACAAGTTTGGAAATTTGTCCCATTTGTTTCGTCACATTACTTTTTATGTGGGAAGAACATTGTTGCATAACTGATGCTTCTATTACAACCTTTAAGAATCAACTTTTCAACGATCTGGAATATTCAAATTTATCACTAGTTTTGCTGCTGAAAACATGGGCAAAAAAGGGGATTATCAGTTGTGGACAGGTCAAAACTTGTTGCAATCCATCAATAATAATACCTTCATTCACATTTCAGCGGTCGAATCGAGGTGAAGCTTTGCAAAGGCATATCTCTTATCTTGGTCAGTTTTTAGGCTCTGAGCCCAATTCATCACTGAAGCGACGTTTCATGGTACTGTAGGATGTACTGGCGTCTGCACCTGTGAGCAACAAATCTGATTGAATCTTTTTGCTCGAAGTGATGGGTGAACACTTTACCATTTTCTTTATCTTGTGATCATCTCTGACTGGTAACCTTGGGCTTACCAGCCCTGCGCAAGTCTAAAAACTACCAAACGTTTTGAATCTGACGACTGCCTGATGGATTGCAGTCTTTCAACACTTCTGTTGAAAATTAATAACTTTACCCTTGCAGAGTTCGTCACTTCACCGGTCAAACTTTGATGTTGATAAGCCCACCCAGTGACTAGGCTAAAGCTTGTGACACTTGTATATTGAAAATCTCCTTCTGAACATCAAAAAATAAAATGAGACTAGGGATTTGCAGAGGGTGGGGAGATGGGGTCGGGAATCCAAGGCAGGTGGGCATCCAGTGAGTGAAAATACAAAAGTTACATTATATTAACATGCTGCAACCAGCGCCAGATGTAGGGGCAAAGGCCCGGGACCAGGGCCCCACACCAAAAGGGGNCCCCACCATGTCATGTGTTTAGGCATATGTGNGACATGTGTGCCACTAAGTCATTTTCAGCGCGGAAAGTTTGTTTGTAGACGTTATTAGTTATTGGTCGGCCAGATGGTAGCATTTCTCTTGTATTTAGTTTGGATATGTGACGAAACAACTATTACACTTACGATTTCCTGAAAGTCGGTTAGGGGTCTGAATCTAGTAGTGCATACACGGAAAGCCACGTAGAACGCATCAGATTACGTCTCTACTCGTTACTGTTAGATTTTGCGTCTGCCTTATTCAGACAGACTTGTACAGGTCGCATATGACTAGTATTGTTAAGCTTATTAATAATAGACATGAACAGAGAAAAGGGGGATCGACACCTTAACAGGTGTAGAGCTTATCGAAGTGGTTCCGAAAAACGTAAAAAAAGCAAGAGTCAAAATTGACAGCTAAGTCGAGAAAGATTTACAGCTAAGTCGAGAAAGATTCTAGATTGCTATTCTACAGTGACAGTGAAGTCCAGTGGAGACATTTCTGCGGAACCTGTAAGAGGTCAGCAGTGCCGCAGCCAGAATGATGCCGAAGAGGACATGGCCCCCGAAACAAATTTGCTAAGATTTTTACTGGTGTTTTGCATCAATTTTCAACTTTTAGAAAGACGTCCGTGACTGACGACATCATTGACTGGCCCCTCCCGAACAAAATTCTTGGCTGCGCTATTGGAGCTCAGAAAATCGAGGAACATTACGTGGCGGACCTAGTTCCACGCAACGATTAGAATATGCCTAGTTTGACCAGCGGTGCAGCACCAGTAGCAGAAGAACTGCAAGAAGAATCATCGAAATTCACGAGAGATGAGATGGCTAACACTGTCACCGAAGGCAACGGTATCGGTCTCTGGCCAGTGGCCAGCCATTATATTGGATGAAAAATGAAACAGGCACGCTTTGACATTGCCATAAAAAGTAATTTTTTAACCATGGCGTTCCGCAACACAGAAAAGAAACTTGTCACGGAAATGCAACACAACTCTTATTCGTCTCCAGAACCACAACGGCGAAGTNGTTGATAGAAGCTGGCTTTGTTTTTCTCCTTCACAAGGCTGCATTCATTGTTTAACATGTAGACCAGTGGTTCTTAAAGTTTTAACGCCTCAATAACCCTGTCACATTTTGGTCAATCTTGATACTCCTTTTTCTACAGTTTAATAACAAAAAATGTAAGAAATGAAACAGAATTGGTAAAGAAATATTCACTGGAGAAATGAGGAAAAAGGTCAATGCAAAAGCTGCATCAGATTCATCAGCACCAATCTTCTTCATGTGGGTATAATCTTGCTAGATTTCTAGAACGAATCCAATGAAGGAGTGTTAATACATTGTTGAACACCCCCAACATCTAATCTCATAATCCCCTGAGGGGTACGCGACTTTTCGGTCTGGCCGATTCGGGTCTGGCCGTTTCCGTCTGGGGACATTTCGGTCACGACATTTCTGTACCTAAACAAATGATTACCTATGTTTATTGAAATGATTATATAGGCAGGCGAAACGTCACACTAGCAGCAGGCTATAGCTGGTGTTATACCAACTCCCGTTGGAGGAGTTATGATTGTGATTAAATCTGAATTGTAATTATGAGTTTGAAGTAGTTGCCTTTAATTGCAAAATGTCGATAATGATATAATTTTCTTGCTGATGATAATGAAAATCATATGTTGTTGCTGATTAATGGATCTTGGATCATGTTTGTAGTTTTTAAAATAAAACCTTTCGTTGATTTAAGTACGTTTGCATTAATAAGTGAACATGTAATATTTCTGCAAGATTTCATAGTCTGACCGAGATGTCTCGAGACCGAAACGACCAAGACTGAAAAGTCCCGTGACCGAAACGGCTCAGACCTAATCGGCCAGACCGAAAAGTCCTGTTCCGCCCTGGGGGTATTGAAGAATTCCTGTTGTAGACTCACGTGCGCGGATACGACTAAATGTGCGCATTTCCTTGTTGGAAACAGTGTTGCCAAGTCCACAAAGGCAAAATATGCCAAATTGCATTTCAGAATATACTAGACAGGACAAAATTATGCTAAAATTTTTTTCATTACAAAAAACACCTGAAAAATAGGCAGTAAGCAGATTTTCACATTTTTTACTAAGTTTTCCGTACAATCGACCATTCATTTTTAAGCGCATTTTTTAGGGCTAAGGTGATGTTGCTCTCGTGTCTTTTCTGACAGAGTCGTACTGTAAGGTCCATGTCATCCAGTACTGACCGATGAGTTGTTAACATTACGTGCATTACTTTTGAGTAAACGGTCTTTCAATGTATTAATATCTACTGTATACACACGCTCAATTCAGTAGGCACTGACTAACAAGACAGGCACTATCAACATGGCCACACCGGAATTAAAAACAGGTAGATATTCATGGTAGACATACAAACTTGCTAGAATAACACTTGAATACATACGTGGAAAAATGAAAAGCACCACAAGGTGTTTATGTTGCAAAAATCTAAAATGTCTCACAATAAAAATACAGTCATGACATGTTTAACTTGTTTCTAAGTTTTGTTTCAACACGTGCAACATGGCTAAACATCCTCGGAAGCACGAGTTTTTGTGAAAACAACGCACAGGGTAGTTGCATGGGCGTTTCCAGTCGCAAAAGTGTTGGAAATATAGATGCGAATTTAGTTCAACATGTTGCATATGTAAAAAAATTGGTCGTACCAAAATATGCCAAATTTTCCAAATATACCAAACCAAAAATATTTATGCTAACCACATCCACAAAATGACAAAATTTCAAAAATTTGCCAATAAAATATGCCAGTTGGGAACACTGGTTGGAAAGGGATTCTGCGACTGGAACCACGCTCTTGAGCACCTGAGGAACTACGAGCAATCAATGGAACATATAGATGCAACGATTACATTTCAGATGTAAACAAGGGCGTACGTAAGGTGTGGGAATTGGGGTTAAACCCTCCCTTGAGCTTGTTATTTTACAAAAATTTATTACCTTCGCAAAGGAGATTAATCGTTTTCGCTCACTTTCTGCTTGTTAATTTGTCGGCTTAATGCAAATACCAAGGAATAAAATCGCACGCAAATTTCAAGGAACAGGGTAAATGGACCAAAAAATAATAATTAGGCGGGAATCAGGGTTATCGTCTGCATCCAGAAACCATCTCAACACTTTTCGCAGACCTTTCGTCCACTACGCATGTTTGTGTTCTGCGATAGTTCACTTTATCCGAAACAATTGTCTTTATTTTGTCTGTTATGGTTGATCAGCGCAAGCGCTGGGCGCATTGACTACATTACCAATTTCTGTAGCATGATAGAACTGTTGCACGAGCTCAGAAACAGGTGTTTTTAATATAGAAGCATTCAGGCATTTGATAATGTCTCAACAGGGAAAAAGAAAAACTAAAATTTGCTGGACTTCTATACACAACAAAAAATTGAAAGTTGCGTACTTTATGCGCATTCTCAATTCTTGTGTAGTTTAGCAAGATTCGATCTTNCAAACTGCGGTGTGCGCCATCCAGTCCAGCCGCACATTTTCTACACTAGATCGCTCGAATTAGACAAGACAGCCAGTGGTGGGTTTAGGGTTGGGGGGGCCCGAGGCAAGACTGAAAAGAGGCCCTCTGATGACGTCATCATCTGCAGCCAACCATGATAAGCACTTTTGATCAAGCCTAAGATAGACCACCCAAGTATACGTTCCTGAGACTTCGGCATGACTGACATAGCAGGAGAAAATGCAAAAAGGGTGTTCATGATACACAANTATGAAAACACTGAAAGTTGGGAAGACAAGACTGGCAACACATGAAAGTTAGGCAATAGCAAGTTGGCATCGACCNCACTTCTTTATTTTCACGACCCATTTCTCTGCATTCACCATCAATGAACTACAAAGTTTGAAAGTTCTGAAAGTTTCACACAATCCCCTTTTGAAAAAATGGTTGGTAGTTGGTATCCTGAATTTGTTCACATTCATGCTTTTATGGGAATCCATGAAACTATAAACAACAACCAAGAAGATTTAAAACACTAAATTTGTTTTAAATTTCATCCTTTTAACTACAAGAACATAGCATACAAAGGCATCCAAACTAAGACTTGTTTTAGAAAGCTTTGGGGGTGGATGAGTCAAGGCCGCCCTCATCTTGCATTGACACTAGTTGTTTGGAAAATGTGCAAAAGTAGGAAATAATTCATCATATACCTTATCACAAACATTTCTACTGCAGCAAGTAGCCTACACAATTCATTCAATCTGTGCTAACAAAAAATGGTTCCAGTTATACTGGCTAAGAGCTGCCAAAAATCTTTAACATTACTTACCAAGTCTACCTTAAGCCAACCATTTACTAGTCAAGCTTCAAATCACCTGTGACTTCAAGCATACGCTAAATTCAAACTACCTGAAATATCTGTAGAAAAAATTAGTAGGGCCTACTCATAATACTCAAAAAATGTCATTTCTGCTACCAGATAAGAAACATGAATGTAGCCTTGCCTATTGACAGTCTTTGCAGCACAACAGCAATAATACAAAATTACTTTGTAAACTAAGAAGGAAATGTCCTCCAAATTAAAAGATGTAGTGTGGTCATTGCTATAACAATTTTGCATGTTGTCTTATTTTCTGATGGAAATGTTCACTAGGGTACAATATCACCAGAAATGAGGAATTTGTCTAATGTTTTCAACTCAGAGACATAAAAATGAAATCCTTGGATACAAATATGAATTTTCTACAGCAGGGGTCACCAACGTGGTGCCCGCCGGCACCAGGTCGCCCGCAAGGACCAAGTAGGTTCTAAAAATAACATTAACATGATGCCAATGCCTTCACATCAACGAATACCAATACTAAAATTATTGAAAGTAAATTGAGCAAAATTTTTATTTCAGAAGTGTGTATCAAAGCAGTAGCCCTTCGCATTAATCGGTAAACAAGAAGTAGCTCGGAGTTTCAAAAAAGTTGGTGACCCTTGTTCTAAAGCATGTATTTATCAACTTCATTTTTGCACTCTCTGTGGGGTTCTTTGAAAGCAGAGTACTTACTTATGATCTGCTTCGTAGCACATTATATTAGTGGATAATAGCTTTTCACCAAAAATAAGGCAAATGTACGCACGTAACACCTCTGGGGGCCCAACAGGGGGGCCCGAGACAAGTGCCTCGCTCGCCTCCCCTTAAACACACCACTGAGCGCAGCCTTATTTTGCCATTGTAAATTGCTCTGACGCAGTGATGACGGTGTTTTACTCCCCTGTTTTAACGCGCAGCTTGATATTTTTGTAGTTATAAACTGCTGTGCCGTAGCGTTGAGTTTATTTTTCTCTGATATCCTAACTTGGGGCGCTGATAGTTTATATTCAGTTCAATGACACATAAAATAAGGGAAGTGCGTGCAAAAGAATATGCCTTGTCACCAAACTTCGCCAAAACGTTGGTTTAGAAACATGAATGTGACGTCAAATTGTAGCGTCATAAAGAGCGCACACCAAATACAAATGACCACCACATGCCACTGAACGAAACCACCCCCCATGAAGATTTTCTGCGTGCGCCACTGGATGTAAATCACTTGGAAGATAAGATACGGAGCTAGCCAGTCATGTCAGTCAATGAGAACGATATTGGAAACCGCTTCTGCCTGCAACGTTTCGTTTCTGTCATAAAATTTATTGCTGAGCGAGGACTGGCGGTTAGAGGAAATGATGAAGACGTTGGATCGCCTAGAAATTTTTCAAAACATTTTTCAAGCAAAATTTCAAAAAAGGAAGATGCGATGCTTCTGGTGACCGGTTTTGCAATGGTTTCACAAACCGCTGGCCATGGTCAAATACCATGTTGCTTCAAAAAGTTTTGTTACGGTTGAGTTAACATATGTGACATCACAAGATTACGTCATAAATATTAATGATCCGTGGAAATACTATTGACTTTATCGATCATTCTCTACTTAACGATTCTGTATCTGCAGTCTGCACATGGAGCCTCCCACCACGCCTGGGCACCAGATATCCCACCGTCCAAATCCGGCGCTGACTGCAACCAGCTGCTTTTTCGTATTGTAAGGCTAATAACACATGCTGCGGGGGGCATGCAAATGTATGTGAAGTGACCTAAGAGAGAAATATAGCAATGCCGTTGTTGTCTTAAGGCCAGTGGTGGATCTATGTAAAATGGCGCCCATGGCAAAATTTAATTGTGCGCCGTTTTTAATAATTCAAATATTACATATAGGCACAATTTTGCGAAAGATAAACTGTGAAGAAAATATACGCTTTGAAACGAAAAATATATGCTTACTATTGCTTCAAACTTTTCAGCAAATGAAATTATAAATTATTCACAAGGACCATAATATGTTTCAATGCTCATTTAATTTTATTATAAAAAATATCAAAAGATGCAATTAATAACGTTATCATAAATTATACATAGTATTGGCTGACCACATCGTTCTTCTTCTTTCGTTTGAGCGAGTTCTTTTATCCACTGCTAGCCCGCCTAGATATCGGGGCAGGTGTTGAGCAGCCATTCGGTGTGTACCGGTGTCTGGAATTGAAGTGCGGAGTCTGGTGGGGTTGTCCGCCCATTCCCGGTTCCATTGATGATCCGCCAACTGCGCCGCACGTATGTTGTTGTTGTCAGAAAAACTGATGAGGTGTTGTACGGCGGGTACAAATGGGTGTCAGGATTTAAGGCGCTGTGCAGCTGCACTTAATGGACGGGTGAGCGCTGAGTGGAGCAGGCGTCCAGGCTCCATGGCACGGCGTCCTAGAGAGAGTGTGGCTGCTCTGCGACGAAGCTCAGCAGGTTGGATGCCTGCGAGGATTGGAAGGTTGTCCGCTGGTGTAGGACGCAGGCATCCAGTCA
>JGI24021J15306_10011813_pt1 | contig 10850 bp, 4 predicted proteins | sample Ectturendosymbi1_FD_15306 | JGI IMG/M metagenome (IMG submission 15306)
AACCCATCGAAACCTTGGTTTATGCTGTATTCACTGCGTTTTTTGTTCCTTTCAGAATTCAAACCTACCAATGTTCTCGATGGAGGTGCCTTTTCGCAAGATATTTTTTCTTTCGAATTTGTACCCTATCAATCGCTTCAGTGTTACCAAATTTCGTGCGCAAACAAGCAACAATTTGAAAAATTACAAACATTGATACGATCTTTATTTCTTAGAAAGATATAAACCCATCAATGCCTTGGCTGATGCTGTGATTACTGCAAAGGTTTGTTTCTTGCGAAAACCAAACCTACCAATGTTGTAAATGAAGCTGCCTTTTTGTAAGATGCTTTTTCCTTCCAATCTGCATCCTACCAACCGCTTCAACGTTGCCAAATTTCATTAGCAAATAAGCGCAAAGTTTAAAAACAAAGACACTGGTTCAGTGTTCATAGCTTGAAAAGTTTTAAAACCCTTTTTGGGCCATTCCGTGTCAATTCTCAGAAAGTGGTCAAGGCACCCTCTCCAATTTTCCTGAAATTTTACTCAAATTGTCATTACCCCACATGATGAACATCTGCAAAATTCGAAAGAAATCTGTCAGGATATGGCATGATTATAAAACATTTTGAGTTGGGGGGGCGTAGCCGGGAGAAACGCAAGTTATTCATTTTTGGCCATGTTTAAAGCCTTATTACTGCCAAACTACATTAGTGAACAACCCAATATTTCAGGGATTCTGTTAACTTTGCCAAATATTGAAAAAATAACATTATCCATATTGTGACTTTTGAAGGTCAAAGGTCATGGCCATCATGGCCCCCAAAATTTGACTGTTTTTATCTCTTGCTACAAATTTTCGAAAAATTTCAAACCTCGCCACGGTTTTATTTCTTGATAGTTTTCGCTCATATTTGGAAGAATTGTTGCTGATAAAATTATCTTTGACCTAACAAAATTTTATTGCAAAATATCAAAAGATTTGTGAGATATCTTGGGTCAATCTTGGCACGAAATGAAAAAACTGGAAAAGTGGGGTACCTTTGTCGCCTTGGTTCCCCAGTCATGGGTAAACCTTTTGATCTCACAAACCTTTTGAAATTTATTTTTGTACTTTGCAAAAAATTTGCACAATTCTTGTATAACTATTTTTACAAACTTTGGGTCCTGGCCGACATTTTCTGTGCCGAATAAATTTTTCTAACGTGTTTGCAGATTTTTCTACAGGTTTTTGAACATACCCACTGCTTTTGTTTTGACCACTTTGCTTTTTCAGTTTTTCCCCTGTTTGAGTTCGTCAATGACGCCACAAAGCTATCGCCAATACCTCAAAATATGCGCGNCGAAAAAAACGTTTCTTACAATACCTTCCTGGTGAACGTAACGTTAGCGGTTTGCGAGTTATCGCAAAAATCNTGCAGTAATGTCAATATATCGGCTTCTGCTGTCCGTAAAGGGTTTCGTGCGAGAGTAAAAATACCAACGATCTCAGTGGAGTCGCCTCTTAGTGAGATGTTTTTTTCCGTTGCTAAATTTCTTCTTGCGCACACACGCAACAAGTTCAAGCAAGTAAAAACATTCGTGCAATGTTCATTGCTTGAAAAGTTACCCTGGAATGCTAACGTTGTTGGTATGTCAAGTTTTTGTTTTTTCTTTGTCATTTTTGGCCAAGAATACCAATGGTGAAAGCTTTGTTTTTTCTTGGTGTTTTTTGGCCAAGGATACCAATGGTGAAAGTTTTGGTTGGTCTTGGTCATTTTTGGCCTAGGATACCAACCACGAAAGTTTTTGTTTTTCATGGACATTTTTGACCAAGGTTACTTTTATTGGCCACATCGGCTACGAATACCAATGGTGAAAGTTATGTTGGTGATTTGACATTTTGAGCAACCTCTGGCACCCCGCTCTGCCAAAGGCGAGTTCGCGTTCGCTGGAGGCAATNTCTGGCACCCCACTGTGCAAGCAGGAGTTCGCGCTCCGGGAGGCTGGAATGGGTTTGCAAGTACGAGTATACTCGTACACCGGTAGGCAAGCGTTGGCATGAAAGTACGAGTATCTCGTATCCCGGAATGGAATTTGTTAGAGTGCTACTAGAGAGTTATTAAAACGGACGAAGTGGTTAGAGCCTTTGTTTTGCTTTGCATTGGCTTGGCAACTTCAAGACATCAGGTCGTTTAGTTGGGAGACTGACCTGTGCTCCTGGAACATCTCTCATGGTTGACCCCTCAACTTGAAGGGATCTCTGTCGAATCGTGATCGACGGCACCTTACATTCGGACCATAACCAACCCGCAACCCTAAATTAGCATGATTTTTAGAGACCCTCTTAAAAATAGCTCTTCATTTTTCAAAAAAATTAAGCCAATGTACCGAAAGCCGCAGGTCGTCAAAACAATTCTTTCTCTTTGAAAATATCTGAACGTGAGGAAATGCCGTTTGGCTAAACTTTTACTGGAAATTCTTCGAAATTGGCAAACGTGTTATTAGTTAACGGTTCACAGCATACATTACATACGGATATAAAATCAAAACTTCTGCACTCTCTACGCTGCACAACTCATGGCCAATTGCCTCTGCTTATAGTTTAAACATTAGTCGATTTTATAAGGATTCATTCTTTTCATATTATGTCAAGTTGGCGTTTGCGACTTTTCATTATGTCAAGTTGACGTTTGTGACTTTTCACCTTGCCAGGCCGGTCCCAGACTGTCAGTTTTGTCAGTCTTTCCAAATGCTTTTGTTTACATGTTGCGGCTTTCCTTGGGGTTGCGGTTTATAAAAAAAGGTTTCTGTATAGGCCTTTGGTGCAGTGATAAACAGTGTTTTTATGGTATTTTGATAGACTGAAACGATCTGTCAAATTTGTCCAAAGGTCTCTCTAAATACAATATAACCTCACTGTTTAACCAACACCAACATTCACTAAAGTCTCGCTTTACGACCATCTCGGTATTTAGATGAGATAGCTGTGGTCTCTTAAAATGTCTTAGTGGTTAGCAAGGTTAAAGCTTTAACAAACCTTGTTACTAGGAGATGTTAACTCCAAAATTTAGCTCGCCACTCCCATGTTTCCTCCGAAATTCACGATTTATGTGAAGAATATTTCTATTTTACTTTGTTTTGTGAGATAATTCCCCCAGCAGCACAACTTGCCCCCCAAATGAAAATGTCTGGCTGTTTCCCCGACATTTTGCAACGTGTGATCTACCGGACAAATCGAGTTTTAAAAAACAATTTTTACGTTGGCATGCCACTCTGTACCAGCTACCTCCAAACTGCTAGAAACACAAAAAAGCATTGTGAAAACCAACATATACCTGCAGCACAGCTCTTGAAGGCTCACTCCAAGCGTCGCAGTTGAAGTGCTTGATGGCGCTTTCACTGTAAGTCGCAGAAGTCGAGTTATACTCCGGAAAGGTTTGAACAACTGCAAGGTTTAGGTTGCCCGAGCGCCTTTCAATTTCAACTGCATCGAACCCAGACCCATCAGGACTTGTGGTCGTCATTGTGCTGAGCTGATGTGTCGTTGCTTTTCACGGATGTTGCTCCACGTTAATGACCCAGCATACCAGGTTACGAAACGCTGTAGACATTTTTTCTTAAAAAACAAACTATAAGATTAAGATTTTTGCTAAACCGCAACTATGAAGATCTGCAAGAATGCAATTTGCATTACATTGTGATTTGCAAAACTTTCAGAGGATTTTCCAGCTTTTATCCTTCTCAGCGATTTCTAGCCACAGACAGGCACCAGCACCAACTTCTTTGACCGCATTCACCTACATAGTGCAACACTTTGTAACGCAGCTTACCAAAGATTGCGTGTTGGTGCCTCGTCCCGGCATGCAACGTAAACAATGCATGATGCGCTACCAGATTTGGGGTTTCCGTCAACAGCAGGAAGGTAAGTCTCATTCATTACAGCACGTTGCATGTGATGACGCAAAGCGCATCTGGCGTATAGAAACGAATACCTTCTACGGGCTCTTAAAGCAGGTGTTGTATTTGCAACGAAAGTAAGCTTCCGTTTCTTGGGTTCTACAGACATTTATTTGATGCCCTGTTGTAATTTTCACAAAATTGCAAACTTTGAAAAGATATTCAAGAGTTCAGGTCTAGTGATGCCAAAGAGTCAAAACTGCTTCTGAGGGAAAGAATTGTACTACATACGGCTTTCATGAACTCTCGGTTGTCTTACCAAGTTCAGCTTTTAGTTAGAGACGTGATTCGCTAGAAGCTAGATGAACGTTTGATCAGCATATGAGATTTGTGGCCATACCTTTTCCTGGCCATACCTTTTAACGTGACCAAATAGCCAAAACATCATGAATAAATCTACGACTCAGAAGCAGCCTAAGGTGTGGATGCTGAATGCATTCACCCTAGTGAATATCATACTTGTTTCATATTCTCAAGCCAAAGGTGTGGACCATTTGTACCGCAACAGAAGAGCGCTTCTAGAAAAAAGATGGCATCAAAACTTTTAAATCGGTCTTGGGAAGTTTGAAGAAACAAAATGTTTCTTGGCAGAGATTATTATATTACAGAGATGCGCTATAACTTTACCTAGGCCAGTGGTTCCCAAGCGGGGTGCCGAGGTGCCCCAGGGTGCCATTTACAGTGCCCAGGGGTGCCGCGGGCTAATACGCTTTTTTAACATATCATTAAAAATACATTTTCAAACTGTCATCAAACCTCAAAGCAAATTGGTTTCGCCACTGGGTCCCGCAAATTACGATTCTTTTCTGTAGGGTGCTTCAAGTCTAAAAAGGTTGGGAACCACTGATCTAGGCCTGCAACCAGAGTGAAACGATGCGCCAAAATTGTGAGCTTTTTCGGTTAGTATTCGGTGATTAATAGAATTGTTTCTTATTTTGAGAACGTTTTACCAAACCCGGCACACTGGACTACAGTTGTGTCCTTCGCTCTAAGAAGTGACTGATTCTGTGAAGAACAGCTGATCAAATGCTGAGGGTGGTGTGTATANTGCATATCCTGCAGGATCCATAATGAGGCTAAAATCCCAGAGACTTCCACTTACCTGAGCATAACCCTTCGAATTTCAACAGCCGACAGAAAGAAAGTTTCTGAGGACTAAGAACAACTACTGTACATTCGGGGAGTGAAAAACCTGATGTGCAACTTCCGCGAAGAATTTGTTTTGCGTTTCTCTTTGGCAAGAAAAACAGCAACGTTTGGAAATTCATAACTTGCAGCACGTGGAAAAAAACACAAGCACATCATGCTGCCATCCCGAATGTTTTTAGATCTTGAAAGATGTTAAATTGTCGAAATTAACATTTTTGCCTGAAACCAAACCAATTAGTCTATAGGGTTGATCCACAGCTGAGCTCCAACCAAGTGTCACGCCTGAAACCAAAAACGCTGCTTTGTAGAAAGATGCCAAACGGGATCGCAAAAGAAGCAAAGGGTTTCACACTAGTTTTCTATCATATTATTCGGAAAAAACTGCAATTCCATTACCACCGTAACCACAACCGCAGTAGACTAGAAAACAACACAATTAGTTTCAAAATGCGGCAAAAGCTTATAATCTTCCCGTATGTTGGCCTGCCTATTTTAAAAGTAAACGTAAGAACGCATGTGCTACCTTCTTATATCCAGTGCGAAATCTTGTAAGGAAGTAAGTTACGGTAAGAGCTGGATCGTCGTAAATCGAACTCAGCTCTCACTCCGAGCAAACTACGGTAATTTCTACGCAACTGCAAGCTTGTTTTGATACAAGCATTGAACTTCGGGTCTTACCAACCAAAAATTGTTTGACAAATTCAAAACCAAATGGCACAATGAAGGTTTGCTGTTGAAGTGTTGACACCTCATTACAGCATCACTCAATTCTGTTTTATTATCTCAACTTCTGTATGGCATCACGTCCTGCTATTTTATTTATTTGCAGCTGGTGGTCCGATTGCAAATATCGTATTTGTTGACAACAACACAATTATTTGGAACACTATACCAGCCACGATTTTCCAAACAACTTTACACTCTCGTCTTTTAGTACAATCATTCGAAATTTAAATTTATGAAAAGGGAAGTACGAATACACCCGAGGAAAGGTCAAGTCATGTTTGCGAGGTCAATCTCCCCTTCATGCTGGTGATGGGAAAGCTCACTGCATTTGCAGCTTTTGTGACTCGCGGGAAATTTCCTCGTGCCGATTGTTTCCTATGAGACCACATAACCTATAAAATAGAAGCATTTTCTCTCCCACTTTACTTTTTGTTATGATTGGGTCGAACGACTGGTAAAAGGCCTCCCCTCAATTCCTCAGTATCTAAACCCATATTATAAAAGTTCTGTCAAATTTATTTCCTGCTGCAGGCTTTTCTTCACTAGTGTCTGTCACTCACTGCATGAGTTTCTTCTGCGTCATGGTACCATTGTGTTTGGTTTCGCGGGCCATTTTCTCTAAAGTTCCAAGGGCCATTGCTTTCATTTCCATGGGCCACGGTTTACGCGTCAAGGTCCAAAGTGTGCACGTTTGTGCACGCACCAGAATTTTGGAAAAGCGTGCACATCGAAATCGAAGTGCGCGAGCGAATGAGTGTGCTGTGAAAAAATCTACAAACGGAAATATAACAAGTTATGTTTCACACTAAAGTCTGAGTTAAATTTCAAGCTTTCCTGGCACTGATTTTTGCGAAGGCTGTCAATCTGGACTCAGCTCAAAAAGTGTTAGATCAATTTGGTGGATCGTTGGCCTACCATACAGCACAGAACTACAAATAATGAGAACTTTGCCACATGAATGCATCACCTTGTGTACGGTGCAATTGCAGTAAAACATTGATGCTTTGCGTTATTACTATTTTGCCTAAATACCTGCGGTAGAAATTAGTTACTTTACATGGGCGCGCTATCGCTGCAAGTAAGCATAAATGGCCACGAGATGTTTTAAATTCTATTAGTTTACAACAGTGATCACAACTTTAGCACAGAGGTGGTTAAAGCGCGCGAGGTTCAATCTCACAGAATACTATAAGCAATTTCCTGATTTCGGAGTAGTTCTCAGTTTCCTAGTACAGCAAAAGATAGGTTGAAAATATCTCGCAGTATTATCCTCAATGCAACACTTACAAAGAAAAGCTATATAAGTATAAGCATTAGTTGACCAGGAAATGGGCACTTTGCCCATCTGAACTCCTTGCACTGATCCTTCACAAGCAAAACATGGCAGAGTCATAAATCGATATCGCAGCTGTTCTCTAGATTCAAGAGTGAAACTGAAAGTATTTGCAAACGTTAAAATCCCTGCTAGGTCCATCACTCTGAGCAATCAAAACGATTTAGAAATGCTGCATTGCTCTCCTGCCTTTTCAAATAGGTTGAGGGTTCTTTAGCGTTGTTGCATTTAGGGGCACAGGGATAGGATTAATTGCCTTGTAAGTACAATGCACAACGTGCTAACGCCAACCAAGCTAAAATAATTATAAGCGCGGAGTTAGTATTTTTTCCGAACGACAGGCTTTCTAGCTCGACTCAGTCAGCAAATCTGCGCCCTACCCTAGAAAGCCAGTGAAATTATATGTGAAGCCTGATCTCCAGAAAAGAAACGTGGCGTTGTACACGCAATGCACATAAAAGAGTGAAAAAGCAGATGCTCAGGAAGGAACTTAATAAAAAAATTTATTCCGACACAATGACGCCAAAAGACGCAGGTAATGGAATTTATCCGTTAGCGATTGATCATAGCAATCGCGTTTTAGGTAGTTCGTGTGCACGATGCAAGTGTTGCGTCAATGCAAATGCTTACTGTTTGTAATTACCAGGCCAGTTCTAGAGGTCGCTCGGAGTGGGGTGTCGTAACAAGCCTTACCAATTTTGTCATTATCGTGAAACGTTGGAGACAATGCATGTTGCTGTGAATGGCTGAAAAAGTTCTGTGACAGAATAACGCAATTTTGTTAGTTTCGACAAATTAATAACGCCGGTGTTGCCAGGCGGGAGCACGGAGGTGTCATACCTTCCCCGTTTCAGGGGCAAAATGTGCCAAAGTGCGAAAAAACGGAGAGGTTTTCGTACGCGTCTGCTAAGCGCCGACATGTTTCGTGTTTTGGTGAAACCCGCGTTCGGGAAGGGATCGGTGGACCTTTCTTTTTGCTCTTCACTTTTTTCAATGACACAAATGAAAGTTTTGTGAAATTTTAGCAGATTGAACAAGTAACGCATGTTCCTAACTTTTGTGCACACGGCCCAGTAAAACTCTTGGCTTCGCTGTGGTTCAGATCTGCACAAGCGCATAATCTTGCGCACGGGAAGAGCCTAAACTTTAAAGGAAGCACTGCCCCTTGCTACAGGAAGTAATCACCGAGCGTCGAGCGACCAGCTAAAGTTGTTTTCCACACTAACTTATTCCCAGCTAGATCAGGCGCTCAAAGAACTCCGTTGCTTTTCACGCTGCCATCCTCATCGAACCTTAACGCGTTTAAGCTTTTACCCATTAGAAATCTACTGTTATGTGCCTAGTTTAAGGTCTTACGCAATACCCGAGTTTTTCGCACTTTAGTGTACGTGTGCGTGAAAATATTTATGGTTTGCATCTGGCTTCGAAAAGCGAGTACTTTGTTTGCAAAATTTCCATCATACTAGAAAAGCACTCGTGAGTAGCATTAGTAAGCTTAGGAAACGTTAAATTATATGGAAAGCTATACAAATCAACAAATTCCTTCATGATAAGTGACGCGCATGTAAAAATATGTTACCTTGTAAAAAAACACGATATTTCATAAAGAAGAAAAATGTAACACTGATACATCTAAGTAATCCTACACAGGCTGTGCTGTAGTGTCATACAAACTTATTTATTAATGTTTGTATTTCCAACAATAATTTAATTTCGCACATGAGGTTACATCAAGCGGAACAATCTATTAACTCTGATGAAGTACGTTTGCCTGATATACGTGTCTGTTTCGGAGAGAGTGTACAAACATCTCAACGACAAACAAAATCAAGTGGTTCACAAAGAAACAAATATCAGGAGAAAACCATTTAATAAGATGGGAGACACCGTTAGGATGAATACGTTTGACTGTCGTGCAAAGAGTTGGTAGTGATGGAATGTGATGCTCACCAGTACAGTCCTCAAAATTATTTGAAAAACACCGAATTTTAGGTGATTTAAGAAAGTATAGATGTGATACAGAGGGGTGAAAGCTATTGCTTCTAAAGTGGTTTGAATGACATACGGGGATACCGAAATTTCAAAAGCGGTGGGTGCAAATATTTATTGCAAAGATTTTTTACCTGCAGATACCATTACCTATTACACAAGGGAAAATGCAATAAATACAGCAAGTATGGCTCAAACCAATAGTACTTGACAATCTGCTGTTTGGAATGATCTGGCCAACAACTTTAATCAAGGTTCGTTCAAATGATGCTGCTGCCATGTAAGTTGTACACTTTTTTCGAACTTATGGTTCTGACTGTGAGCAGGCAGCTACTGCTTCGTACTGTACTCAATGGGTTCGGAAAGAGTTTGTGGTTACTAATGCCAGACCAAACATGTTCAATAATCGGTAGTTAATTTGTATAAATAAAATATAGAAAAGTTTTAAGACCATTTGAAAAAAAACTTTTGTGCTACTCTGCAACTTTTCTGAGAAAAATATATAGGCCTACAAGCATCTTTCTACGAAATTTATTAGCAAACTGGTTGTCGAAACGAAGTCAAAAAGGAAGACTCACAAAAAAGTTAACTCAATAAAGAAAGAGGAGCGAAACGTTTTGTTGGTCTTATGGACCACTACGCCATAAGATTGTTTAACCTTGCTAATTTTCTCGTAAATATATACAGTACTATAACAGTCTGGACTTCTTNGCCTATATGACTTTGGCCTCACTCTTGCATTCTGTAACTACTACATCCGTACGTCAANACACCCCATTAGTAACGTGAGATCAGCCACTTTTAAGTTCAACTAAGCATNGTATCGCCACACAGGTACTTAATTTAGGTATCTTCCAACGGGTAAGTTGTCAGTAGTCCTAACAACAGAGACACTAAAGCAATATAACATCTATGAAACAGACAAAATTTTCCTTAATGATCATTCCTTATATAACAGGAACCATTTGTAAATAAAAATTTCCAAATCTATTTGGAGATTCTGGTTTTCTTGAAATATAAGGTAGTGTAAAAAGATATTTTGNCACTAGCTCCCTTTAGTGAAAGGCTTTTCCTGCATAACTATTTCAAGAAAATATTGGTGTTATGCAAAATGTTCAAAAACTGTCTTTAAAAGACGCTTCGATGTTAATTTTGTCTAAAAACAATGTTGAAAGTAGAGTTTTTTAGGAGATTTAAGTACTCTGCAATCGTAAGCCTAAAATGTCGTAGGTTTCAAAATATTTCGTTGGACATGAGTATCTTAGAAGTACCACGATGCAAGCACTAATAAACGAAGCCAAGCTGTCTTATTTGAATTTATATGTGGAAGTCATGAAAACTCGCGTAATTTAATAATTGGGTTCATGTATACATTATTGTCGGTTTATTTCTCACTTTTAATTTAATTTAGTTTAATTCAATTCAATCTTAATTCAGCTTAATTTATATATGGGGATGGAACAGGTGGGCATTTCGTCCAGCATTTATATCAACACTGTCTCGTCTTGCGTTGAACCCGAAATGCTGCACAGCGGCAATGACATATTTGCGTTTGCTGTTTCTCGAAGAAGGGACTGTCCGACTAGCAGGACCAACCAAGACAAACTTCTGCGCAACCCTAAGTGACAGCTTGCCTCAAGTCAAGTCAGTGGTGTCGGCGTTGGGGGTGCATGGGGTGCAAGCGCACCCCCAAAAGTTTTGATTTATCAAAAATTTAGGCAAAATCTCAAAAAAA